>Ga0208077_1000054_pt1 | contig 10594 bp, 6 predicted proteins | sample NGESurshal072012_FD_184463 | JGI IMG/M metagenome (GOLD analysis project Ga0208077, IMG submission 184463) | Arctic peat soil microbial communities from Barrow, Alaska - NGEE Surface sample 415-2 shallow-072012 (SPAdes) | ecosystem: Environmental > Terrestrial > Soil > Wetlands > Peat ... | reverse complement strand
GGCGAGTTATCTGATCACGGCACGCATGCTGTTCCGCCAGGAATTCATCCCGGTGGCCGAGGACTATGCACAGAAAGCCATTGCCGCCGATCCCAAGCTGCCATTGGCACACGAGTTGCTGGGCGAGATCCATTTGTTCATGTCGAAGGTTCCAGAAGCAATTGAGGACTTTCGACAGGAACTGGTTATCAATCCCGCTTCCGCTCCGGCGCTGTACAAACTGGCGGATGGCTACTCGCGGGTGCAGAAATATGACGAAGCCGAGCGTTTGCTGCAACGGTCGATTTGGCTGGACGCCAGTTCCACTGGCCCGTACATCCTGATGGGAAAAGTCCTGCAGAAAAAGGGTGAGCCCGTGCTTGCGATTCGGACCTTGCAACGTGCGGTCACGATGGACCCGAATAATCCGATCACCCACCATTTGCTTGGTCAGGCGTATCGCGACATCGGCAAGACCGATGAAGCGCAGCAGGAATTAAAGATTGCCGAACAACTGCGAAACAAGCAGAATGGGGCCGACTAAGGCGCGCACTTCGGCGGATCAGCGTTGAGTCCACTCAATAACTTCTTCGCCGCGGTCAAATCAGGATTGAATTGCAGCACCCGCAGCGTGTAGTTCCGCGCATCGTTGGTTTGACCGGTTGCGCAAAAGGCCCGCGCCAGGTTCATCCCGATGCTGCTGCGTCCAGGCGCACGCTGGAAGGCTCCCTGCCAGAGCTTGACTGCTTCACCCAGATGTCCACTTTGTGCTTCAAGTACTCCCAGGTTCGTCGCCGCGTCGATGAGATTCGGATCGAGAGCGAGCGCCTTCCGGTAGAGTTCTCGCGCGCGATCGTTGGCTCCCTGCTTCTGCTCGGCGTAAGCCAATGCCGACAAAACTGCTGGATCGTTCGGAAACTGCACCGCTGCCTGGCGTAGAAGCTTCTGCGCCTGCGACTGCTCGACGGTCATTCCGCTATCAACAATTGACTGCCAGGCTAATGCCAGATCGCGCACGTCGCGCTCCGCGTCCTTGGAGTAGGGGAATGTCACAAGTTGGGGTGAAGTTGGCGGCCCAGAGTTCTCCAACTTCGGACCAGTGGTGGGACGGCGAGGAATGCGATGGTCGGTCACTTCCGTGTGTGCGACATCGCTGCTTAGAGCGGCCGGCATATGACAGTGTGCGCAGTCCGGCTGATCGGCGTGATGCTTAGTCCCTAATTCTGCTCCATGACACGCCAGGCACTTCGCGCGGTAAAACAACACTGTTTCTTCAGCCGCAACTGAACGATGTGGGTCGTGACAACTGGTGCACGACATTGCATCGCCTGATTTCTTTTTGCACGTACTCGGTGCAAGTGCTTCGAACTGGCTGGCAGCCCGCAAATTGGGAGACCGCGAATCCAACAGCAGGTAATAGCGGATGTAGTCGGAGAGATCGTCGCCGGGCCTGTACTCGTACAGATGTTTGCCCGCGCGCTCGATCGCCGCATTGCCTTCCAGGTGGCATTGCATGCATACCTGATCTCGCCGGTCTGGAGCGATCTTTGCCGGGTTGACGATCGGGCCTCCATTCACGTGCCCGGCGCCGGGCCCGTGGCAGCGCTCGCAGCTCACCCCCGCATAAACAAATACGGGCATTTTGTAACGATTTTCAGTTCCATTGAGTGGGGGCTGAATTCCGCTCACATGACAATCGAGACAACTGGTCAATGCAGGCAGTGTCATGGGAATTTCGCGGGCACTGCCGTAGGCGGGCGCCATGTCCCACATGTGCCGATCGCTATACCAGTTCACCGGCGATTCGAAGACGAAGCCATCGACCGAGAAAAGGTACGTACGTCCCCGGCGTCCCTGTCCGATGTAATACAGAAGCTCGCGTTTGCCATGGACCGAGGCGTCTCCTGGGCGGTCGAAGCTGAGCCACACCTTGCTTGCGTCGCTGTAGATGCGGTAATTCACGCCCGAAGCCGGATGCGAGAAATCTCCGGCAATCAGGTTATCTGCAGCGGGGCCACTGGCACGAGCCATGGCCGTATTCTTGTAAGACTCATAGATGGAGGCATGACATTTGGCGCACGCTTCGTTCCCCACGTATCCGTTTGAATCCGACTTGTCAGCCGATTGAGTGGCGGCACCGGCCGTTGCGATGACCAGCAATGTTCCCAGCGCCGATGTGCCTAGTCCCCTGAACCGTAATAACACTCCGAGTTCTCCCGGCCGCGAAGCAGGCGGCGCCTTCTGCGGCAGTACTTCACCAATGTAAACCGAATGAGGCTGAGGAAGAACCACGAGTCTGTGAAATGGCTCCGGGTTCACCTGTTCACACTCTTCGGTGTCGCACATCACAGCGCACGCAGCGTTCAGGCACTACGGTAGGTGTTATGCCGCGTTGCCACACCGACGCCCTTCCAGGGGCGTTCCTGTTTAGTTTGTGTCTCTCTCTGTTGGCAACTTTGATGATTTTGCCGCGCGTTTCTGCGCAGAACAGTGCCGCCGGTCCGACTGTCTTCCGCAACATCGATGCCTCTGTCGCGTTCGTTGGGTCGAAGTCTTGCGGCGCTCCGGGGTGTCACGAGGAAATCGACCGAAGCTACCCCACGACGCCCATGGGCCATTCAATGGCGCCGGCTAACATGCCCGCTGAATTGGAGCGAGTGCCGCAGCCCGTCACCGTCTTCAATGCTAAGAACAGTCGTTATTACCAGGTGTACCAAGACGGCGGGAACTTGTACCAGAGCGTCTATGAGCTCGACAAAAAAGGCCGCAAAGTCTACAGCGCCGCCCACAAGCTGGATTACGTTGTGGGCAGTGCGCTGACCGGTTACAGCTACATCTTCCGCGTCGGATCATGGATGTTCCAGGCTCCACTTTCGTATTACTCGCACTCTGGACAATGGGAACTGTCGCCTGGCTATAACGTCGACGATATTGGATTCACGCGCCAGATTGGCGTCGGATGCCTGGTTTGCCACAACGGACAGCCCGAGCCGGTGGCCAAACGCGACGGAATGTACAAAGAGCCTCCGTTTCGCTTCGCAGAACTGGCGATCAGTTGCGAAGTCTGCCATGGCGCTGGCGAGCTGCATGTGCGCGAGATGGCGACGAAGCCCAGCCGTCAGCTTGGGCCACAGGAAGTAGACAGTTCTATTGTGAATCCCGCCAAGCTCTCGCCGCAATTGGCTGACGATCTCTGCCGCGATTGCCATCAGTCGGGAGACTCAGTCGTCTTGATGCCGGGAAAAACCTATCTGGACTATCGCCCCGGCATGCCACTCAACCAGACTTGGGCGTTTCTTAAGCGTCCGATGAACGAGCAGCAACGTGCCGAGGCCAATCGGCTCGAGTCCCAGGCGCCGGTGCGGGGCAGCCTTGAGACCCCTCTGTGGTGGAAGAACTCTTCGCTGGAACTGAGCAAGTGCTACCAGGCGAGCCACGGCCGGTTGATGTGCATTAGTTGCCACTCTATCCATCAGGTTCCCAAGCCGGAAGAGAAGGTCGCTTTCTATCGCGGCAAGTGTCTCGCGTGTCACACCGCGAACAGCTGCAAACTGGCGCCGGAGAACAGTGCGCGATCGCAAGCCGCAGACAACTGTATCGATTGCCATATGGAGAAGCGGCCGGTCGCTGGCATCTCGCATTCCAACGACACCAAGCACCGCATCGTGCGCTACCCGGGCCAGCCCTTACCCGAGGCTGCGTTTCAGCAGCCAAAGCCCGATCTTCCCGGCCTCCTTTGGATGAATCGACCGACAAGCCCGCCAGTTTATCCGCTTCCTGAGGTGACTCAACTCGAAGCCTATTGGACGGTGGCACGCAGGGACCCGAGCCTGGCTCCGTACGCCCTCAGGAAGCTAGATGAGCTGAGCAAATCGGCGCCGAACGATCCGGTGGTGCTCAGCTGCCTTGGAGCGGTGACACTGTCCGAGAAGAAGGACAACGCTAAAGCTGCGAGTTATTTCTCGCACGCGCTCAAACAAGGCGCGGAAGAGCCCACAACCTATCAGAACCTAGCCAGCGCCTTGGAGAACTTGGGACGTCATCAGGAAGCAGAAGCGGTTTTGGAGCGTGGAATCGCCGCATATCCTTACTCGGGAGCGTTGGTAGCGAGGCTGGCGCAGCAATATTTCAACGACGGCCAGGCGTGGCGAGCACAGGTTGTGATCCAGCAATACCGCAAGCTCTTCCCCGAAGATCCGGCAGTACGCGATGCTTTGAAGCAGTTCGACAGCCAAGGCAACGCCGTCGATCCCTTAGCGGCGCCCAACCGCAGCCCATCGATCTGGCCGCCGAAATAGAACAGCGCAGATACTATCTGCTCGGAGATTGGCACCAGTAGATGGAACGTAATTCTCCTAGTGAGGGCCTTCACGCATCAACTGTTGGAGTTGCTGCAAATTATCGCGCGCTAACTCGAACTTGGGATCGATCTTGAGGGCAATTTCGTAGTGCGCTTTCGCTTCCGACAGACGCCCCAACTGCACCAGCGCGGTCGCCAGGTTGGTCTGGGCGTTCACGTCACCGGGTTGGAGCCGGACGGCTTCGCCGAACTGCTCGGCAGCGCCTTGGAATTTCCCCTGTGAGGCCAGAGCATTGCCCAGGTTGTAATGCGCATCGAAATAGTCGGGTTGCGACTTCAGCGCTAAGTTGAAGTGTTGCACGGCACCATCTACGTCGCCCTTGGCCAGCAGGGCTCCTCCGAGGGCATTATTGGCGACAGGATCATTCGGGCGGATACTCGTCGCCGCCTGAAATTGCACGATCGCCTCATCCATCTCACCGCGCCTTTGCAGCATCTCCCCCAGGTTATAGTGGGCCTCGAAGATACTCGGAGCCTTCTCCACCTCGTGCCGGGCCCAGGCTTCCTGCAGTACCATGCGCGGGTCTTCACCGCTGGAAGACCCGTCTTTCGGCAGCACCTGCAGCCAAAGGTGCGCCATCTCATCGCTCGACCGGTTGCCTCCCAGAACGCGGGCAGGTGGATGGTTGGGATTGGTAGTGTTCTCCTCTGAATTGTCGTAGCTGTAGCGCATCGTAATCGTCGTGTTCTTCGGGAGGGCCACTGGCTCAGCGTAGCGATAGACCGCCTGCCAGCTAAGGTCCCAACGCTTGATGTGAATCAGCGTTTGCTTCGTTCCATCGGGCAGTTCGGCGGTCGCCAGGATGTCCTTGCCAATGTAGTGCGCGTGAGGATAGATGCCCATCAGGTCAACATCGATCGGGAGTTTGAACTCGTCGGTAACCACAAAATCTTTCACCCCGGCCGGGATATCCAAAGCTCCATCGTTCTGCATCTCCAGCAGCATGGGATGCACCGTAGCGGGCTTGTCGGTGAAATAAAGCCCGACGCTTGGCTGAATTGCCTCAGGCTTGCCAGAAGGCTGGAGATGAGTGTTGAGAACAAGGTCGGTGCCCTTATCCAAGCGCAAGGCCATGCCATCGGGTTCATCCGACGCGACCGTTCCCGGCTTCCAGAACAGAAAATGGCTGTCAGGATCAAAGACCTCCGATTCAATCCTGACTTCCATTCCGCCGAAGCCACTTCCCCGGTCCTTTTCTATGCGGCGTGCCGACTGATTGCGGTCAACCAGCATGTTGGCGTGATGCACCAGTCGCTTATCACCTGGACGGATCTCGACCGCTCGCACCCATTTCGTTTCGCTGATCGGGACCGGCAGGATGAAGTTCCAATACTGGTCGCCTCCAGTCGCGGGCAACGTGTACGGCTTCTCCGCCTGCAGGATCAAGTCAGGTTGTCCCAGTTGCCAGCCTTCGACAAACTTAGGCCTAGGAGGAAGGTCCGCCGCTTTACCCTCCAGCATCCCCTGGTCAACCCAGGCCTTGATCGTCGCGATCTGCTGGTCAGACAGGCGGCGCTCATCGGCGAACTTCAACTCGCCCGGCTCCGGTGGCCACGGAGGCATGAAGCGAGTGTGCGTGACGGCCATGATCTGCCGGCCGTGCGATTTGACGTCCTGATAGGTCAGCAGGCGAAATGGGCCGGCCTCGCCTGGGCGGTGGCACGCGGCGCAGTACTGGTACACGATGGGAGCGATATCTCGATTGAACGTGACCTTCGCAGGCGTGGTGTCTGGACCAAGCCCCCGCAACTCCGCGCTCCAGAAGCTCACCGCGAGCAATGCACACGCCACAAGAATGACCGAGCGGGGCGACCTTGGATTGAGCTGCTTCATTGCAGATCGGAAATATAGCAACCAACTCCGCTGACAGAGGCAGGCGCGGGATGGTGGCTATTCAGAGCCGCCCGTATCGCATCGTCGAGTTCGTGAGTGGTGGGAGCGCTGCGGGCACGACCAAATTCCTTGTACCAATTGTCAATGCGCCCGTGGTAAATGAGTTCGCGCTTGCCATTGAAGACGGCTACTTCGGGGGTCATTTCGACTTTGCTGAGTTTGACCAGCGCGTGTTGCGTATCCTTCACGGCTGCGATTGTATAACCGTATTCCTGCAAATGCTTATTGATGTTCGCACTGGTTTCGGCCTTGTCGGGATATACCAGCAACATCACTGCGGCGCCGGAATACTTCTGGCCGAGAGCTTCAATGGTCGGAGCATAACGATTAGATATAGGACAGTCGGTGCGCAGAAAAATGAGGACCACCGGTTTGCCGGCCGCCACCGCAAACACATCGACCGATTTTCCCGAAAGGTCTTGTGCACTCACGGATTTCGAAGTGCCGGAAACAGGACCGCCAGCCTGAACCGGAGCTGGCGACGAAACTTCAGGACTGACCGCGGCATGTAGCAGAGTCGCCGCCAGCATGGCGGCGGCCAGTCCCGTGAATCGCTTTAACACTTCATCGCCTCTGAATGACCTACTTCGTCACTTCGCCGATATAGACCGTGTACGGCGGCAGCGAAATCCCCGACAACTTCTGCGTCTCGCCGCCGTTGATCGTGCTGAGCAGAGTTTTGGCTTCGCCGTTGCTGAATCCTTGTTTCGCAAGATCGAAACTGACGTTTTGCGGAATTCCCGACATGTTCAGCACAACCAGCACTGCTTGCCCTTTGTAACGGCGCAGATACGAATACACGTTGGGGTCATTCTGATTAACGGCGACGTAGTCTCCATCCAGCAGCGCCGGGTTGGTGTGACGCAGTGCCAGCAGGTTCTTGTAGAAGTTCAGGATCGAGTTCGGGTCCTTCTTTTCGGCTTCCACGTTGTGTGTCTGGTACGTCATCGGGACCGGCAGCCAAGGAATGCCCGTGGTGAACCCGGCATTCGGAGTGTCGTTCCACTGCATCGGCGTACGTTCGCCGTCGCGGCCTTTCTGCTCCGGCCAACCCAATTGGCCGATCGGGTCCTTCACATCCTCCTTGCGTGTCGGATCGTTGTTCTTCATCCCGATCTCTTCGCCGTAGTACATGATCGGAGTGCCGCGCAGGGTGAGATACATGCCCGCCATGACCTTGGCGATGTCGTCATCGTGCTTGCCATCTGCGAAACGGCTATAGGCGCGCTTGATGTCGTGATTGCTCATCACGTAGACCGGCCATTCCCCCGATCCGTCCACTGCTTCTACGTGTTTGCGGAACACGGCAGCCGACAGTGGCTTTAACTGGGTGAACATCAGGTCCATTGGCATTTGGAGGCCTTCGTGGTGCGCGCCGTAATAAGCCTTCAGTTCGGAAATGTTGTCTGTCCAGGTCTCGCCGATCAGCACTGCGCTGTATTCGTCGGCCACCGTGCGCAAGCCCGCCAGGGCCTGTAGCACTTCAGGAAGTTTGTCGTTGTATTTGCGCTCCTGCTCCTGGTCACCGTATTCGTTCTTGCCGGGCAGGGTCGGGTTGTCGGTCAGGTTCGGGTCTTCGTAAAGCGTGTCCACCGCATCGAGGCGGAAGCCCACCACTCCGCGCTTGTACCAGAAGCGCGTGGCATCGAACATGGCGGCCTTCACCTTAGGATTGCGCCAGTTCAGATCAGGCTGTTGCGGATAGAAATAGTGATAGTAGAACTGATTCAGTTTCGGGTTCCATTGCCACGCGGACCCGCCGAAAGTCGAAGTCCAATTATTGGGCGGTTTATTCGCACCCTTGGGATCTTTCCAGATGTACCATTCGTGATAGGGATTGGTTGTCGAAGACGAAGACTCGAGGAACCACTTGTGCTTGTCGGAAGTGTGGTTGACCACGAAGTCAAACACGATGCCGATGTTGTTCGCCTTTCCTCGCTTCTCCATCTTGGTGAAGTCATCCATCGTGCCATACATGGGATCGATGGCCTCATAGTCCGAAACGTCATAGCCGAAATCCACTTGCGGCGACGGGAAGGCCGGCGCGATCCAGATGGCGTCCACGCCCAGCCACTTCAGGTATTCCATCTTCGAAGCGATTCCGTTCAGGTCGCCGATGCCGTCGTTGTTGCTGTCCATGTAGCTGCGCGGATAGATCTCCTGGAACACCGCGTGCTGCCACCATTGGTGGCCTTCCGCGTCCACCGGTTTGGATTGTGCAGTCATCGCCGGAAGGGCAAGGAAGAGACTGAGTAGCAGGATCACGAGACAGGATGACTTACGACGCATGAGACATGCCTCCCGGGTTTGTCGTGGATGGAATCAAAAACCTTACGAGTCTAATCTATCGCGGTAACGGATGCCAGAAACGCAGGCCGGTGCGCGTGTCCGCCTCCGCTTGCAATTCATGACATCCGTACCGGAAAATAAGACTTCAGTCTTTGCACGGGTTACAGCAAGGCGGGTACTTTCGTTTGTCACAGTCGCGCCGTAGGTTTCTCAACTCACTTTGCCGTTCCGCGCTCGTGCTCAGCTTTTCTGATGTGCTCTCCCTCGCTCGTCCGCACCCGATGTTCGGACAGGAAGCGCCAGCCGCTAATACTGTCGGCGATATCGGCGTCACCTTCATCGACGTAGCCAAGGAAGCCGGTCTGAACGCCAGGACCATTTTCGGTGGCGAGCACAAGAACAAGTACCTGCTCGAAACTACAGGGTGCGGCGTAGCCTTCTACGACTATGACAACGACGGCTGGCTCGACATCTTCCTGGTCAACGGCTGGCGACTCGAAGGCTTCCCTCCAGGCGAAGAGCCATTCAACCACCTGTTCAAGAACAATCGCGACGGCACTTTCACTGACGTCACGTTGAAGGCGGGACTCAAGCACACGGGATGGGGACAGGGCGTCTGCATCGGCGACTACGATAACGACGGCAACGACGACTTGTTCATCACTTACTTCGGCAAGAATGTTCTCTACCACAACAACGGCGACGGCACGTTTACCGATGTCAGCGAGAAGTCCGGGGTCGCGGGCATGAAGACCCGTTGGGCCACGGGTTGCGCGTTCCTCGATTACGATCGCGATGGTAAGCTAGACCTCTTCGTCGCCAACTATATCGACCTCGACCTCAAAACCGCTCCGGTGCCGGAGAGCGGCCCGTGTCTCTACAAAGCAGTCATGGTGGCGTGCGGCCCTCCTGGCATGAATGGCGACTCGAACATCCTGTACCACAACAATGGCGATGGTACTTTCACCGATGTGTCCGAGAGTTCGGGCATCAAGAAGGTGAATGGCACCTACGGACTCGGAGTGTTGGTCGGCGATTTCGATAACGACGGCTGGCCCGACATCTATGTCGCCAACGATTCCACCCAATCCTTGATGTATCAGAACCAGAAGAACGGCAAATTTGTGGACGTGGGGCTGGAATCAGGCTGCGTACTGAGCGCCGACGGCAAACCTCAGGCGGGCATGGGCGTTACGGCTGCGGATTACGATCTCGACGGCAATCTGGACATCCTAAAAACCAATTTTGCCGGCGATACACCCTCGCTTTATCGCAACCAGGGGAACTGGAGTTTCGAAGATGCCACTTTCCAGGCCGGCCTTGGCTTGCACACGAAGTATCTGGGATGGGGCTGCGGCTTCTTCGATTTCGACAACGATGGCTGGCCCGACATTCTCATCTGCAACGGACATGTGTATCCCGAAGTCGAACAACTGACCACCGAAGCCGGATACCCGCAGACCAAACTGCTCTACAAAAACCAGCACAACGGTCACTTTCAGGAAGTCACCACCAACGCCGGCCTGGGGATCACCGTGCCGAATGCTTCGCGGGGATGTGCGTTCGGCGATTTCGACAACGACGGCGATGTCGATTTCGTGGTCAACACGGTGAATGGCCTGCCTCAGCTCTTGCGCTGCGACTCGAAGCTCGACCACAACTGGATCAAAGTGAAGTGCATCGGCGTGAAATCAAATCGAAGCGCCATCGGCGCTCGCGTCAAGTGTGTGACCAAGCCGGCCGATGAACCCAAGCCGCATCCGCAGATTGACGAAGTCCGAAGCGGCGGCGGCTACATCTCGCAAAACGATCTGCGGATCCACTTCGGACTGGGCAAGGCCGACAAAATCGAATTGCTCGAAGTCCGCTGGCCCAGCGGCCAGGTGGACACGATCAAAGACGTGAAAGTGAATCAGCTTGTTACGGTCAAAGAAGGCCAGGGCATCGTGAAGAGCCAAGAATTCCCCGCCGCCAAGCACAAAAAGGCCTGATCATGCCGAAGGGACTGCGTTCACCAGTCCGTTCGGATAATTGAGGTGTCGGCTGACGACGATCGTCAAGTCATCTGCGGA
>Ga0208077_1000051_pt1 | contig 10717 bp, 8 predicted proteins | sample NGESurshal072012_FD_184463 | JGI IMG/M metagenome (GOLD analysis project Ga0208077, IMG submission 184463) | Arctic peat soil microbial communities from Barrow, Alaska - NGEE Surface sample 415-2 shallow-072012 (SPAdes) | ecosystem: Environmental > Terrestrial > Soil > Wetlands > Peat ... | reverse complement strand
GAGGAGGACATGCGTGTCGAGGGCTGGCATCGACGTCGCCTGGAGCTGACACCGGGAATGACGGGCCACTGGCAGATCCTCGGACCGACACGTGTGCCTCTGAGCGAGATGGTGGCGATCGACTACCTGTACGTGGCCAACTGGTCGCTGTGGACGGACATGAAGATCCTGCTGCGGACCGTTCCCTACGTGATGGGGCGCCGTGGGCTCTGAGTCGAAGACCGGCCGCACGGGGGACGCTTCATGACGCTCGCGGTCAAGCCGATGAAGACGAGGACGCCGCGCGCGGCGAGCTCGACGTTCACCGAGTCGGGGTCCGATCAGGTGGCCACTCGGCGGGTGTCTCAGGCCGTCAAGAGGGCGCAGCTGGGGGATCGCGACGCGCTCGGCTTTCTCTATGCGCGCTACTCCGACAACATCTACGGCTATGTGCGCAGCATCGTCAACGATGCTCACGAGGCGGAAGATGTGACGCAGCAGGTCTTCGCCAAGATGATTCACGTGATTGGCAAATACGAGGAGCGCGAGGTTCCGTTCTTCGCCTGGATCCTACGAGTGGCACGCAACGTCGCGGTTGACCATCTGCGCCGTCAACGCGTGATCCCGGTCGAGGAGGTTCGGACGAGCGACGATGGCGTCGGGGATCCGGGTGGCGGTCGACCGATGAGCGAACTCCGCGACGCTCTCCTGACACTTCCGGCGGACCAGCGCGAGGTGCTGGTACTGCGGCACTTCGCAGGCCTCTCCCCGCCGGAGATCGCGTTGCACACGGGACGCTCTCAGGGGTCGATCCACGGGCTGCACCACCGTGGTCGCAGGGCGCTGCGGGTCGAGTTGACCAATCGTGGCGTGGCCCCGGCGACGGTCGACAGCGTGGCAAGGACGGCTCTGGCCGACTAGCGCAGTGGGCTGCCTGGATGCGCCGAAGGGTGTCCTGCGCTCCGCCCATGTCCTGGCGCGAAGCTAAGGCGGAGTTAAGGATTCGATCCCAGCTCTCGCTGCGCGAACCCGCAGTTAGACTACGTCGAGCTTCCGTCAGAAGTTTATGGGGGCGAGATCAGTTTGTAAGCGCAAGAACAAGTGGGCTACTTGAGAGGATGCGAGCACGTGCAGGAAGAATCCCAAAACCTTAATCTCGAGCAGGCTCTGGACGTTCTTCGGCGCCGCGTGCTCCTGGTCGCACTTTGCGTGCTGGTTGTCGGCGGGGCTGCGTACGCGTACTCCAAGCACCAGACCAAGAAGTACACGACCACCGCCTCTCTCGCCTTCAGCAACAACCAGCTCAGTCAGCAGGTCGCCGGGCTCCAGGCCGTCAGCAGCGGCAACCCGGTCGCCCAGCAGGCGAGCAACATCGAACACGTCAGGCTCGGCGACATGGCCAAGAAGACGGCCGAGGCGCTCGGCAATGGCTTGACCGAACAGGAGGTCACCAGTGACCTCAGCATCGGCGGTGCGGGTGAATCGAGCGTCGTCTCGGTTTCGGCTACGGCGGCCTCGCCTGTACTTGCCGCCGAGATCGCGAACACGTACGCGCGTGAATTCGTCAAGGAGCAGACAGCGGCGAACAAGGCGTACTTCAGGTCCGCGCTGTCGCTCGTGTCCAAGCAGCTTAGGGCGCTCTCCACCAAGCAACGGGTCGGCCCGGATGGACTCGCGCTGCAGAATCGTGCTCAGTCGCTGGGTCTCCTCTCGGAACTGAATTACGGCAACGTGCAGGTCGCCCAGGAAGCGTCGGTCCCCACGTCGCCGTCCTCGCCGATGACCTCCAGGAACGCGATCCTCGGCGCGCTGATCGGCTTGATCGTCGGGCTTGCGCTGGCCTTCCTGCTCGAGCGGCTCGATCGGCGCATCAGACGAGCAGGCGAGCTGGAGGACATGTACCGCCTGCCGACCCTGGGAGTCGTTCCGAAGAATTCCGCGCTCGCGCGTCCCGCGCGCGACAAGGCTGGTCGTCCGGTGGTCCTCAAGGCAAAGGACGCCGAGGCGTTCCATCTGATCCGCGCACATCTGCGCTACCTGGGGGTGAATCGCAACCTGCACGCGATTCTGATGGCCTCCGCGGAGCTGGGTGACGGCAACACCACGATCGCACGCCATCTGGCGACGGCCGCCGCGCAGATGGGGTCGCGGGTGCTGCTGCTCGAGGCCGATCTGCGCCAGCCGATGCTCACCCATCAACTGGGTCTGCAAGCCGGTCCCGGTCTTGCGGACGTGCTGATCGGGGGTATCTCGGTGCACGAGGCGATTCGCCCGATCGAGCTGGAGGCGCCAACCGGAGCAAGGGGTACAGGCAGGACGCTGGACGTGCTGACCGCCGGATCGCTGCTCCCGCCCAACCCGGCGGAACTGCTCGAGAGTCGCCCGATGGAGGCTCTGCTCGACCAGGTGAAGGCGCAGTACGACCTCGTGATCGTGGACGCGCCGCCACTCACCACCGCCTCCGACGCGTTCCCGCTGCTCGCGAAGGTCGACGGCGTCGCGATCGTGAGCAGAGTGGGGCGCAGCAGGCGCGATGCGGCCGAAGGGCTGCGCCAGATCCTCGAGGACAGCGGCGCGGTGCTCCTGGGCATCATCACCAACGGTGCCGCGGTGTCTCGGGCCGGCTCGCCGGAGTTTCCCAAGAGCCACGCCGAGCCTGCCGCGGGTGGCTCTGCAAACGGCGTACCCGAGCAGTTCGTCCCGGCTGCCAAGGCCTGAGGTCGGGCGCTCATGACGCCCGGAAGCTGGATGCTCGGCTGATGAGCGCCTGGCCGTCGCAGTCGCCGCTGCGGGCTCCGTCTGTGGCACTCGAGAACCTGCGGCTATCCAAGCCGCGCCTGCGCGCCAAGGGCGTGCTGCTGTCGGCGTGCCTGATCCTCGCACTGCTCGCCGAGGGGGTCGCGGTATCGCGGTCTCCACTGTATGCGGCGCCGCTGATCTGCGCGCTCGTCGTGGCCGTTGCGATCGACCTGCCACTCGTGCCCCTGCTCGGGTCGATCCTCGTCGTCCGCATCATGACCGACGCCTCGCTTTCCTCGTCGCTGAACCGGCACAGCGGCTCTGTGAATCTGTCAGGTGCGATAGCGGCGCTGTTCGTCCTGATCTCGCTGGGTCTCTTGATTCGTCGCCGCAAGGGTGTTTGGCAAGCGGCCGCGTTGCTCGTGTTCATTGCAATCTGGACAGGCGTTGCGATCAGCTCAAAGGGAGCCTCGACGGTGACGATCCGAGAGGGAGTCCGCGAGGCGTCGATAGCGGCGGTCGCCGTGCTCGTGTTCAACTCGCGTGGAGCGCTCAATCTCAAGGTGGTCACACGCTTGATCCAGGTCGCGGGCATCCTCTCGGCGCTGCTTGCGATCTACCAGTTCGCCACCCACAAAGGCGTGATGATCAGCGGGCACCTTCGCTCGAACGGGACGTTCTCTCATCCCAATGGGGCGTCGATGTACTACGCGATAGCGGCGACCGCGTCTCTGTGGCGCTACCTCGACGTCGGGAAGCGCCGCTCCGACCTGATCATGGCGGGCATCTTCGCGGCGGCGACGATCTCGACGTTCAGCCTCGGTGGCCTCGCGACGTTCTTGGTGATGCTGATGGTGTTCGGCTCGCTCAGGCCAGGAGCATTTCGTATAAAGGTCGGCTCGTATGCGGTCGCGTTTCTGACCGTGATCGCATTTCTGGCAACGCCACTCGGTGCAGAACGCATCGCCAACGAGTCCAGCACCAGCCTCAACTCCACAGTCACCAAACGCACGGCTGACACCTCGCTCGGATGGCGCTTCTACAAGTGGCAGACGCTGCTGCCCGAATGGGAACGCGGCCCGTTCTTCGGCCAGGGCCTCGGTGCGACGGTCACGGTGGAAGGCATCGCCGCGGAAAACGGCACGACCGCGAAGGTGCCACACAACGAATACGTGCGTTACCTGGTGGAGACCGGAATGGTCGGGCTGGCGATCGTGCTCTGGGCGGTCTGCATGTTGTGGGCCGGACTCGTTCGCCGACGCAGGGTCCCCGAAACCCATAACGGAGGGTCCTTCGCTCTCGCGATCGTCGCCGGCTGCCTGTTCAACGCGCTTGGGGACAACACGTTTCTATATAGCACCACCGGGTATGCTGTCGCGATGATCGTCGCCGCCGCATATGGCATACCCAAGCGGCGGAGCGTGATGGTTCGCCGGCCTTTGAGTGCCGCGTGAGGCGATGACAACAGACTCGAGCTCTCAGCCGGCCGGCGCCATACCGAAGGTCCTGTACGTCGGCGGCTTCGGTCGCAGTGGCAGTACCCTCATCGGCCGCGTACTCGGCGAAGCGCCCGGGGCGGTGTGTCTGGGCGAGACCCGTTACGTGTGGGGTCGCGGCCTTCTTCACAACGTCCAATGTGGCTGCGGGCAGCCGTTCCGCTCATGCCCGTTCTGGAGCTCGGTCGGGGAGGAGGCGTTCGGGGGTTGGGAGACGATCGATCTCGACCGGCTCGTCGAGATCGACTACAAGATCCTGCTGCTGCGCACGCTGCCGATTCACTGGATGCCATGGTTGCGGCCGGGCTTCTCCGATGCGATCGACGAGTATGTCGCCCTGCTCACGAAGCTCTACGCCGCGATCGGTCGCGTGTCGGGGGCGAGGACGATCGTCGACACGAGCAAGGATCCGAACTTCGCATTCATGCTCATGCGCATTCGGGGCTGCGACGTTCGCAGCATTCACCTCGTGCGCGACAGCCGGGCCGTCGCCTACTCGTGGACGCGCAGCAAGCAGATGCCCAGCCCGATCGGCGAGCAGACCTTCCTGGATCAGTTCAAACCGAGTGAGATTGCTCCCCGATGGCTCGTCTGGAACGCCGCGCTGCGTGCGCTGGCGCTTCGTAATTCGCGCTACACGCGAATCCACTACGAGAAGTTCGTCGCCGAACCGAGGGCCACTCTGCAGAAGCTCGCCGAGTTCGCGGACGAGCCGTTGCTGCTTCCGGAGTCGCAGCTGACCGACGAGAAGGTGAACCTGGGCGATCACCACATGTTCTCGGGTAACCCGATGCGCGCCAGCACCGGGTGGGTGACTATGGGCCTGGACGATGAGTGGCAGACGAAGATGCCGACGTCGCAGTTCGCCGAGGTGACGGCGATCACCTTGCCGCAGCTGGCGCTCTACGGCTACCCGATCATCCCGGCCGCGAGACGCAAGATGATCTATTCCAGGCTCGGGCGACACTCGAGCACGGCGTCATAGTGCGATGCCGCCATCGCGTGCCAAGGATTGGGCATGACATCCACCCGGCGAGCAGCTGAGCCGGACGCCCTGGGTGGCGAGTGGGAGCTGGCCACGGCCGCCCCAGTCGAGACCGCCGCCACCGGTGCCTCGTCGATCTGGCGCCGTGTGCGACGCGACGCCGTCCTGCTCGGCGGCGGCAGCGTCGCGATCGTCGCAGCGCAGCTCGGCTTCAGGAGCATCCTCGTCGTGCTGCTCGTGCCGGCCGACTACGGTCGGCTGTCGCTGATCCTCAGCCTGTACAACACCGTCTTCCTGATCGGCGCGAGCGGTCTTCCGAACAGCGTCGCACGCTACATATCGATCAGCAGCCCGGCCGAGGACGCGGGGATCGTGCGATCGGCGATCCGCGCCGGCGCATGGCCGACGGCCGTCGCCGCCACGGTCATCGCGATCACCTCCGGAGTGCTCCTCAAGACACCCGTCGCGAGCCTGTTCGCTGCGATCGGCCTGTCCAGCATGGTGTACTCGCTGGTGACAGCGGGCATCCTGCGCGGGCGCAGCAAGGTCGGCGCCGCCGCCTCGATTCAGCCGATCGCGGCGATCGGCGAAGTCGCGCCGCTCGCGATCCTGTGGCTGTCGGGAGTGGCGGTGACGCCGCTGCTGGCGTTCGGCGTGTTCTGCGCCGGGAATGTCCTCGGGCTCGTCGCGGGAATCACCTGCACGGCCCGCACGCGGCCGCACGCGAAACCGGAGGACTCGGTCGCCGCGGTGCCCAGCGTGCGCGAGTTGCTCGGGTTCTCGATGTGGCTGGGCGTCGCGACGATCGGCGTCGCGGTGATGCCACTCGTGATGCGCTTCGCCGCCGCGCTCGATTCCTACTCGGTTGTGGCGATGGTCGACATCGCGCTGGTGCTGCTGTCGGTCCCCCAGCGCATCGGCACGGTCATCGTGCAGGCGGTGATCCCCCACGCCACACGAGCCGTCGGCAACAACGAGGAAAGCCTGACGATCTCGCGGCGAGAGCACCTCTTCATGATCGTGCCGTTCGTCGCCGTGGCGGCGATCGTGGCGTTCACACCGATCGTCCACTCGCTTTTCTCGCTGCTGGGCAGGCCCGGCTACGCGAAAGGCGCCGACTACCTCGCGCTGGCCCTGCTCGCGGGTCCCGCGCGCATCCTCTACGGCCTCGTCCAGGGCATCCTCGTGGCTCACGGGGAAGGGCGCTTCCTGGCGCGGGTGTCGCTGATGATCACCGTGATCTCCTCCGCTGCGATCTTCGCCGCCGCCGGCTTGGGCAGCACGCTCGTCGCGTTTGCGTTCTTCGTCGTGGCGTGCTGGGCGGTCTACCTCAAGACGCTCGAGCGAGCCCACCATCTCGACGCACCCGGCGCAGCGGCGCTGCCGGCCGGATGACAGCATCGCCGGTGAGGTCGATCGGGGGATGCTGAGTCCAGCCACGAGACGCCGCCTGAAGGCAGTGCGGTCGGTCACGCCGAGATGGGCGCTGCGGATGATCGGGCAGATCGAAGACGGCGGTATACGCGTCCCTCCGCGGCCACCGAAATGCCCAAGTGGCTGGCACACCGGCCCCCCGGACTTCATCGGCGTCGGGGTGCAGCGCGGCGGGACGACCAGATGGTTCGACCTGATGGCGGCCCACCCCGAAGTGTCACAGCCCTCGGTCAAGAAGGAGCTTCACTACTTCGACCGCTTTTACGCGGGTGGATGTACGGCAAGCGAGCTCGAGCGGTATGCGACGTATTTCCCGCGCGACGGGTCGTGCAAGGTCGGCGAGTGGACGCCGGCCTATGTGGCCGCGCCGTGGATACCGCCGCTGCTCGCCGCCGCGGCGCCCGATACCCGCCTGCTGGTCCTGCTGCGAGACCCCGTCGAGCGGTATCTGTCCGGGCTCGAGCACAACGCGCGCATCGCGAAGGAATGGGGAAGTCCGTTCAGCCAGTTCGCGCCACTGGAGACCTTCATGCGCGGCTTCTACAACGTGCAGCTCTCGCGGCTGCTGCGGCACTTCGACCGCTCGCAGCTGCTGGTGCTCCAGTACGAGCAATGTGTCAAGGACCCGCGCGCGGAGCTGAGGCGCACGTTCGAGTTCATCGGCCTCGAGGACACGGAGTTCCTGCCCGACATCGAGGCTCACCCAAACGCCGCCAAAGGTGAGAAGCCGACGCTCGATCCCGCCGTGCGCGACCTCTATGTGCACGCCTACAGCGACGATGTCGAAGCTCTGATGGGCGCCTTCCCGGAGCTGGACGTGCGCCTGTGGCGAAACTTCGCGCACCTGGCCGGCTGAGAGCCTGGAGGAGACTCAGCCCAGCGTTTCCGGGTGCCTCGCCAAGCGAGTCATCGTCAATCCGTAGCGCCCCAACACCCCCGCTCCCCGACCGAGCGAGGACCGGGCACGCCGCTTGGGCGCGCGTCGATCGAGATCGTCGAGGACCTCACGGGGCAGCAGCACGTTGCGCCGCACGAACGCACGGAATTCTCCCGGCGGCATCAGCAATCCGTCGATCACTCCCATGTCCGCGTAGAGCTGCGACGCGCTCGTGTTCGGGTTCGGGTTGGCCAGACGCACTGCGATGCGGTCGCGAACGCCGAGCTCGGTCTCGCCCAGGATCTGCGTCGCGGGGAGGCCAACGGTTCGCTCGGCGGCCTTCGTCGCGACACGGATGACACGCTCGAGCGCTGGGTAGGTGGAGAGAAGCTCCGCGACGGCCTCGGAGTTGACCTCCGAGCCGTACACATCCCACCAAGCGGCCAGATCGGCGGCGAGGCGCAGGTCGACGAAGCCGTCCCGCGCGTAGAACAGCAGCAGCGCCACGAGCTCGTCCGCCGGCGCCGGGCGCCAGTCTGCGGGCGCGTCCGCGGCGTGTGAAAGCAGACGCTCTGATGCAAAGTGCCGCTCATACCAGTGCACGCGCCAGTGCAGCTCGACCGGAGGCAGCTCCTCGCGCGCGTGGGGGAGCGCGAAGTGCAGCATCGGCAGTTCGCCACGCTCCACATAGTCGGTTGGCGCGGCATACCCGAGACCGATCACGACGTCCACAGCGGCGCGCAGTTGATCGGGGGCGACCAGCAGGTCGATGTCGCTCGACAGGCGTCGACCGGGGTCGCCGTAGATGCGCTCCCCGAGCATCGGTCCCTTCAGCGGCGCCGAGTCGATTCCCGCATCGGTGAGCGCGGACATCACCCGCGCGGACACGAGCTGCAGGAAGGCACTGTGTCGTCGCGCGGATTCCACCGCGTGATCCACCGCGGCGACGAAGTCCTCGCCTGCGCGTCCCTGCGCCAGATCGACCACTCGTGGCCCGAGCGTGGGGAGCAGCTTGCGCTGCAGCAGCTCCTGACTGAGCCGCGCCCAGTCGATCGCCGTCGTCAGCGGTCCGGCCTGGTCGCCGATGGCCTGCCGACGGGCGGCGGTGCCGGCGCTGAGCAGGATCAGCCGCCGCTCGGGTGCCGGCAGGCTCATCCGGCTCCCGTCGCTATCCGTGCATGTCTGCGTCGGTCGGCGTGCAGATCCATCTTCAGCAGCTGCAGGTGGCGCCAGGGGAAGGCGGCGAGGAGTTCTCGCGGCTCCTTGCCTTCGAAATAGCCGTGTGGCCCGATGTACGGGTTGGTGCCGGTGGGGGTTGGGTCCTGGCCGTAGAAGGCGACAACCGGGGCGCCGTCGCGGACATAGATGCCGTAGCGCTGCGCGGCTTCGGCCATCATCCGTGTCAGTCGGGGAAGGTGAAGCTTCGCGAGGTCGAGCCTGGGGTCCAGCCGGAGATGGGCGCCCTCGGGGAGCGCGAGGACGCTGTGGTCTGAGCCATCGGTGCGTTGAGCGGGCGAGGAGTAGACACCGGCTCGAACATTGGGTATCGCCATCGCGAGCGCGTGATTGATCTGACCCTTTTCGAGGTCTTCGAAGGTGATCACGCCACCGGCGACCGACAGCGAGGATGCCGAGCCGCCCCACGTAGCTTGCGCGCCGGGCCAGGACCTCGGTCCGTAGACCCCCGAGGCGTGGGACACGTTCTGCATCGCTCCGCCCCATGATGCGTACCAGCCTTCCGTTCCGTGCACGAGCCGCCAGAACTCCCACAGGCGGTTGGTGCTCGGCTGCCACACCACGAGGTGTCCGTCGGTTCCGACCGCAGCCTGCGCGTTGGACGGCAGCGGGACCGCGCTCCATGCGGCGATCAGCGTTCTCGCTCTTCCGCCTTTGAGTGCGACTTCGACCGTGGGCTGATTGGCGGGAACGGTGTAGATCGGCACGCTGTAGGAGGTGGTGTCGATGTTGATCCACGGGATGTTCGTGACGAGCGCGTCTTCCGTCTCCTCGCGGGCGACCTCGGCAGCGAAGATCGCCACCAGGCGCGCCGAGCGCGGGTCAAGCGGCGCGCGAGCGGACAGTCGCTTGTTGAACACGCTCGACGGAGAGAAGAACCTGAACGGCGTGCCGCTGTGCGCGGGCTGGGCCACGCCACCCGGCGCAAGCGTCCCGACTGTGGCGCCGCTGCCGCAGCCTGCTGTGGCGATGCACGCGAGAAGCGTGGCGACAGCGCTCGCCAAACACCTGTGCGATGCATGCTCGCCACGTGTGCTCAGATGCCGCTTCGGTGGCTGGTCGAGGCCGTCGGCGAGCTTCGGCTCACGCGTGGATTTCAGTCTCAGCAACCCGTCTAGGGTATCGCAGCGGCGTCGCGCGACGGACCGCTCACGGGTAGGGGTGAAGTTCCATTTTGAGCAGCTGGAGGTGGCTCCAGGGGAAGGCGGCGAGGATCTGTTTCGGCTGCAACCCTTCGAATTGGCCAGTCGGACCGCTGTACGGGTTGGTGCCGGTCGGTGTCGGGTCCTGGCCGTAGAAGGTGACCGTTGGGGCGCCGTCGCGGACGTAGATGCCGTAGCGCTGTGCGGCTTCCGCCATCAGCCGTGTCACTCGTGGGAGTTTCAGCGCGGCGATGTCCAGGTTGGGATCCAGGCGGAGGTGGGCACCCTCGGGCAGAGCCAGAGGGTCGAGCGAGTTACCGTCCGTACGCTGCGCGGGCGAGGAAAACGCTCCGCCGCGGACATTGGGTATGGCCATCGCGAGGGCGTGGTTGATCTGACCCTTTTCGAGATCTTCGAGAGAGATGACTCCACCCGCGATCGACAGCGAGGACGCTGAGCCACCCCACGAGGTCTGCGCGTTTGGCCATGAGGTCGGCCCGTACACCCCCGAGGAGGAGGACACGTTCTGCATCGCTCCGCCCCATGATGCGTACCAGCCTTCCGTTCCGTGGACGAGCCGCCAGAACTCCCACAGGCGGTTGGTGCTCGGCTGCCACACCAGGAGGTGTCCGTCGGTTCCGGTGGCCGCTTTGGCGTTTTCCGGCAGCGGCACTTCGCTCCATGCCGCCATCAGCGCGGTCGCCCTGCCGCCTTTGAGAGCGACGCGGACCTTGGGCTGATTGGCGGGAACGGTGTAGATCGGCACGCTGTAGGAGGTGGTGACGATGTTTATCCAAGGAATGTTCGTGCGAATCGCATCTTCTGCCTC
>Ga0208077_1000050_pt1 | contig 10725 bp, 8 predicted proteins | sample NGESurshal072012_FD_184463 | JGI IMG/M metagenome (GOLD analysis project Ga0208077, IMG submission 184463) | Arctic peat soil microbial communities from Barrow, Alaska - NGEE Surface sample 415-2 shallow-072012 (SPAdes) | ecosystem: Environmental > Terrestrial > Soil > Wetlands > Peat ... | reverse complement strand
CCTCGACGAGCTCTCACCGGAATCGATCGGCTTTCGCTTCTTCGGCGCGGTGAACCTCGAGTGGGTCACCGACTGGTCGGTCGACGTCAACGGCAGCGAGCGCTTCGCGCTGGTCGCGACCACCGGACAGGAGCAGAGGGTCGTCGCGCACGCCGCGTACATCCGCACCGGGGAGGATCGCGCCGAAGTGGCGTTCATGGTCGCGGATGCGTGGCAGGGACACGGGATCGCGACGATCATGCTCGCCCACCTCGCGGCAGTCGCCGAGGAGAGCGGGATCGCGCTGTTCACCGCCGAGGTCCTGCCCCACAACCACCGGATGATCGACGTGTTCACCGACAGCGGCTTTCCGGTCACCCAGCGCGCGACGAGCGAAATCATCGAGATCGAACTACCGACCTCGCTCTCGCCGCAGGCCCTCGAGCGCTTCGAGCAACGCGAGCAGACCGCCGCGGTCGCCGCGCTGCAGAGCTTTCTGCGCCCGGGCTCGGTGGCCGTGATCGGAGCCTCGCGACGCCGTGGAACAGTCGGCTGGGCGCTCCTTCACAACCTGCTCGCGAAGGGCTTCACCGGCTCGGTGTACGCGGTGAACGAGAAAGGGGGCACGATCCAGCGGCTGCGCAGCCATACCTCGATCGCGGCGGTCCCCGCGCCGGTCGATCTGGCGGTGATCGCCGTGCCGGCCGCGCACGTGGCCCGGGTCGCGCGCGAATGTGGCACAGCGGGCGTCAAGGGACTGCTCGTGATCTCGGCCGGCTTCGCCGAGTCCGGCTCAGAGGGCGCGGAGCGTCAGCGCGAGCTCCTGGGGATCTGCCGCGATAGCGGCATGCGGCTGATCGGCCCCAACTGCCTGGGGGTGTTCAACACCGCGCCGTCGGTGAGCCTCGATGCGACGTTCGCGGAGCGCACGCCCGCGCCCGGTCGCATCGGCTTCCTCTCCCAGAGCGGCGGCCTGGGCATCGCGATCCTCGAGGCGGCGGCGCGCCTCGGCCTCGGGCTCTCGACCTTCGTGTCGGTGGGCAACAAGGCCGACATCTCCGGCAACGACCTGCTCGACTACTGGGAGCACGACCCCGACACCGACGTGCTGCTGATGTACCTCGAGTCGTTCGGGAACCCGCGCCGCTTCGCGCGCATCGCCCGTCGCGTGAGCAGGGCAAAGCCGATCGTCGCCGTCAAGAGCGGACGCTCGACCGCGGGCGCGCGCGCCAGCAGCTCGCACACCGGCGCACTCGTGTCGGCCTCCGACGTGACCGTCGACGCATTGTTCGCGCAGGCGGGTGTGATCCGCACCGACACGATGCACGAGCTATTCGACGTCGCCGCGCTGCTGTCTTCGCAGCCGGCGCCCCGCGGCAGCCGCGTCGCGATCGTCACCAACGCGGGCGGCCCCGGGATCATGTGCGCCGACGCGTGTGAGGCGAACGGCCTCGAGGTCGTCGAGGTGGGCAAGCGGACGCGCAAGCGACTCGCCGGGTTCCTCACGGCCGACGCGTCGCTGGGCAACCCGATCGACATGATCGCCACGGCCTCCGCGGAGGATTACCGCCGCGTGATCGAGACGCTCGTGGAGGAGGACGCGTGCGATGCGATCGTCGCGATCTTCGTGCCGCCGCTCGTGACCAGCGCCGATGACGTCGCGCGCGAGATCCGCACTGCCGCATCAAGCACCGGCACGGTCACGCTTGCGGCGGTGTTCATGACCGCGGGCGGCCCGCCGCAGCTGCGCGAAGGCGACCTGTGCGTGCCGGCGTTCGACTTCCCCGAGGATGCCGCTGGAGCGCTCGCTCACGCCGCCGGCTACGCCCGCTGGCGCGCACGAGGCGAGGGAGCGATCCCGCGGTTGACCGGCTGTGACCAGACGCGGGCAGGCTCGATCGTCGCACGCCAGATCCTCGCCGGAGTCGGTTGGCTCGGCCCGCTCCAGGTCGCGGAACTGCTCGAGTGCTACGGGCTGCCGCTGATCCCGACGCGCGTGGTGGGGAGCGCCAAGGATGCCGTGACGGCCGCGGCCGAGATGGGAGGCGGCCCGGTCGCGCTGAAGGCCATCGCGACGAAGCTGCTGCACAAGAGCGACGCCGGCGGCGTACTCGTCGGGCTCGACGGTCCGAGGGCGATCGCGGCGGGCGCGCGCGCCATCGCCAAGTCGGTCAGCCAGGCCGGCTACAGGCTCGACGGGCTGCTCGTGCAGCCGATGGCCGAACCGGGCGTGGAGCTGTTGATGGGCGTGGTGCACGACGAGAGTTTCGGCCCGGTCATCGCGTGCGGCGCCGGCGGTACCAGCGCAGAGCTGCTCAAGGACGTCGCCGTCCGTATCACGCCGCTGACCGATCTCGACGCGGCGGAGATGGTGCGATCGCTGCGGATGTTCCCTCTTCTGGATGGCTACCGCGGCGCACCCAGATGCGACATCGCGGCCGTCGAAGACGTGCTGCTGCGACTGAGCGCGCTCGTGGAGGCGCACCCGGAGATCGCCGAGCTCGACGCGAACCCGGTCGTGGCGGGGCCGAACGGCGCGGTGATCGTCGATGCGCGCGTCCGGCTGTGCGCGTCGCCGCCCACGCGACCGACCCCGTCATTGCGGGCGTGAGGCGACCAGAGCCGACGCAGTAGGCAGTAAGTAGAAAGGTGCACCCAGGCGAGGAGAAGGCCCTGATGTGACTGCCCACCCTCGCCCCTAGCGTTGCAAGCGTCAACCGTTTGTACACGCCGAAAGGGAGCGGAGCTAGATGCCCAAGGCCGCAGTGGTGCACGACTTCAAGGGTCCTCTGACGATCGAGGAGCGGCCGATTCCCACACCGAGCGAAGGACAGGTGCTCGTTCGCGTGGAGGCGTCGGGGCTGTGTCACACCGACATCCACGCGGCGCACGGCGACTGGCCGGTCAAACCGACGCTGCCGCTCGTTCCCGGCCATGAGGGCGTCGGCAGGATCGAGGCGATCGGCGCGGGCGTGCACGGCGACCTCAGCGAAGGCGACCGCGTCGCGATGCCGTGGCTCGGATACGCGTGCGGCGAATGCCGCTACTGCAACGACGGGCGCGAGACGCTCTGCGAACGCCAGATGAACACCGGCTACTCGATGGACGGCGCCTACGCCGAGTACGCCACCGCTTATGCCCGTCACGTCGTCAAGGTGCCCGCCGCGGTCGACTCGCTCGTGGCCGCGCCGCTGACGTGCGCCGGTGTCACCACGTACAAGGCCGTGAAGGTGTCGGGCGCGCGTCCGTCGATGCTCGCCGCGGTCTTCGGCGTCGGCGGCCTCGGCCACCTGGCGGTGCAGTACGCGCAGATCGCCGGCTGCACGGTCGTCGCGGTCGACATCCACCAGGACAAACTCGACTTCGCCAAGCAGCTCGGCGCGACCTACACGGTGAACGCCGCCGAGCAGGACCCGGTCGAAGAGATCAAGAAGCTCGGCGGCGCGGACGTCGCGATCTCCACAGCCGTATCGCCGTCCGCTTTCGAGCAGGCGTTTGCGTCGATGGCGCGCGGCGGCACGCTCGTGTTCGTCGGCCTGCCCGCCGAGAACATCGTGAAGCTCCCGATCTTCGAGACGGTGCTGCAGGGCATCACGATCAAGGGCTCGATCGTCGGCACGCACCACGACCTCGAGGAGGTCTTCCGGCTGCACGAGCTGGGCCGCACGCAGGTGCTCTACGAGACCCGTCGCCTGGACCAGGTCAACGAGGCATTCCGCGAAGTGGAGGACGGATCGGCCGGCACCGCACGACTCGTCTTCGAGTTCTAATCAGAAAAAATCGATCGCGAAGGGAATTTCCACGATGGCCACAGTCGAGCAGTCCACCACCTTCGAGGCCCCCGGCCAGCCCGGCAGCCCAGTGCAGTGCAAGGAGCGCTACGAGAACTTCATCGGCGGCAAGTGGATCGCGCCGATCGACGGCAACTACCGCGAGAACCTCTCACCCGCCACCGGCCGGTCGATCTGCGAGGTCGCCTACTCGGGCGCGCAGGACATCGAGCTCGCGCTCGACGCCGCGCACGCCGCCAAGGACGAGTGGGGCGCCGCCTCGACGACCGAACGGTCGAAGGTCCTGAACGCGATCGCCGACGCGATCGACGCGAACCTCGAGATGCTCGCCGTCGCCGAGAGCTGGGAGAACGGCAAGCCCGTGCGCGAGACGCTCGCCGCGGACATCCCGCTCGCGGCCGACCACTTCCGCTACTTCGCCGACGTGATCCGTGGCGAGGAGGGACGCATCTCCGAGATCGACAAGGACACCGTCGCCTACCACTTCTCCGAGCCGCTCGGCGTGGTCGGCCAGATCATCCCGTTCAACTTCCCGCTGCTGATGGCCGCGTGGAAGATCGCCCCCGCGCTCGCGGCCGGCAACTGCACCGTCGTCAAGCCCGCGAGCCCGACCCCGTGGTCGATCCTCAAGTTCGCCGAGGTGATCCAGGACATCGTGCCGCCGGGCGTGCTGAACATCGTCAACGGCCCGGGCGCGGAGACCGGCAAGGCGCTCGCGTCGAACAAGCGGATCGCGAAGATCGCGTTCACCGGCGAGACCGTCACCGGCCGGCTGATCATGCAATACGCCGCGCAGAACATCATCCCGTCGACGACCGAGCTGGGCGGCAAGTCGCCGAACATCTTCTTCGAGGACGTGATGGCGGCCGACGACGAGTTCCTCGACAAGGCGATCGAGGGTCTCGTGCTGTACGCGTTCAACAAGGGCGAGGTCTGCACGTGCCCGTCGCGCGCGCTGGTCCACGAGTCGATCTACGACGAGTTCATGGCCCGCTGCCTCGATCGCATCCGTGCGATCCGCCAGGGCCACCCGCTCGACCAGAGCACCCAGATCGGCCCGCAGGTCTCCCACGCCCAGCTCGAGAAGATCGAAAGCTACGTCAAGATCGGCCTCGAGGAGGGAGCGGAGCTGCTGATCGGCGGCCACCGCAACCTGCTTCCCGGCGAGCTCTCCGACGGCTACTACTTCGAACCGACGGTGTTCAAGGGCACCAACGACATGCGGATCTTCCAGGAGGAGATCTTCGGGCCGGTGCTCGCGGTGACGACATTCAAAGACGAGCAGGAGGCGCTCGCGATCGCCAACGACACGCTCTACGGCCTCGGCGCCGGGGTGTGGACGCGAGACGGGGCGCGCGCGTTCCGCATGGGTCGCGGGATCCAGGCGGGACGGGTGTGGACCAACTGCTACCACCTCTACCCCGCCCACGCCGCGTTCGGCGGCTACAAGGTCTCGGGTGTGGGGCGCGAGAACCACAAGATGATGCTCGACCACTACTCGCAGACCAAGTGCCTGCTGGTGAGCTACGACCAGCACGCGATGGGGCTGTTCTAGACGTGCCCGAGCGAGTCACCGCAAGCCCCGCGGCGATCGAGATGATCGAGCGCCTCAGCTCCGAGCACGGCCCGCTCGCCCTGTTCCAGTCCGGCGGCTGCTGTGACGGCAGCTCCCCCATCTGCCTCGTGCAGGGGGAGCTGCCGCCCGGCCCCGGCGACCGGCTGCTCGGCACGATCGGCGGCGCGCCGTTCTACGTCGACGACGAGCAGTACTCGCGCTGGCGCGAACCGGAGTTCCTGATCGATGTCGGCCCGGGGCCCGCCGAGGGCTTCTCGTTGAGCCTGCGAGAGTCGCACCTCGTGACGCGCTCCCCCGCGTAGATGCCCGGCATGTTCCAGGTACGAATCCACGGACGAGGCGGACAGGGCGTGGTGACAGCCGCCGAGCTGCTGTCACTCGCGGCGTTCGACGACGGCCGCCACGCGCAGGCGTTCCCGAGCTTCGGCTCGGAGCGCACCGGGGCGCCGGTCGTGTCGTTCTGCCGCATCGACGAGCGCGAGATCCGCTCCCGCGAGCCCGTCGCCGAGCCGGACGCGCTGATCGTGCAGGACGCCACGCTGCTGCATCAGGTCGACGTGTTCGGCGGGCTGCGCCCGGAGGGATATGTGCTGATCAACTCGATCCGCTCGTTCGACGAGCTTGGGCTCGGCGACTGGGTCGGCGACTTCCGTCACGAGCACCTGCTGACGGTCCCCGCATCGGGCCTCGCGCGCGAGCACGTCGGACAGGCGCGCCCGAACGCGGCGCTGCTCGGCGGCCTCGCGGCGCTCACAGGCGTCGTCTCACTCGATGCGGTGGTGAAGGCGATCCGCACGCGCTTCCCCGGCAAGCTCGGCGACGGCAACGCGGCCGCCGCCGAGGACTGCTTCGCGTTCGTCGGCCGCGAGCTGGAGGCGCTGAGCCATGCTTGAGCAGCTCGAGGGCTCACGCGCGGTCGCACGCGCCGTCGCGCTGTGCCGCCCGGAGGTGATCCCCGCCTACCCGATCTCCCCGCAGACCCACATCGTCGAGACGCTCTCGGCGATGGTCAAGGACGGCGAGCTCTCACCGTGCGAGTTCGTCAACGTCGAGTCCGAGTACGCCGCGATGTCGGTCGCGATCGGCGCCTCGGCGACCGGCGCGCGCACCTACACCGCGACTGCCAGCCAGGGCCTGCTGTACATGGCGGAGGCGCTCTTCAACGCCTCCGGGCTGGGGCTGCCGATCGTGATGACGGTCGCCAACCGTGCGATCGGCGCGCCGATCAACATCTGGAACGACCACTCCGACTCGATGTCCCAGCGCGACTCGGGCTGGATCCAGCTCTACGCCGAATCCAACCAGGAGGCTGTGGACATGCACATCCTCGCGTTCCGCCTCGCTGAGGAGCTATCGCTGCCGGTGATGGTCTGCATGGACGGGTTCATCCTCACCCACGCCTACGAGCAGGTCGACCTTCCCGGCCAGGAGCAGGTGGACGCGTTCCTGCCGACGTATGAGCCGCGGCAGGTGCTCGACCCGGCCGACCCGGTGACGATCGGCGCGATGGTCGGACCGGAGGCGTTCACGGAGGTGAAGTACCTCGCGCACGTGAAGATGATCCAGGCGCTCGAGGTGATCGACGATCTCTCCACCGAGCTCACCGCCTGTCTCGGGCGCGACTGCGGCGGGCTGCTGCGCAGCTACCGCTCCGAGGACGCCGAGACGATCGTGGTCGCGCTCGGATCGGTGCTCGGCACGATCGAGGACACCGTCGACGAGCTGCGTGAGCAGGGGGTGAAGGTCGGCGCGGTCGGGATCAAGGCGTTCAGGCCGTTTCCGCTCGAAGACGTGCGCGACGCGCTCGGCCACGCCAAGCGCGTGGTGGTGATCGAGAAGGCGCTCGCGCTGGGCATCGGCGGGATCGTCTCCCAGAACGTGCGCAGCTCCCTTGCGGGGAGCACCTCGCACGTCCACACGGTGATCGCCGGTCTCGGCGGGCGCCCGATCACGAAGTCCTCGCTGCTGCGGCTGCTCGAGGACGCCGTCGCCGAGCGCCTCGAGCCGATGACCTTCCTCGACCTCAACTCCGAGCTGGTGGAGCGCGAGATCGCGCGCACCCGCGAGCGGCGGCGCTCTGGGCCACACGCGGAGAACATGCTGCGCGACATCGGCGTCGTCGCCGCCGGGCCGGTGTGAGCGCGATGGCCAGCCGCCCGATCAAGTTCTACCAAGTGGGCTCGCACGCGGCGGGCAACCGGCTGCTCGACCCGTCCGAGAGCTCGCTGCAGGCCGACCCGAATCGCAGCAACTCGATCACCAAGGGCCACCGCGCGTGCCAGGGATGCGGCGAGGCGCTCGGCGCCCGCTACGCGCTCGACGCCGCGATGCGCGCGACCGACGGTCAGCTGATCGCGGCCAACGCGACGGGCTGCCTCGAGGTCTTCTCGACCCCCTACCCGGAGTCCTCGTGGCAGATGCCGTGGCTTCACTCGCTGTTCGCCAACGCGCCGTCGGTGGCGACGGGGATCGCCGCCGCGCTCAAGGTGAAAGGCCGCAGCGATGTGCGCGTGGTCGGCCAGGGCGGAGACGGCGGCACGGTGGACATCGGCATGGCGTGCCTGTCGGGGATGTTCGAGCGTAACGACGACGTGCTGTTCATCTGTTACGACAACGAGGCGTACATGAACACCGGCGTGCAGCGCTCGGGGTCCACTCCCCCGGCGGCGCGCACGATGACGACGCAGGCCGTCGGCTCAGAGCCGGGCAACGTGTTCGGCCAGGGCAAGAACATGGCGCGGATCGCGATGGCTCACGAGATCCCCTACGTCGCCACCGCGACGGTGGCCGATCTGCGCGACATCGAGGCGAAGGTGGAGTACGCGATGAGCCTGCACGGGGCGCGCTACCTGCACATCCTCGTCACCTGCCCGCTCGGCTGGAGCTGCAAGTCCGCCGACACGATCGAGGTGGCGCGGCTGGCGAAGGAGACCGGCCTGTTCCCCGTCATCGAGGCCGAGCACGGCGAGGTCACCCGCGTGTCGAAGATCCGCGCGCAGCGTCCCGTCGAGGACTACCTCGAGCGCCAGGGCCGCTACTCGCACCTGTTCAAGCCCAACCGTCGCGAAGACGTGATCGCCCACATCCAGGCGACCGCCGACCGCAACATCGCCCGCTACGGGCTGCTCGACGACGCCGGCGCGGAGGCGGCGTGATGGACAAGCCGTTTGCGATCACGCTCGACGTCGGATCGAGCCTCGCCAACAAGACGGGCGCGTGGCGCGACGAGCGCCCCGTCTACGTCGACCGGCTGCCACCGTGCAACCAGGGCTGCCCGGCCGGCGAGAACATCCAGGGATGGCTCTATCACGCGGAGAGCGGCGACTACGAGGCCGCTTGGCGCGAGATCATGAAGGACAACCCCTTCCCAGCGGTGATGGGGCGCGCCTGCTACCACCCGTGCACGAGCGTCTGCAACCGCGCGCAGCTGGACGAGGCGGTCGGCATCAACTCGGTCGAGCGCTTCCTCGGAGACGAGGGGATCAAGCACGGCTGGATGCCGGTGCTCGACGCGAAGCCCTCCGGCAAGCGCGTGCTGATCGTCGGCGCGGGCCCCTCCGGCCTGTCGGCCGCCTACCACCTCACCCTCCTCGGACACGACGTGACGATCCACGACGCGGGACCGATGCCGGGCGGGATGATGCGCTTCGGCATCCCCGCCTACCGGCTGCCGCGCGACGTGCTGGGAGCGGAGATCCAGCGCATCCTCGACCTCGGCGTGAAGATCGAGTGCGAGCGCAAGGTCACCGACATAGAGCAGAGCATGCGCGAGGGCGCCTTCGACGCGGCGTTCCTGGCGGTCGGAGCGCACATCGGCAAGCGCGCCTACATCCCCGCGGGCGACGCCGCGCACGTGCTCGACGCGGTCTCGCTGCTGCGGGGCATGGAGAGCGGCGAGCGGCCGCTGCTGGGCCGCACAGTTGCGGTGTACGGCGGCGGAGATACAGCGCTCGACGCGGCGCGCACCGCGCGGCGGCTCGGCGCCGAGGACGCGATCGTGGTCTACCGCCGCAACCAGGAGCACATGCCCGCGCACGAGTTCGAGCTGCGAGAAGCGCTCGAGGAGGGCGTGCGGATGAGGTGGCTCACCACGATCCGCACAGTTCGCGAGGGCAGCCTCCTGCTCGAGCGGATGGAGCTCGACAGCAGCGGCACCCCGCAGCCCACCGGCGAGCTCGAGGAGCTGGACGCCGACTCGCTGGTGCTCGCACTCGGCCAGGAAGCGGACCTGTCGCTGCTGAACGACGTCACAGGCATCGAGATCGAGGACGGGGTCGTGACGGTCGACGAGCGCATGATGACCGGCCACGAGGGGATCTTCGCCGGCGGCGACATGGTCCCCGCCGAGCGCAGCGTCACGGTCGCGGTCGGCCACGGCAAGAAGGCTGCGCGCAACATCGACGCGTGGCTCTCCGGAGCCGAGCTCCACGGTCCCGCCAAGCACGAGCTCGCCGACTTCGGAAAGCTGAACACCTGGTACTACTCAGACGCCCCCGCGACCGTCGCACCACGGCTCGGCGCGATCCGCCGTCAGTCCACGTTCGAGGAGGTGCAGCTCGGCCTCGACGAGGCGAACGCCCTGTTCGAGGCGCGTCGCTGCCTGTCGTGCGGCAACTGCTTCGAATGCGACAGCTGCTACGGGGTGTGCCCCGACAACGCCGTGATCAAGCTCGCCGTGGGCGAGCGCTACGAGATCGACCTCGACTACTGCAAGGGCTGCGGGATCTGCGTGCAGGAGTGCCCCTGCGGGGCGATCGAGATGGAGGCCGAGGCGAGTTGATCAGTCGATCTGGATCGCGCGGATCGCGTGCTCGTCGGGGAGCTTGTTCAGGATCCGCCACAGCAGCTCGCGCTCTGTGTGCTGGTCGCGCTGCGAGTCGTTGAGCAGCAGTTTGAGGGCGGTGTGGGCGATCTTCATCTCCTCCGCGCTCAGCCCGACCGTCAGCACGCCGTCCGCCCCGGGGTCGGCTTCGAGCGCCGTGAGAACGTCTCTGGCGAGACTGCGCAGCTGCGGCTCGTGCGCCTCGTCGGAGACGAGCAGGCGCAACGCGAGCGCGGCGATCGGCGTCTCCTCGGGATCGAGGAGCAGGTGGTAGGCCACGTCGGGCTCGATGTCGCTCATCGGTAAAGCCTACGCGGTCGGCCTCTCTCAGGTTTGCGGGGTTTCACCGATTTGACTGCGATTAACTCCCGATATCGGGATCAACCCCACGAGTTAGCTTGTCTGCATGACTCAATCGCCCCTCGATCCCCTCTCTGAGAGCGCCGCCGCCGTCAAGGACGACGTGGTGTTTGCCGACATCCTGTGCGCGGTCGACGGCACGCGTACGAGCTCCGCGGCGGTGGAGCAGGCAGCCGCGCTCGCCGGCCCCGCTGGGC
>Ga0208077_1000049_pt1 | contig 10778 bp, 22 predicted proteins | sample NGESurshal072012_FD_184463 | JGI IMG/M metagenome (GOLD analysis project Ga0208077, IMG submission 184463) | Arctic peat soil microbial communities from Barrow, Alaska - NGEE Surface sample 415-2 shallow-072012 (SPAdes) | ecosystem: Environmental > Terrestrial > Soil > Wetlands > Peat ... | reverse complement strand
TGATCAGTTCGTCGACCATCTGGTGGAAGACCACGCCCACAAGTATATCGACATGGCGCTGTACCTTATGATGCTCGCTCAAAAGTCGGCTTCGGTGTTCGAAGTGGGTGAGGCAATGCTTCGTGGTCGTGTCGGGCGCATCAGTAAGAAGAAGGCTGCGCGTTTGCGTCAAGAACGGGAGTGAATGGGTAGTTCACTATAGTTGATTGTTAGTTGTTGAAAGTGGGCCGGGGATTGGGAAACTGATCTTCGGCTTTCGTTTGTGTGCGGTTATCTTGTGCGCTAAGAGATTTAGTGTTCATAAGGGTGGTTTGTTGTGGGTGGTTATGGTGTCCGGGTATTGGTTGTGTTAGTTCAGAAATGGATTATTTGAGGTGAAACGATTTAAGGATTTGGGTTACTTTACCAGATAGGTTTTGGTGGTTATTTGTGATGATAAATTCTAAAACTGATGGCGGATGATTTGTGTGGGATTATATAACTGAGATAGCGATTATTTGGTCGCGACCTGCTATTTGGTTATCGAGTTTGAGGTTACCTTCCCAGATAGAAAATCTATTATCAGATAGATTTCGAGCATCTGAGTTTTTACGGGCTGGCTGGAACCCTTGAATTGTGAGAGTTTGCCGCGCGTTTTCGTTCGAAATACCGGATAATCAGATAGAAATGCGTTTTTCAAAACTATATAGGAAATGACAAACGAGTCATTATGACTACACCAAAATCTTGTATATATTAATTATTCATTATTAAGTGGTATAGTAAATATAGTAAACCAATAGAAATCTAAAAGCCCTTACAGGCCGTGGCTTGTACATTAACTTAAAGGATTTCCCGGATACCAATTCGCGGCTAACCCATGCCATTTTCCATCTGACACTACCAACCGACTCGCGGCAAACCCGCGCCATATAAGGTCTCCAGCCGAGAAGTTCACTATCACGCTATCCGGGAACACGTCGCGGCTCGACCACAGCACCACCCACAGTGCGCATCCCTTACGTCACACATGACAAAAGTTCGAAGTCCAGTTAGACTTACCCACATTCCGATTCACATTCTAACTTTAGGTCTTAGTTCATAATGTTCGACGATGAACAACACGTTGCAACTCCATCCGATTTTGCTTCGGAAATGTTTGCCCTTAACAACATCGAGTTGTTTGATGAATATATCAAGCGCAGAATCGAAGGCGAATCGTCTTACGTTGCGTTTCGTATCGCTTTCGGTGAAGAGTTTGTAGGCGACAACTTCGTCCAGGCCCGCATCTACGGAATCGAGCGCAACCCGTATTTCGTGAACCATTTCAAGAAACGTTTGGAGGCCACGAAACTGTCTGACATGTGGAACCCGAAAGTGGCGGTTCATAACCTGCTGATGATGGCGCGTGATGTTCTGGCGAAAGAATCGGCGCGGCTCGGCGCAATGAAAGAATTGAACTTAATCACTCGACTCGTTGTTATCGATGAAAGTGGGAAGTCAAAAGCTGGTCGTTCCCTGGCCGATTTTTATGCCGACGAAGGTGAACTAGCGCCCGATCCAGAGCCAGAACCCGAAATCAAGGACATCACACCCCGAATCACGCACTGAAAACGTAGCTGGAAGGAGCCAGGACCGACCGCCAAGCGACGATCAGACAGTGAGGTAGGGCTATGTACCGGGTCGCTGTTGCAGGGGCCTTAGAAAGCCTCTCAGAGAAACAACAAAGGCCGATGACTCACGTTCAGAGTGATCGGCCTTTTTGCATTAGAGCATTGTTAGATCGCTTACATCGCCTCTGCAATGGAGACGATGACCATCCCGATTGGGACAGCGATAGCGAAGATCAGTGCCATTCCCCACAGAGTTTTACGAAGGGCTTGGTTGCATGCACGCAATCCTTTCCCATTGTGCCGTCTGGTAATTGGTGTTCGGTCATGTCGTACGTGATGAAAGCGATGGTTGCGAGCACGATAACGAGCACGAGAAAGTTGATGAGCTTCATAAGAGGTTCCTTTATTTGGAGGTTTGAGTGAGTGGTTGAGAACGCACAAGAGCAAAGAGGTCATCGATAATGCATAGACTCCCATGAAGCACAACACCGCTGTGTTCAGCATTAGCGCGTGAACCAATGGAGATACATCACCAAATCTATGGCCGCTGCCATGATGAGCGCAGCACAGCACGAAACAGTGATCACCAAACAGAATTTCAGAAGGCTTTTCATTTGGAACTCCCGAAATAGTAGTTGAACAGTGGAAGTACGTAGATGCCGAACACCACGACGCCTACAACCAATGCGATCAGCTCGAAGTCGCTCATTTCCGCCTCCAGGCCAACAGCGTCACAAGGTAAATGAAACCGACCATGAGGACGGCGCCGAAGCAGCTGCCAGCAATAACAGCTTCGATCATACGACCAATCGTGTAACACATCATTTCGCTTTCACCTTAGTTGCCAGACGATATTCACGGTTAACGCGTTGCTCGGGAGTTTCGACCAGTTCGAACTCATAATCCTGGCCCGCATGCGTGAACAGCACACGACCATGGAGTTTCAGCTTCTGCCGGAACGCAATACATTTGGAAGTTGGCAGCAACAGCACCACAAACGCAGCATGAGTCGACGTGAAGCTTGCAGTCTTCCCGTTTACGGTGACTGTCACACCCTGGCGCAGCATACGCGCTTGTGCGACTGCTGGATCGTTCCACGACTCCGCAATGGCCTTGGAGCTGGTCATAGCTGTTGTACGGCCTACAGTGGACGTTGAATACGCTTTACCCGCACGCATCTGAGCCAGCTCTGCCAGGGCGTCGGCTTCGGAAATGTCCTCATCGTCGATGACAGGCTGATTCACCGTACGTCCTGCAACGACGTCACGGGATTTGCGGGTATGGTGTTTGATGGCGCTGGATGGCGCTGGGAAGGCAGCGCTGTCGGTTGCGTCTGCTTCGGCTTTCAGCTTGAAGATGATCGCTTTCACGATCAATTCGAGGTTGGCGCGATTCTTGACAGATGACAGCGGTGCATCGACGTTGTGCGCGTTGTAGAAGGACCACAGCTCTTTGTCCGTGGCATCTTCAACGTTGATGATGGTGAGTTGCGGATTCGACATTTGAAGCCTCTGCATCAGTTATCAGGATGATTCTGATGCAGAGTATACACGCTGTTATGAACATTGCAACAGTCACGGCGATGCGGTTTCAGAGGCCCAGTCGACGGCGATGCGCTTCCAGATGATCTACACGCGCCAAGATGTGTTCGACCTTCTTAGCGATAGTCTCGCGTGTGATCCGTTCATAGCCCCGCATTTCGAAAGAGACGCCATAACGGGTTGTCAGGTTTAGCGTGTCGATCCTGAAGACGCCAGCAGACCAACTGACATTCTGGATGTGATATCGCTCCATGACGTTGTTGCGAACAATGTCGATATGACCCAATTTCATGATGCTTTGCTGGTCAGGCCTTGGATAGTGGATCATTTCCGCTTCTCCCTTGCTTCACGCTCGACCATCACCTTTCCGAACGCTTCAGCGATCATTTCACGCGTGATCAACTCGAAGTCGTGCATCTGAACAGCGAACCACACGCCATCACTGATGTTGCGTACACGGATGCACCACATTCCGAAAGCGAGTGCGCAGCTCTCAAACGCGAACCGCATCAGCATACCATTGTGAATGACGTCGAAGTATTGCCATTTTTCGCACTTCAACGGAAGCGTTGCATTGCTGTGAGTCATTCCACGCGAAATGCTGCTAGCGCGAACGCGAACGTGAACCAAATCACAGATCATCGTTTGAATGGTGGCGGCCAGGAATACGTTGAAATGAGGCTTATCAAGTTCCTTTTCATGAACTGCAAAGTTCGTTCCGTAATACTTGCCGTTAACGATTTCCTGAGCAGTGATCACGTATTCGAACTTTCGAGCATGACAAGACCATTTGATCATTTCAAACGCTCCAGGCGTGCTGCCCACCACGCACGCATTTCAGACAGACGATATTGATTCTTGATGCGCTTTTTGGAGTCCATCGCGTTGAAGTGCACATCAGCGTCGGATCGGAAGTGCCCGCCTTTCATGAGAACCGGCTTAGGCGCTGTTTCGTCACTGCCAACGATACCGCCCAGGCGCTGTTTCGTCACTGCCAACGATACCGCCCAGGCGCTTGGCAGTGACACCAAACTCCTGGGCTAGTTCGTTGATGTTGCGCACAGGTTCGGTGTTAACCTTCGTGCTCAGTTTGTTGGTGTTCATCTTTAGACTCCTTATGAAGAGACTGCCACCATACTCGCATTTCGGAGTGATTGTAATAGCTCTTCTTGGTAGGCTGGCGATTCATCACTCCCAAACGAAAGTCGTTGTCTGACCGATCACCTTTGCGCATGACTGGCTGAGGACTGTTCTTGTCCCTAGCCAGGGCGTTATAGATGGTCTTGGGGACGACACCGAATTCCCTGGCGAGTTCTGATACAGAGCGTGTTGCCGGTCGTTGCAGCTTCATTTATTGACCACTCGAAAGCCCTTCTCTTCTGCCCAGGTAATCGCCTCTTCACGGGTGTAGAACTCACCCGTGTGACACTGACAGGCTGGCGGCTCATCGTTCCAGTAGCTAACGACAAACGTACCGCGCAGGTACTTAACAAGCGTTGCTTGTGGCTTAGCCCTTTCCTTAGCGTGTTCTTTCGCGGCCAACCAAACGTCGAACTTTTCTTGCACCATGTCGCCCAACGCAAAGTCGATCGGGCAGAAATAGCCGTCGCTTCCGTAGGTTTGCCAACAGACTTCTTCAGGCAATGGAAATGCAGCTTCAAACGCCTTACGTTCTTCGTCAATATTCATTTGATCCCCACAATTTCAGCAGTGATTGGTTCGTACGGACCAACGCCGAAACCATAACCAGTTTGCACCGCGTGATCCCAAACGGCAACGTAGAAATGATCGTCGCCGCGATCCTCAATTCGGAGCACCTCAAGGAACGCGATCCGATCCGGCAACACCACAACCAGAACGCGTTCCTTGAGGTGCTTCCCAGTCAGCGAACGCAAAGTGACGGTAGGGAATTTCTGTGCACGTTTGGCAGCCATCCAAACGTCGAAGTCACCGGCAGTCAGATAGCGCTCTTCGTCTTCTATTACCCAATCGCTGAAAGCCTTACGTTCTTCGTCAATATTCATTTCTTCATTCCCAGAAGTTCAGGTGTGATTTCATCGCCGATGCGCAAAACCACATCATAGACGGCATTAGAATGGAAATCCACAAAACCAGCGTGATATTCGTCTCGACCGATTGTTTCGATGCTGCGAACCATGAGACAGCGAAGCTTACCCTCGAAAGGGATGTCCAGATAGCGACGAGTGACTATGTTCGTATTCACACGCTCGAAACTGATCTTGTTACCACTGCTGGAGCGCTCGAACCCGACGATGTCGAACGACAGAGGTTCACGCACAGGTCGAATGGAGTCATTCCGACTATAGGAATGATATAGATCGAAACGCTTCTGCGCTTCGATCACAGTGATGGTGCCGATTTGACGTGCTGCGCCTACACAGGACATCGTGTGCGCGTGCTCGTACGCCTTGATGGACACGGCACAATCATGCCCGGCGCGTTCCATGGAGCCTAGACTGTAGAAATCGTTTCCACATCGGAAACTACCCTGGAGTCGCCTGAAAGTAGCATTTCGACGACCAGATTGAAGCCTGAAGCGAACCGGTAGCATTCTGCGCGTGTCAGCCTTTTGCTCATTTCGTTTTATCCTTTTGTAATGACGGGCGACGGTCTGCGTTTGCTCGACTGTCAGATTCAATCCTAGCATACGCACCGGAACACCGGTCGCGGCCACCATCGCCGCGGCCGTGCGCAGGATTACGTCGTCAATGGTGGCCTGCGCCATTACCCGTAGACCTTCTGAGCTTTGCCAAGCTTGCCGGTGATGGTCGCGTTACGATAGCGCGACATCTTCGCGAGCAACTTGAGTTTGGCACTGATTTTGCGGCCAGACCGAACGCCGACGAACAGTCCTTTTTCATCAGTGATCAGTTTGCCATAGCAAGCGAGGCCATGTTTCACGAGTTCGCCAAGGTAGGCTTGACGACGCTTGGCCTGTGCACGCTCGCGACGTAGCGCCTTCGCTTCAGTGCTGAACGACTTGTACAGGTCGCTTTTCGAGCGAAAAGAAGGAGACTCCACATCGTCATGGATGACGAATTCGTGCATGGTCTTGCCACTCCCGCGCCGTTGCTGATCCGCGACACGACATACACGGCTTTCAGGCGGTATCTGTTCCAGTGTAGCAACCTCGAAATCACCCTCAACACGAACTGTAGTCTTGGGCAGGTTGTGCAGGCACGGAACGATCTTACCCGAATCATAGTCGAAATCGACCGGAGCCAGCTTCGTTTCCACGGCGTTGTCGTTCACAGCGTCAAACTGAACGAACGCACCGCGACCCAGGCCGATGGACTTACAGGTGTCTTTGCTGACATGGACCTCTTCGAACTCCAGCGCAATGACGTACTGGGTTGGAGTTTCGCGAGCCACTTCGAAAGTAGCGCCGACAGGGAACACGCGCGATGGGAAGTCGGTTGTTGCGGCGTCTTGGTTTGCAGTGACGATCAGTTTCATGGTGAACCTCGAAATGAATTAGGTGGTGTTTCTACTGACTTAGCCCCATTTAAGGGGCTTGGGTCACAGGATCATTATATGCAGTTTGCTTCCGATTGCAAACCCATCACTTCGCAACCGTTCGAAATTCTGATAGACATCACAGCACATCGCACAAGCGTTTCCTTTTTCGGAAGCCATGAACAGGATGTAATAGTGAATCCCATCAACCTCATCAGGCTTACAGGTGGCGGTCGTTGCGACAGCGGTGGAAATCTTTTCGAGGTGGACGATGTTGTTGAACATTTCCGAAGCTCCGGTTGGTGTTGCCGAAAAAGCCCCAGTTAAGGGGCTTGAGGTGGTAGTGTAAGGTTAGGCGGTCAGCAGCGCGCGGCAGTCGCCGCCCTGCAAGTGGATTGAATAGATTTCATCGGAGAGCTGTTCGATTGCTTCCTCATCGCCCGAGTTACCGCACACCACCACCATTTCGAACATTTCATGGTCTACAGGGAAGTCGGTTGCGTAGCTGGCTACCAAACCAATACGAACGCCGCCATGATCGAGCATCGCTACAAAGTAGTCAGCGCCTTTGAACAGGAAGTTGGTGATATGTGCGGTCATTTCGTCTTACTCCAGTTGTTTCGTTTCGATTGGCCAATTATGAACATCCACAAGCAGCCAGTCAACAACTTTCTTCGGAATCGAAGCAGATTGTGAGTTAAGGATGAGGCAGCCCACACTTACCGCACGTCGAGTAGTATTTTCCTGGCACTCGCGGCGGACGCCCTTGCATGCATTCAAGATGAACGTCATGCCCACCGAACAGGTGATACACGGACAGGCCACCATTCGCCTGGAACGAGTCCAGATACTGAGCATCGGCGAAAACACTATCAACCTCTTCACCTGTTCCGAACAAACCGAACGCACGGACGACCATTGGCGCATCGGTGTTCACCTGCCACCACATCCTAGGGAAGCCACCCTGCATTTCGGCCTTAAGGAAAGCGGAACCTTCAGGAATGTAGCGATAGAAGAGGTCAGAATAGTCGATATCGAACTTGTGAACGGTGATCATTCGTTAAGCCCTCCTTTCGGTGCAGGTGCTGTCCAGGCACTGCCGCTGAAGTGCCACGGCTTAGTTAGGTCGCCGACGATCTGTTTGGCCTTTGCCTCAGTATGAGGGCCGGAATGGACTTCCGGGGTTTCAGAATCGAAAGCCTTGGTGATGACCATATGGGTAAGAAGCTCGCCCACCAACAGGATACATGCCTTGTCTGCGGTATCGTTGATTACCGTGTGGACACTCTGAATGTCAGCGGCCTCTTTCATAATACCTTCAGCGGGGCAACGAAAAAGAAACTCGGAAACACGAACTTGACGGTGGCCGGTCCATTCAGGCATCACCCGATACAGGAACCAAGCCGCATCAGCGCACTGTTCACGGTTCGGGTAGTAGACTTCCGGCGAAATGACAACCGCCAACAAGTCCTGCGCACGTTTGTTAGTGATGCTGTTGCTCATGCAAATTTCGTTCACTGCTGCGCGTTGCGCTTGGCTGAGGTTGTCGTACGCGTCATCGTCGTTCAGGAAAGCAGAGGACTTTTTGTAGATTTGTTGAAAGTTCATTTTCGATATTTCCTGTAGGTGGTGTTGTTGATGGGCCGATCATGAGTGTTCATAACAGTACCGTCAACACCTTTCGTCGGAATCGATAGAAGAAACGAACAAGCCCTCAATCAAGAGGGCTCATGCGGATGTCGCAGCTATTCCTTAAGGCGCAGATGGCCTAGGTCGTACAGCTTCTCCAGGGCCTCATGCCAGCCCATGACAGCATCGATGTTGACGATTGCATACAGAGTGTCAACATCCTCCTTACGCTTAGCTGCTGCCTTCTCCGCTGCCTTTTCAGCCTCGATTTCAGCAGCCGTCTTCACCTTGCGAAACTTGACGCCGGAGTGGTCGAAGCTCTGGCGCGGCCTACTATTTTCACCCGCGAAAGTGTCGTACACGACTATTTCGTCGGAAATGTAGACAAGATTGAACTTGCGCCATTCCGGCGAGGTATCCGAAGGCCAGAAGGCTTGAACCTCCAGACCGATAGGCGGAATACCAACACCAGACCAGAAGGGCATATCGGCCTTTTTAGTGCTGTACTTGAAATGATCATCATGCACAGCGCTTGGCACGGTATAGTTATACCAGTGGTTCCCATTCCAGTAGTGGTGTGGCGCCTTCAGCCAACGACAGCCAGCATCCGGCGCGTGGGTGTAGTGCGTTGCGTCTGGTGGGCCTTTCGACCAGTCGATAGTAACACTCATTTAACAGCTCCTTTTCGCCAACCGGAGTCATACAGAAGATTGCAGATTTTCCCGCGCTGACCGACGTGATCGATAGGCATTAGGTGCTTGATCACATCGAACATCAATTGGGTTTCCGCGATTTTGGCCTCGACCGCTTCACGATCAAGGGTTTGATACTGGTGACGGTAGCGGGCGTGATAGCCGTTCATGCCTTTCACTTTGAAAACTACCGCGTCACCGTCATAACCGACGACTTCACCCTGGACATAGGTCTTCTCGCCGGTGTTGCGCAGGATCGCACAATTCTCGGCGAGGCCTGGAAGGTGAACACCACTCCAGTATTTAGCCATTACTTTTCCTCTGGATCGACAGAGGTTGCGCAGCCAACATCCGGCAGAACGTAGCCAGCTTCGTACAGGCGCTCCAGGGCGTCACGCAGACGAATCGGACGGCCAAGCGTACGTTTGAAGAAGCTGGACATCTGAGCGACGGCGACCGTTTTGGCTTGGATCTTCAACTCTTCGTCGGACTTCACGCGAACGAAGCAATGGCAGGCCAGGGCGGGATAAATATTATGCTCTTGTCCGCCTACGTTGATGCGGATATGGTAAACGGCAAGCTTGGTCCCGTCTTCCATGGCGGAATGCCCGACAATCTCCACCGTCTTGCCGATATGCGTGGCGCAAGCGATATGAGGATTGGCAACGTCGATAATCACCTTGGAGCCGATGGCAGGCAGAACGTCATAACGTTCATGCGTTTCCATCTTGATTTGCTCGGCGGTCTTCACAGAACCTTTGTTCATGGCTGCAATCTCGGCAATGGCGATTTCTTGGAGGATCGTTCCCAGCTCGCTACCGGTATTGGTCGTTTCTGGAAGGGCCAGGGAATCTACAGGGGGTCGCGGATCAGGGAACGGTTTCGCATGAAACTGAGGCTGGCCGGACGGGCAGCGTCCCCAGTCGAGTGTTCCATTATTCGCGATGTGATAAGCCCACCAGCCTTGATCCTTGCGGAACCACCAGATTTTGTCGGTTTTTGGGTCGATCCCGTAGTGGCTCGCCTTGATTGGGGCCTGGGTGAAGTCAATGAACGCTTCAGCAGGTAGCTTTGTAGGATGACGACCTGCACTGAAATTGAAATACTTCGACGCTTGCCAACCATCATCGGCGTTAAGGAACTGCCATACGTGATCGAAACAGCGATACCAGCGAAGAGTCATGCCACGAGCGAAATCGTAATGAGTAGCCCCTTCAGGAACCTTCGTGAAATCTGGATATGGACGGGTGGGCGGAATGGGCAAAAGAGAATTAGTCCCAAGAGTGGTGCGGAACAGCATGGATTTCCACCAATAGCCTTCTTGGACGAAAAATTCCCAAGAAGGCCCGTTTTTCCGATACCAAAAGATATCAGTACCGCCTTTAGGGGCCGGGTTGTAGTGCGTGGCGCCTTGAGGGGCCTTAGAAAAATCTATTCGTTTAGACATTCTTAGCTAGTCCTATTTAGTTCGAATTGAACCTACAAAACGAACAATGCCCTAATCAAAGGGCATTGTCAAACCGTTTAAAGCGAATCGGATGAACTGAACGAGCCGCCAGAATCTGATGAGCTGGAATAGCTACTCGAATCGGAGCTTGAAGTGCTGTACGACCCGCTAGAGTCGGAACCGGACGTGCTGAATGAACTGGCGCGGCTGGAAGACGAATCGCTGTCCGTGGTGCTGTAGCTTGAGCTGCCGCCTCGCGTCCAGTCGCCCGCCACGTCGGCAGGGTCGAAGGTACTGATAGGCGTAGATGCTGGCAGTGGCTCGCTAGCGCGGGACCAGACAGGTTTGATGTCCAGCGCGTTGGGCGCAGCGATGTGAGGCTGCCACGAGTCAATGCCGG
>Ga0208077_1000048_pt1 | contig 10825 bp, 9 predicted proteins | sample NGESurshal072012_FD_184463 | JGI IMG/M metagenome (GOLD analysis project Ga0208077, IMG submission 184463) | Arctic peat soil microbial communities from Barrow, Alaska - NGEE Surface sample 415-2 shallow-072012 (SPAdes) | ecosystem: Environmental > Terrestrial > Soil > Wetlands > Peat ... | reverse complement strand
ACATGAGCATCTTCATCTGTCCGCACTGCAACAAGGGCACGAACGTCTTCGGCCAGGGCGGCGGCGAGCGGATGAGCAGCCAACTCGGCGTTGCGTTCTTGGGTGAGATTCCGCTCGACGCCGAGATTGTCACCAGCGGGGACGAAGGGCGTCCGATCGTGCTCGAGCGGCCGAACTCGTTCGCGGCCCAGGCCTTCCTGCGCCTCGCCGCTGCCGTTACTGACCGACTCGAGGGGCAGCCAAGAACAGCGGCGTTACAGCCGTTCGCATGGACTTGGGAAACTGGCGATGGCGAGCCGGACTGGCTAAAGAGCGCGGCCGGGCCGTCGGGCTCTCGCACGACGGCGGTCGGCTTTCGCCGGAGAGACGCGCGAACGCTGTCCGTGCTCTGGGAAGACGGGCACCAGGACGACTTCGACGTTCGCGACCTTCGGCTAGCGTGTCGTTGCGCTCTGTGCGTGGAGGAGATGAGCGGGCAGCCCCTCTTGGATCCAAAGAGCGTGCGTCCCGACGTGGTCCCCAATACGATCGCCAGCGTGGGCAATTACGCCATCGCGATCAACTGGAACGACGGCCATAACACCGGGATCTATTCGTTCGATTATATGCGCGATTTCGGCGAACTCAACGCCGCGAGGATCGTCGAAGATGTCTGAAGTCATGCCGGTCGACGCGACGATTGCGATTCGCGCCGAGACGCTGCTCGCCGATCCCGACACGTGCAAATTCACCGTGAGCCGGGCTGTGCATCCCGGTGGTCCGTTCTTCTTTGACAACCGGGAACGAGCTGCCGGCTCACCCCTGGCCGAGCGGCTGTTCGCACTCCCGGGCGTTGCCTATGTCCTCGTCAGCGAGAACGTCGTGACGGTCGGGAAGGAGCCGAGCGCCTTGTGGTCGGGATTGAAATCGGCAGTCGGAAGCGCCATCCGAACGCTTCTGCTGACGGGCGTGCCGGCCATTCTCGAAACTCCGCTCAATGCCAGCTCGGGCGGGCGAGTCGACGCTGAGGTTCGGGCGGTCGTTCAAGAACTGCTGGACCGGGAAGTCAACCGTTCCATCTCAGCTCACGGGGGACAGATTTCGATCGTTGACGTCCGCGATGGAACTCTGTTTATCACCATGAGTGGCGGATGCCAAGGATGCGCGGCCTCGCAAGTGACGCTGCGCCAAGGGGTCGAGGTCATGGTGCGCCGGGTCGCACCGGAGATCGTCGACATCGTCGACACAACGGACCATGCGTCGGGAGAAAAGCCCTTCTACGGGCGCAACGGGTAAAGACGCGGAGGCGACTTTTCGCGGACCGACTGCGGCTTCCTGAGACCGGACCGACTTGATTTCGGGTTGAATCTGGGCGGGGTAACCTGCTCCTTGCCAACAATGTTGTGCGCCATGAAGCGCTTATTCTTGCTGGTCCTCTTGCTGTCGACTTTTCTGCCGGCTTCCGCCGCCAGCGGTCCAGCCGTCATCTTGGCGACGACGACGAGCACTCAAGACACTGGGCTCCTCGATGTCCTGGTTCCGGCCTTTGAGGCGTCGACGGGCTACCAAGTAAAGACCATCGCCGTCGGCACGGGAGCGGCCTTGGCCATGGGTGAGAAGGGTGACGCCGATGTGCTCCTCGTTCATGCTCCAAAAGCTGAGGAAAAGTACATGGCTGATGACCGCGGGCTCAGTCGCGAACTCGTCATGCATAACAATTTCATCATCGTCGGACCCCCCAACGATCCAGCGAACGTGCGTGGCACGGCGACGGCTGTCGACGCCTTTAGGTACATTGCCGCCGCAGGCGCGCCGTTCGTCTCGCGGGCTGATGATTCCGGGACCAACAAAAAAGAACTCGACCTGTGGTCCACTGCCGGCATCACACCGCAAGGCGCATGGTACATCAAGTCGGGCAGCGGCATGGGCGACACGCTGCACATCGCATCGCAAAAGGCAGCCTACACGTTAACGGATGACGGAACGTATCTTGCGCAACGTTCGACGCTCGATCTCGCTCCGTATGCCGAAGGCGCGAATGAACTTCGGAACATCTATCACGTCATCGTCGTGAAACCGATCGCTGGGCGCGTTGGGAATCTTGCCGGAGCGGAGGCTTTCGCAAGATATATCGTGTCACCCGAAGGCCAGCACATTATCGCGCTTTTCGGCAAGGAACGCTTCGGCCGGCCGCTGTTCAGTGCCGACGCCCAGAGTGTGCCAAGCGGTGCCCAAACGCACTAACACGAGCGCGACGTGTTCGAGATTGCGGCACGATCGGTTGGCGTGTCCCTGGCGGCGACGCTCGTCGCGGCCTGCTTCGCCCTTCCCGGCGCGCTGTGGATCGTTTACGGTCGGTCACGACAGCGTATCGTTCTCCTCGGAGTTTTCAACGTCGGCTTAGGACTACCGCCGGTCGCGGTCGGACTCGCCGTGGCGTTTACCTTTTGGCGTAGCGGTCCGCTCGGATGGCTCGACTTGTTGTATACACCAGTGGCGATGGTTGTCGCGCAAACGCTCGTTATCACGCCGCTTATGGGCACTCTCGCGGTCGTGGCGCTGCGCGCCGTCGATCCATCGTTGAACGATCAGCTCGCCGCCCTAACCGTGCCAGCGCGAAGCCGTCTCCGGCTGCTCGCGCGCGAGGCCATTCCCGGACTTCTTGCTGCCGCGCTGGCCGGCTTCGGACGCGCGATCGCGGAGGTTGGGGCTGCGCAGATGACCGGCGGCAACATCGAAGGACAAACGCGCGTGCTTACAACCGCGACGATGCTGGAAGTGAGCAGAGGCCGTTTTGGTGCGGCGTTCGCCGACGTCGCCGTTTTGCTCGGCATCGTCGCAATCGTTGCCGGCGGCATGCTCGTACTGCAAGCTCGGTGGCGATGAACGGTCGCGGAATCAGCGCCCGGCGCGGCCAGTTTCATCTCGCGATCGACGCGTTCGACGCTGGCACGAATGGTACGGCGCTTCTTGGACGCAATGGAGCCGGCAAGTCGACGCTCTTGCTTGTTCTGCAAGGACTCATTGCGTACGATGGAGTTGTTGACCGACCCAAGCGGTGTGCCGGTGTGTTTGCGCAGCCCGCGGTATTGCGTGGATCGGTGCTTTGGAATGTCGCCGCGATCGCGCGTGCGGTGATCGGGCTGGACGAGCGAATCGCCCGGAAGCGAGCAAAGATGGTGCTGTCGCGCGTCGCTCTGGGCGACGTGCTTGACCTCGATGCGCGGCGGCTTTCATCGGGTCAGCGCCAACGGCTCGCCTTGGCGCGTGCGCTGGCGATTGAGCCGCAGGCGCTGTTCCTCGATGAGCCGTTCGCAAACGTCGATGCGGACGGCCGCCCAGCTCTGCGTCAGCTCGTGGGCGATTATCTGGCCGAATCCCGATGCACGCTCGTCCTCGCAACGCAAAATCTCATTGACGTCACAACGCTCTGCAAAAAAGCGATGGTTCTCGAAAATGGACGACCCGTCCAGACGCTGGATACCAGCGACATCGACACGAGCAAAAACCAATATCTCCAGGCACTTATCGCTGAATCAAGTGTTGCACGCTGAGCGGTCCCGTATGCCGTCGCGCCGCCCCGGAAACGGAACGCAAATGCGGCCGAACGAACAGAGGAGAAGACCATGGCGAACGAGTTGTTTACGGTCGTGCCGCCGCAAGATGCGCTCGACATCCTACTTACACACTGCGCGCCGATCGCCCGGACCGTCACGGTCCCGCTGGCCGACGCGTTCGGGCGCGTCACGGCGTCGGTGATCCACGCCGCAGAAACGCTGCCGGCCTTCGCTCGTTCGACTATGGACGGCTACGCCGTCGTCGCGGCCGACACGTTCGGCGCCTCGGAATCGGCGCCCGCGTACCTGCGCCTGTGCGGCGAGATCGCAATGGGTGTCGCTCCGCTTCTACGGGTCGAATCGCTCGGCGCGGTGCGCATCCATACCGGTGCGATGCTCCCGGCCGGGGCTGACGCCGTTGTCATGGTCGAAGACACGAACCAACACGGCGACGAGATCGAAATCCTCGGCGCCGTCGCGCCCGGTGAGAACGTCGTCGCGGTGGGCGAGGATGTCGTCGCGGGCGACGAAGCGATCCCTGGCGGGCGCCGTTTGCGCGCCCAGGACGTCGGCGGCTTGGCGGCACTTGGCTGCACGGACATCCGGGTCGTCGACCGGCCGCGGGTCGCGATCCTTTCGACCGGCGATGAGGTCGTTGCACCCGGCGCGCAGCCGGCGATCGGTCAAGTTCGCGATATCAACGCGTCGACGGTCGCCGCGGTGGTCACCGCCGCCGGCGGTATCCCCGTCGGGGCGGGCATCGTCGGCGATGATTTGCCGCAGCTGGAAGCCGTCGCGCGCCAGGCGCTGGCCGGCGCCGACGCGCTGGTCCTGTCGGCGGGCTCGTCGGTGTCGTATCGCGATCTCACCGCCCGGGTCGTCGAGGCAATCGGCCGGCCCGGTATCCTGGTCCATGGCATTGCGATCAAGCCGGGTAAGCCGACCCTCGTCGCGCTTGCCGGCGGGAAGCCGGTTATCGGTTTGCCGGGCAACCCAGCCAGCGCGCTTGTCGTCGCTTGGCGCCTGCTGTCACCTTTGGTTCGTCACCTAGGCGGTGAAGCACGCAGGAGCGTGGCCGGTACGGATGGGCGCGACGCCGTGCTGACGCTCCCGCTGCGCTCGCGCCCCGGCCGCGAAGACTACGTCGCATGCACGCTCGACACGACGGCGGCAGGCGAACTGCGCGCTACGCCGATCTTTGGGAAATCGAACCTCATCTTCACGCTCGTGCGGGCAGACGGCCTCATCGTCGTGCCGCTCGATCAAAGCGGCCTCCCGGCGGGTGCCGCCGTTCGCGTGATCGTTCCGTGAGCGAACATCGCTTCGGCCACGCACCGTTTCTCACCGACATCCCGCTCGAAGAAGCGCAAGCGCGCTGGAATGCCGCGCTCGACCGTGCCGCCATCCGCAATGACGGTGTCGAGCAGGTCGCGCTCGACGATGCGCTCGATCGCGTGACGGCACAACCGGTGTTCGCCCGGCTGTCGTCGCCGCATTATCACGCGTGTGCGATGGACGGCATCGCGGTCGCCGCGACCGCGACGCGCGGCGCGTCGGAAACGGCGCCGGTGGTCTTGCGGCTCGATGCCGACGCGTTCGTCGTCGACACGGGCGACCCGCTCCCGCCGCACACCGATGCCGTCATCATGGTCGAAGACCTCGAGCCGCGCGCCGGGGGGATGGTCGCGATCCGCGGGCCGGTTGCGCCGTGGACGCACGTGCGGCCGATCGGCGAAGACATCGTGGCCACCGAAGCGATCGTCCCCAAGCGCCGGCGCTTGGGCCCGGCGGACCTGGCCGCGATCGCCTCGGGCGGTATCGTCGAGGTCCCGGTGGTCCGGTTGCCGCGGGTGGCGATCGTCACCACGGGCGACGAACTAGTCGATCCCGCGGTCGCGTGTCCGGAACGCGGTGCAATCATCGACTCGAATTCGGTTCTGTTGGCTGCTGCCGTCCGGCGCTACGGGGGAATACCGGTGCGCTATCCGCGCGTCGCGGACGATCCAGCATTGCTCACAGCCGCGGTCGACGAAGCGATCGCCGCCTGCGACGTTGTGATCGTCAACGCGGGCAGTTCGGCCGGCCGGCACGACTTCACGTCGCGCACCTTCGCGCGCTGCGGCGAGGTGCTGGTTCACGGCGTCGCAATTCGGCCGGGCCATCCATTGGTTTTGGCTCTGGCGTACGAACGTGCGGGGCGGCGCGTTCCGCTGTTGGGGATCCCCGGCTATCCGGTGAGTGCCGCGATCTGCGCGGAACTCTTCCTTGCACCGCTGATCGAACGGCTGGCGCAGCGCGAGCCGCCCGACACCCCGACCTTCGACGTTACGCTGACGCGCAAAGTGTTCTCACCGCTGGGTGAGGATGAATTCATCCGCGTCGTGGCGGCGCGCGTCGGCGAGCGGGTCGTCGCGATCCCGCTGCGGCGCGGCGCCGGCGTCATCACTTCACTTTCGCGGGCGAACGCGATCGTGACGATTTCGCGCTTCACCGAAGGCGCGCATCCCGGCACGAGGCTGCCGGCGCGCGCGCTGCGCGGCGTCGCCTCGATCGAACGCACGCTGCTCGCCGTCGGCAGCCACGATGTCGCAATCGATCTTTTGGCCGGAGCACTCGCCGACCGCGGCTTGGAGCTCGTTTCGGCCAATGTCGGCAGCATTGCCGGCCTCGTTGCGCTGCGCACCGCCTCGACGCACGTCGCCGGCACGCACGTTCTCGATGCTCCGACCGGAACGTACAACGAAGCTGCGGTGCGGCGCTACATCCCCGCTGCACGCGTCGCGCTGATCGCGTTTGTCCAGCGCGAGCAAGGTCTCATCGTGGCGCGCGGCAATCCGCTCGGACTGCACTCGGTCTCCGACGTCGTCGTCCAGCGCGCGCGCTACGTGAACCGGCAGCGCGATGCGGGAACGCGCATGCTGCTTGACGCTTTGCTGGCGCGCGACCGGTTGACGCCGGATGAGATCGACGGTTACGACCGGCTGGAGTTCACGCATTTAGCGGTCGCCGCTCTCGTTGCCGACGGCAGCGCCGACTGCGGCTTGGGCATTTACGCGGCGGCGCGCGCGCTGGACTGCGACTTCGTGCCGATCGCGACCGAACCGTACGAACTCGCCGTACTCGCCGAAGCGCTCGACGATCCGCGCATCCAAATCCTGATCGCCACGATGCGCGAGCCGGCGCTGCACGCTGCGATCGACGCGCTCGGCGGGTACGATGCAGCGTGCGCCGGCGACGTGCGCGTCGTCGAGTCGGCGCCGGCGCCGGTCTGACGCGATACCTCGAAACGACGCCCGGAACTCTTCGTGCAGTCATTGCCGACCAAGTCTGCAGTCGCCGTCAAGCCATGCAAAAACCACGAAACAGCAGTTGGATCGGCAACGGCTTTGTCGGTGACGCGGTTCACCTCGGATTTCGTCCAGGAAACGAGGTAGACTGCTGGAACGTCTGATGTTGAGCCGAGTAGCGAAGGTCCCCGATCAGCACCGTGATCTCGACCATTTGCCCGCGCAATTGCAACTAACATGCAATCGACTGAGAGCGACGCGATTGCGTGCTGGGGGACGTCGACACGTTGTCGGTATCGTGAGCCTCGACGCAACGGCTAGTGATGCTTGGCGAGCGCGATCTTAGGAGCGGTGAAGCCTAATGGCCAAGATGCTGATGATCAGTGCGGACAAATGTACCGGCTGCCACAATTGTGAACTCGCATGTTCGATGTCGCATGAGGGCGCCTTCCGCCCCGATGCGACCCGCGTTCACGTCTATACTTGGGAGCGCGAAGGCTTTTCCGTCCCGATGATGTGTCAGCACTGTCGGGACGCCCCGTGCATCCCGGTTTGCACGCCGCACGCGTTGACCCGGGACTCCGCTTCCGGTTGGGTGGACCTCGACCAAGCCAAATGCATCGGCTGCAAAATGTGTGTCCAGGCGTGTCCGTTCGGGAACGCGATCTGGGACGAACAAACGCATAAGGTCTTTAAATGCGACTATTGCGACGGTGATCCCGCGTGCGCGAAATTCTGCCCGACTCAGGCAATCGAATGGGTCGACGACCTGACCGCGACGCGGAAGCGCAAACGCGCATTTTCGGAGAAGTTCAAGAACGCTTTCTCGGAGTAAGGCCATGAATGGGTGGATCGGTAAAATCCTTCGGGTGAATTTGTCGACCAGCAAGGTGTCGACGGAAGCGCTCGATCCTAGCATCGCCAGAGACTATATCGGCGCTCGCGGTCTCGGCACGAAGATCATGACCGACGAGGTCGATCCGAAAGTCGATCCGCTGTCGCCGGAAAACAAGCTGATCTTCGTGCCCGGCCCCCTGACGGGCACCTACGCTCCCTCGGGCGGCCGCTACAACGTCGTGACCAAAGGCGCGCTTACGGGAGCCATCGCCGCCTCGAATTCGGGCGGCGTCTGGGGGCCTGAACTGAAATTCGCCGGCTACGATGCGTTGATCGTCGAGGGCGCGGCGCCGAAGCCCGTTTATTTGTGGATTCGCAACGAGACGGTCGAGATTCGCGATGCCGCGGCTGTGTGGGGCAAGACGGTTCCGGACACGACGGATGCCATCCGCGCGGAGACCGACGACGATGCCAAGGTCGCCTGCATCGGTCCGGCCGGCGAAAATCGCGTCATGTTCGCGTGCATCATGAACGATCTGCACCGCGCCGCCGGTCGGAGCGGACCGGGCGCGGTCATGGGCTCGAAGAATCTGAAGGCAGTCGCAGTCGTCGGAACGGGCGCGGTGAGCTGCGCCGATCCCAAGACCTTTGAAAGTGCTGTCATGAAAGCGCGTGACAAAATTCAGAAGCACCCGGTCGGCGGAACGGGACTGCGCCTGTACGGGACCAACGTGCTCACCAACATCCTCAATCAGGTCGGCGGTTATCCGACCAAGAATTTCCAGGACGCGTACTTTCCCACCGCCGACAAGATCGGCGGCGAGAGCCTGGCCGCGACGCTGCTGCAACGGCCCAAAGGCTGCTTCTCTTGCATCATCTCGTGCGGCCGCGTCACCAAGGTCAGCAACAAGAAATACGCCGGTGAGGGCGAGGGGCCCGAATACGAAACCGCTTGGGGATTTGGCGGCGACTGTTACGTCGATGATCTCGATGCAATCACTAAAGCCAACTATCTGTGTAACGAATACGGCATGGACGCCATCACGATGGCTGCCACCGTCGCCTGTGCGATGGAACTGTATGAGATGGGTCTCATCACCCTTAAGGACACCGGTGGTATTGCCCTTGAGTGGGGCAACGCCGAGGCCATGGTGGAGGTCACGCGGCTTACCGGCACGGGCGAAGGCTTCGGCAAGAGGCTCGGTGTTGGATCGTACCGGCTCGCGGACTCGTGCGGCCATCCGGAGCTGTCGATGAGCGTCAAGAAGCAGGAGATCCCGGCCTACGACGCGCGCGCAGTCCAAGGTATCGGATTGAACTATGCCACGGCGAACGGTGGCGCCGCGCATGTTCGCGGTTACACGATCTCGCCGGAGGTGCTCGGCGTGCCGATGAAGGTCGATAAGGACACGATCGAGGGCAAACCGGCGCTGGTAATCCTGTTTCAGAATCTGACTGCCGCGCTCGACTCCACCGGGGCGTGCCTATTCACCACGTTTGGGATCGGTGCAGATGAGCTCGCCGAGATGCTCAGCACGCTCACGGGCGTCGAGTACACGACTGCCGAGTTTATGAAATGCGGTGATCGCATCTGGAACCTCGAACGACAGTGGAACCTCAATGCCGGATTGAGCGCGAAGGACGATGCGCTCCCGCCTCGGCTATTGAATGAGCCGATCAAGACGGGCGCATCGAAGGGCATGCTCAGCCGGCTTCCCGAGATGCTGCCGACCTATTACGAGCTTCGCGGCTGGGATGAGTACGGGGTTCCAACGCCGGCAAAACTCGGGGAGTTGGGCCTCACCGCATAACCGTACCGGGATTCCCGGAGGAGCGAAGGCGGCAATGAAAGTTCAATACTTCGCAGTCCTCCGGGATGTCACCGGCAAGAAAGAGGAGGACTGGCAGCAGCGGGAGGCGACCGTCGGCGACTTGCTGCGCGACCTCGTGGCGCGGTACGGGCGCGCGTTCGAACGATGGGTGATAAAGGACGGCGATTTGTGGGATCTCGTCATCGTTCTCGTCAACGGCCACGACGTGCGCCATCTGCAGCGTTTCAACACGCCGCTGGCTCCGGCTGACACGGTCGTCATATTCCCGCCGGTCGGCGGCGGATAGCGGATGACATCGATCAACCCGGCTTTCGTCCCGACCGGCGTCTTATTCGCCGGCGCCCTGCTGGAGATCGTCCTCGGCGGGATACTGTCGCGGGCAGTCAAGGGGTGGCTGGCGTTTCTGACCGCCTCCCTTGCGCTGGTAGCCGTCCTGGCAATGATGCCGGCGGTGATCGGCGGGGAAGTCCTGACGGCGACGTGGTTCGATTGGGACGCCGGCGTACCGCTGACCTATCACGTCGACGGCCTCAGCGTTCTCTTCATGCTGCTCGGCACCGGGATGGGCGCGCTGATCCTCCTCTATTCCGTCGGCTACATGGAAGCGGAGACCGAGGGTACCACGCGTTTCTACGTGCTGATGCTGTTGTTCATCGCGGGTTTTGTGGTGCTGGTATGTACCTCGAATCTGCTGATGGCCTACTTCGCGTGGGAACTCATCGGCTTGTGCTCCTATTTCTTGGTGGGCTTTTGGTACAAGCAGCAAGCCGCCGCGGACGGCTCGCGCAAGGTGTTGATCATCACCCACCTTGCCGGTTATGGGCTGCTCGCCGCCATCATGCTGCTGTTCGTTCGAGCCGGAACGTTCATGTGGACGGACCCGGCCGTCGCAGCGGCGTTTTCCGGTGCCATTGCCCTGTTGATGATCGTAGCGGCCATGGCCAAGTCGGTCATGTACCCGCTGCATTCCTGGATCCCCGAGGCAATGAATGCGCCGACGCCAGTTTCGGCGCTGCTGCACTCGGCCTGCTATGTCAAGGCCGGAGCGTATTTGATTGCGCGCATGTACTCGATTGGGCCATGGCATGCTGCGATCGGCCATGTGTTGCTGGTGATCGGCTGCCTGACGATGCTCATCGGCGTCGTTTTCGCCATGGCCCAAACCGACCTGAAGCGGCTGCTCGCCTTTCACTCGATCGAGAACATCGGGATCATCATGCTCGGCCTCGGCGCGTGCCTGGCCGACGACATGGGACTCGGGAAGACGGTCCAGCTGATCGCGCTGCTGCTCGCCGAGCGCGAGTCGCGCGCACACGCAGCGCATGAGTCTCGC
>Ga0208077_1000047_pt1 | contig 10894 bp, 8 predicted proteins | sample NGESurshal072012_FD_184463 | JGI IMG/M metagenome (GOLD analysis project Ga0208077, IMG submission 184463) | Arctic peat soil microbial communities from Barrow, Alaska - NGEE Surface sample 415-2 shallow-072012 (SPAdes) | ecosystem: Environmental > Terrestrial > Soil > Wetlands > Peat ... | reverse complement strand
GGAGTGTGTGGCGCTGGCACCTGCGAAAAGTTCCCGGCCATGCACAGCACTTGGCCGACTTGGCATATTACAACACGACCGGTGTAGAAATATCCGGCAGCATACGCCAGCGGCCGCAGGTCGTCGGCTACGCTCGCTTTAACGGGCGAGGTGGGTTTGACCCGAATCGTCCCTCCAGAATGATTAACCGTGTTTTCGAATGTGCTGACCCTTGCGTATGGCTGGGACAGAACAAATTGCTTTTCAAGCGCATGCTGACTGCTCCCCAGACGCCGGATCTCTTTCTGGTGGTCGTCCGTCCGGAACTGACCGGAGTCTTTCGGGTCGGCGGCGCCAACTGGCGATCTGACGACAGCTGGCTGATCGCCTTCAGTGAGTGCCGCGGTCAGCAGGAAGCCATGTTGTTGATGCCTGCGTACGGCTGGATACAAACCGAGTTGGGTAGGTTCACGCTGGAACCGGCGACTGGCCGCTCGTGGATCGGGCGGCTTGTGCTGGCGTGCGGAAAGTAGGAGACGACACATGCGCTACTGGAAAGGATCGATTACCCTCAGTCCCACACAAGATTATCCGCTGTTGCGCCAGGTGCTGCACAGCGGCTTCGTCACCTCGGATCAATTGTACGAGTTCCTGAAGCTGGATTACTGCGCGTCGTCGCGCGATGCATTTTGCAACCGGGTGCGGCGATTGGTGAAGCATGAATTGTTAGTGCGGCACGAGTTCCCGGCCATCACACGCGGAGTGGTGTATTCCATCTCCCAGGCTGGCGCGTCCGAATTGATCGGGAGAGGGGAGTATTACTCCGGCCGCCCAGATCATGCGAGGGAGTCGAATGGCCACGCCCATCACGCGTTGGAATTGAATGAGATCCACCTCGCGCTGAAGCGAACTGGCACCCTCATCAGGTGGACATCAGAGACCGACATCCGGTCGCAGAACGAATTCACGAACATTGGATACTGGAAAGATTATGACGCGGTGATCTCGGTTCGCGTCGGTGAACTGGAATGCCGGTTTGCGCTCGAGTACGAACGCACGCCGAAGTCCAAGCGGCAATATACGTTGATCCAGTCGAGAATCGAATCCGAGCGGGGCATCGCCCATTTTCTGTACCTTGCTCCGAACCACGACCTGCTGTTGTTCCTGGTTCGGAGGTTCGAAAGCTGCCGACGCCCGGTTCACTTTGGCCTGTGGGAGGACTTCCTTACCCACACGCTTAACCTGACAGTAAGAAGCAACCGGTCGCCAGTATCAACCACGCTATGCCCGTGCTGACAGTGAAGCCCACGGGTCAATATGGGAAGACTCTTCCTGTTGCCTAAGATCCTGCCTTTTCACTTATTGCAGTTGGATTGTGGTTGGTTTGGCGTTGTATTGCGGTTGAGGGACCTCACGTAAACTTCCTGGATTCTATAGTTTAGCAGTTGACTATCCCCTGTTCGGTAGCGTTTTCCGTGGAAAACGACGGAGTGGCTGCGACACTCGTGATGCGCGGTGTGCTGCTACGGCGATGCAGTTGGTGTTGCTGATGTGCGCTTGATCCGGTTCGATGTTCCGACCGTTGCGCGACTGCACCCGCCCAAGAGTCACGCAAGCCGGTGCGCCGAGTGGCGCGCGGGTTGTGCGTACGACCGTGGTGTGGATGGACGCACAGCGCGTGCCGGACTGTTGTCCCGACGGCGCATTCCTGTGCCACGACTTGCCAGCAATGATTTGCACACCTGCTGGCCATGGCTGGTCATTAAGCGTGCGGGTTGCTGCGGAAGCGTGTGCATGGAGCGGTGCAAGATGGATGGCAAGTTGAAACCAGTTCGAGATCCAAGCTGCACGACGGACGCGCATCGCCGCGCGCACGGTGCTGTGCAAGGATGCGCTCCAGATGCAGGCGCTGCCGATGCCGGCGGCGACGAAAATAAGTGGCAGACTTGCGCCACAGTTGTGCAGGCTGCGGCCCTGGTACGGGCGGCAATGGGCTGCACAGCCGTTGCCAATTGTCGTTGCGAATGCACGGGGCGTTGCCGAACCGTATGCACGGGCCGGTGCACGACGGATGGCAAGTTGAAACCGGTCAGAGATTCACACTGCGTGGTCGGGCTGCACCGCCGTGTGCAAGGTGCTGTGCAAAAGGATGCACACCAGATCCGGGCGGCTGTCGGTGCACCGGCTGGTGCGCGGGTTGTGCGTACTGCAGCGGTTTGTTTGGACGCAGAGTTGGGTGACGGCCGTTGTCCTGACGGCGGATTGCTGTGCGACGACGTGGCAGCAATGTTGTGCACAGCTGCTGGCCATGGCTGGTCATTAAGCGCGAGTTGCTGCACGCGTGCATGGGCCCGTGCAAGAAGACTGGTTGCAGCGGAAGTCATGGAATTGTGGCGACGCTCGGGTGATGGACTTGCTCTTGGGACTCATGCACCGCTAGCGACGGAGCGGCGAACCTTATATTCCGGTTTGTCCGTCGGTCGGGAGGAAGCTCAGCGAATTGTCAGCGGCATATCTCCCGCAAGCAGACTTCGGGGGAACTTTGCGTCTTGCAGACCGAAAAGCACGGCTGCGATCCAGCGTCCGCCTTCGCATCACTTCAATGTCGTCCTCATTCAGGAGGAATCCGGGCCCTGAGGGTTCTCGCATGGTATCGCCATTTCCCCACGCCTGCGAAGGCGACTTCTAATCAAGTGCGGAAAGCGGCCAAAGACGTAAGAAATACCTTGCCTGCCGGTTAGCAATGTTGTTAGATAACGGCGCTATGCGAAAGCTCATCGTCCTCGAGTTTGTATTCTGTGCTTCGCTGCTTTTCGGACAAAGCCAGAGCTCAACGGTCCCTTCCACCACTAGCACAGAGAACTCACAGACATCGCAGCGTCTTTCTGCGGACACTCCCGAGACCACCGTTCTCGGCAATGCCTTCGTCGCGCCGAAGGATTGGTCTGTTCGCGTCAAAGGCCCAGCAACCATCCTGGAGGCACCCGAAGGCGATTCTTGGATCACACTGGTCGATGTCCAATCCAGCGGACCTGACGAAGCATTGGCGGCCGCGTGGAAGGCTTACAAGCCTGAAGCGAAGTGGCCGGTGAAAGTCAGCAACGATCTGCCGGACCGGGATGGGTGGACCCGCCGTCGCGCATACGAATACCAGACCTCGCCCAACGACAAGCGCGGAGTCAGCGCACTTGTCCTCTACTCCGGTTCGAGTTGGACGGTCGTCATTGAAGATATGGCAGACGCGGTTGCCGAAAAACGCGGTGCTCAGGACGCCCTGATTTTTGGACGCTTACTGCCCAAGGGCTATACCCGCGAGTCGTTCGCCGGCAAGAAGGCGAACACTCTCGACGAGGCTCGAATTGCGGAACTCGGCCGCTTCATCGAGCAGGGAAAAAAGGTTGCCGGAGTGCCCGGAGTGTCTCTGGCCCTCCTACAGGATGGGAAAGTCATTTTTGCCGGCGGCTTTGGAACCAAGGAACTTGGCAGAACCGAGAAACCAGACGGCGACACGCTGTTCATCATCGCCTCGAACACCAAGGCCCTGACCACTCTCCTGCTGGCCAAACTCGTCACGAACATCGTATGATCTGGCAAACGCCGGTCACCTCGTTGCTTCCAAGTTTCAAGCTCGGCGACGCCGAAACCACCCGCAGCGTTCTGGTTAAGAATCTGATCTGCGCCTGCACCGGCATGCCGCGCCAGGACCTGGAGTGGCTGTTTAACTACGGGGGCATGACGCCCGAGAATTCCCTCGCTCTCCTCGGCACCATGCAGCCCACCTCGAAATTTGGTGAACTCTTCCAGTACTCCAACCTCATGGCCGCAGCTGCCGGATATACCGGGGCCTACGTGATCTATCCGAAGATGGAATTCGGCGCCGCCTACGATCGCGCCATGCAAGAGTACGTCTTCGATCCGCTGCAGATGAAGTCAACCACTTTCGATTTCGCGCGCGCTCTCTCCAACAACCACGCGACTGCGCATGCCCCGGATGTCGACGGAAAACCGGCTAAGGCTCTTATGGCGGTCAACTATGCCGTCATACCGGTGCGCCCTGCAGGAGGCGGGTGGAGCAGCGTTCGCGACATGTCGAAGTATGTTTCCATGGAACTCGCGGAAGGCAAACTTCCCGACGGCAAGACGTATATCTCCAAGGAACCATTGCTGGAGAGGCGCGCGCCTCAGGTTTATATCGGCAAGGACGTCTACTACGGCATGGGCCTAATCGTCGACACGACCTATGGTGTGCCCGTCGTTCATCACGGCGGGGACCTGATCGGATATCACAGCGACATGATGTGGCTGCCGGAGCAGAACGTCGGCGCCGTCATTCTAACCAATGGTGATCCGGGTTGGTTGATTCGCAATCGCTTCCGCCGCAAGCTTCTTGAGGTCCTCTTCGACGGACGCCCCGAGGCCGACGCCCAGCTCAATGCCGATGCCAAGAGCTTCTATGCCACTCTCGCCGCTGAGCGCAAGCTGCTCACCATACCGGCTGACCCAAACGAAAGTGCAAAGCTCGCTAGGCACTACACCAATGCGTCACTGGGAAAGATCACCGTCAGCAATTCCGGCGCTTCGACGATCTTCGATTTTGGCGAGTGGAAAAGCGAGGTAGCCAGCCGCAAAAACCCCGATGGCACAATCTCGTTCATCACCATTGTGCCGGGTGTCGCCGGTTCTGAGTTTGTAGTAGGTTCGGGACCGAAGCGGACCCTGATTATTCGCGACGCGCAACACGAATACGTGTACGACGAGCGTTGAGGAGACTCCAAGTTGGGCGCCCGCTCGGAACTGGCCCGACCAGCTATCCCAGCACTTCCTGCCGGTCGTGGCGCTATTCGGAAGTCACTTGGCGAAAACAGGACTTGGCATGAACCGGCTGCTTGTCGTCAAGAACAGAGGAACTCCGGAAAGCCAACCATTGATTATCGATTGATTTTCGGTCTGTGAGTTGTCAACACGAAGTTGGTCAAACCGGCTTCGGGGACATGTGTCGCAGCAGGATCTCCTGAATACTGTGATGGACCAGAACCAGACTTATGGCCAATCTTGGAGCCAGTTTCCTTGCTGTTCCCCCAAAATTGATGGTATGAAAGCCCGGGGAAAAGTCTCCAGCCTGCCAAGATTCGCTCGCTCGGTGCTATCGATTTGCCCTGAGTGAATTCATTTGAAAGGGAATGAGAGGGTTCTATCGCTAACTCACTTGGCCTTCCGCTGGACGATCCACTTATCGGTGCGAGCCTCCAGCATATCTAGCGGTAGTGACCCTCCGTCGAGAATCTCGTCATGAAACGTCCTGATGTCGAAGCTCGCGCCTAACTCTTTCTGTGCGCGCCGCCTCAGTTCGCTGATCTTGAGCTGCCCCAGCTTGTAACTCAGGGCCTGCGCCGGCCAGGCAATGTAGCGGTCGGTTTCCGACTGAATCGTCGGCTCGTCAACAGCGCCAGACTCGCGCATGAACTCCACAACCTGCTCCCGGGTCCAACCTTTTGAGTGAATTCCTGTGTCCACGACCAGACGCACTGCACGGAACAGCTCCGACGACAGGCGGCCGTAATCCGAGACCGGGTCCTGGTAGAAACCAACCTCCTTGCCCAGTTGCTCGGCATACAAAGCCCAGCCCTCGCCATAGGCGTTGAAGCCTAATCCATGCAACCGAAACTTCGGCAGCCCCGTGAGCTGCTGGTTCACGGAGTTCTGCATGTGATGCCCAGGCACTCCTTCGTGATACGCCACCGCCTCATCGTCGATAAGTGAGCGCTCGGCAAAGTTTGAAGTGGCGACAACGACGCGGCCAGGCCGTTTGCCGTCAGGTGTGCCGGTGACGTAATGTGTTGCGGCCGCCGCCTGAAAAGGCGGAATGGCTTCCACTGTGACGGGCGACTTCGGCAGCAGCGTAAACAGTTGTGGCAGCTTTGGCTCCATCTGCGCGATGTACTTGCGGAAGTCGTCGAGGATCTGCTCCGAAGAAGTCGGAATGTACTTGGGATTTGTCTTCAGCGAAGCCCGGAATGAAGCCAGGTCGGCGAACCCCTCTTTCTTGGCGATTGCCGTCATCTCGGCCTCGATGCGGTCGATCTCGCGCAGCCCGATCTGGTGTATCTCATCCGCACTGAGATGCGTCGTCGTGCGCGCGTAAATATTGTTTTCGTAGCGCTTCTGTCCATCCGGCAACGACGTGATCGCCAGCGTGGTCCTGCCCTGCGGAGCGTACTCCGTCTTCACGAAGTTGGCAAAGTGCTTGTACGCAGGAATAACCTCGTTGTTGACCACTTCGGTGATCTGCTGCGTCAGGCGCTTCTGTTCTTGCGGTGAAATGTCCGCCGGATACTTCTTGGTAGGTAGCAAAAACGGATTAGCATCAATGATGCCCTGGCACTGCACAGGAATCTTCTCCAGCAGGAACCGAACCGGCATGAGTTTGTCCTTCATGCCGGCGCTAAGCACCTCCTCCGTCTGGCTCAGCACGCGCGGAATCTGGTGCAGTCGCGAGACGTAATCCTCGTACTGCTTCACCGTCGTGAACGGCATGGAGTTCGGCAGGTCCGCCAGGCTCGTGTGGATGCCGTTCTGCTGGTTGATCGGCATCTCGTATTCTTTGAGGCTGTAGTCGGTAATGCGCTGCTGTAGGACCCGCATCATCAGGTCGTGCGACAGTTGGTCCTGGTCGCTGAACCCCGTGGTGTCGATGGCCTTAAGGCGGACCAAGAATTCCTGGTTGGTCTTGTTGCGCTGTGTGATCGCCTCCAGCGAGTAGTCGGTGAGCTTGTCGTTGTAGCGATAGTCGCCGAACGCGGTGGCGCGCTCCGGGAAATTCTTGAGATCAGACTCGTACTGTTCTTCGAAAAGCGCATTCTGTGCGGCAACATGATCGACAACCGGCTTCGGGTTCTGCGCAAACATCAAGCCGGCAAAAGAAAAAAGGCATAAGAGGCTCGGGGCGAGTCGCATAACAACGAGGCTATCAGAACAAACCGAAAAGTAACGGAGGTAAGCGTTCGTAAGCAAATGGAGGCGGCTGAAGGATTACCTACGATATGGCGATTTCACACTCGCTATTCCAGGTGGTCTCCAGAAGTTTCAGTGTGGAATCGCAGCGGCTTTTTCAGGCTGCGACTGATGGATGCGGCTCACGACGACAAAAAAGTAGCCCGCGCACAAGCCGCTCATGAGGACACCCATCAAGCCCTCGATCGGAGCGAGCAGCCACCACGGTTTCGCTAGCACCAGGTCGCCTGGCGAGAAATTGAATTGGGGCGCCCTGCCGATTGACGGAGCGCCCCGAACAACTCAGCTTCCGTCCCGTACTATTCAACGGGAATGTTGAATTGGAATCCGTCCTTCTTGAGTTGCTCCTGCATGCCCTTTAACAACTGGTACTGAGGCAGGGTGATGTATGGGATGTTCTCCGATTGCAACTTGCGGGGCGGGTACTTTATGTACGTCTGCATGATTTCCTTGACGGCCTGTCCAAATATCGGCATTGTCCAGGTGCTCTCGGTGTAGTTGTTCATGAAGATGTCGTACCGCTCCTGGGGGTCCTGCCAGAGGTCGTAGACCGATGGAACGATCGCAAATAGTTTGGCTTGGCCTTTCCAGCCGAGGTTGCTGTCTACCGCGAGGCCTCCTGTCGCCTGGCCACCATCGCCGCGCAGATCGAAAACGGCCTTGAATTGGTTGACCCGGATTGCACCCGGCGTGAGATCGAGCTCGGTGAAGTAATACCACTTATCGCGGGCGCATTTCCCCGTGCCAAGTAGCAGCGGTGTCATGTCGTAGCTATCGAACATCGTCGGTTGCCCTTCGAGGTCCTTTTCGGGCAGTTTGACACCGGCGAGCGATGCAAAGGTGGCCATCAGGTCGAGTCCGCCAACGATGTCGTAGTTCCTCTCACCAGCCTTGATCTTGCCCGGCCACCAGGCGATTGCGGGGACGCGGTTGCCGCCCTCGCGGACGGTGCCCTTGGTGCCGCGGAAGGGCGTATAGCCTGCGTCGGGATAGACGTCCTGCCACGCGCCGTTGTCCGTGGTCCAGATAACGATCGTGTTCTTGTCGATGCCTAGCGAGCGGATCTTGTCCATAACATGGCCGATATGCGAGTCGGCCTCGACCAGCGAGTCGGCATACTTGCTCTTCGCCATCGACTTGCCAATGTAATCCGGCGACGGAAGATTGGGCTGGTGCACCTTCATGAAGTTGACGCTCATGAAGAATGGCTTGCCCGATTTTGCCGCGCCGTCCAGATAGTCGATCGCGGCCTTCTCGATGTAGTCATCCAGGTACGGAATTCCGACCCACCCCTTCTCGGGTGTGTTCTCGTATTCGCCGTTCACGTGCCAGTCGGTATGCGGTTTTTCCCCTGCATTGCCGGAGAGCGCGCCTGTGGTCACCTTGGCGAACATTGCACGCAGTTCCGTGGGCATGGCCGGAAACCACTTCGGGTCGGCATAGGTATAAGCGTTGAGGTGATATAACAGCGCGTATTTCATTACGTCATAGCCGTGCGCGTTCGGGAGCGCATAGTCGGCCTCGCCCAAGTGCCACTTGCCGGTGAAGAAGGTCTGGTAATCGGCCTGCTTTAACACCGAGGCAAGGGTCCACTCCGCTGCCGGAAGACCGCCGCCCTGGCCTTGGAAGGCCACTGTGGTCATGCCGCTGCGGTTGGGAATGCGTCCGGTCTGCATGGCAGCCCGGCCTGGCGTGCAACTGGCCTGGGCATAGAAGGAGAAGAACGTCATGCCTTCGGCCGCGAGGCGATCGATATTGGGAGTTGGCATGCCGCGTCCAGGTCCGCCACCGTAGGGACCCGAGTCGCCGTATCCAAAGTCGTCAGACACAATGAGAACAATGTTTGGTTTCTGCCCGGTTGCCGGTGGAACAGTGGGCAATTTCGCTTGTGTTTGCGCGGTGAGTGGGCCTGCTCCGCCTGCCAGCAAGAAGCTGGAGACGGCCAGCGCGCCCAGTGTTAGTTTTCGAACTCCTGCACCAAAATCCATTGTCAATCTCCTGTTGCAAACACTACTGGTTGGCCTCCGCGTGGGGAGGATTGCGATGGGCGAACAACAACCCATCAGAGGTCGCGACTCTTGGGGGCGGCAAAGTTAGCCTGCCAGTAAAACTACCTTTTTGCGGTACCCGGAAGGATAATCCTTCAACCCGCCCTTCGCTAGAGAAAGCTCCGTGTCACGGGCGAGCGAGCATGTCAGCTTGCGCTTCGCGCTGTTCAGGTTGTCGGGCAAGCCCCCGCGACGCCAACGCCGCGAACACATACGCACCCGCCAGAGCTCCGAACCCCTTCCAGATGTGCGTCCACTGCACCTCGCCGCCGAACAGCTTCGTGAGATGCCCAAAGCTGAGGTACACGTGCACCGCGGCAATGATCAGCGATGTGACCGGGGCCAGCACGAACGCAGGCAGAGGCAGCCCGTGAATCAACCTCATTTGAATAGCTCGACCGTCGCGAACGGCTCAGCCGACCCCGGCCGGAAGCGATTGAGGGTGAAGTTCGCCGGTTTCCCGGGCTGCACGTTTACCAGGACGTAGTTGTATTCCTCGATCGGACTTGCGCCTTTCCAGTACAAATCGGGCGGATAGCCCTCGGGAACCTTAATGTGCGTTCTGCCGGGGAGGATCGGGTCCTGTTCCGCGCCGCCGCCGCCCAGCAGAAGGTACTTCACGCCGTCCACTTGATAAAGCTCGGTGGTGTGTACGTGTCCGTTGAAGACGACGATGTCGAGGTCCTTGGCGTATGCGGCAATGGTCTTGTGAGGATTCTGTGCCTCGGGGATCGCTCCCATGCCAGAGCGGCAGAAAACTGGGTTGTGGAACGCAATGAAGATTTTCTTGGTGCCTTTCGCTTTCGCTTCATCCAGCCACTGCTGCAATTGCTTCACCTGCGCTTCGTAGGTGGGACGGGTAGCGAGCCACGAGGTTGGCGCCCGATAGTCGAAGGCGCCGGTCCACAGGAAGATGAAGCGAGCATCCTGATAATCAAACTTGTAGATGAGGTCCTTGTCGGTGACTCCAAACTTCTTGAGATAAGGAAAGAACGTTAGCAAGCCTTGCACGTCGGTGTCGCCCCATACTTCGTGGTTTCCCACAGCGGGGAAAACACGCCCGTCCAGTCCGGCAGCCTTCATTTCTTTGTCCGGCGGAGGCAGTTGGCTCAACACTTCGTGGTTCACCAGTTTCCAGTACGGGCTGTCCGATGGTTTGTTGCCTTGCTTGGCCCACCAAATCAGGTCCCCGGTGCTGAGAATGAATTTGGCCCGTCCCTGCCGGACGTCTCTTACCATCTCGCGGGTAACCCAGTCGCCGCCTTCCAGCCGAAACATCTGGCGGCTCACCCCCGGAAGTAGTTTCACGTCCTCGACCGAGGCCTCCGTGACCCAACCCTTGTCGAACTTGAGCGTGCTCACTTCGCTGGCAGTCATAAACGGCATGACCATCTCCACCAGTTCCTGGGTCTTCGGGTCGTAGATCAGCTTGACGTCCTTCTCGACCACCTCTGGCGCCACCTTTTCTGGCAGCACCAGTTCAAACATGTCAACCATGAGCTCACGGGCTTGCGCCTCTTCACTCTGTTTGTAGGGGAGGTACATCATGGATCGCGAGTCGCCGTACACGGCAAACGAAAAGCCCTTGTCGGGTTGTGTCGCCTGCTGCGCGGTCAAGCTAAGGGGCTGAAGAGCGAGTCCGGCGATTAGTGCGAGCAAGGTCCTGGAGACTTTTATCGAGTTCTTCATCGGTGGTTTTCCTTAAGTCGAAGCCGATCTTTTTGGTCCGAAGCTGCTAGACAAGTTGGAAGGAACAATTATCATCGCAGCCTCAACCCCGCGACCCAGCGCTGTAAATGGGTCGTCATCGACGCCGACTACAAGAACTCCATGGAGGACTTGCTAAAACTGCAGTA
>Ga0208077_1000043_pt1 | contig 11139 bp, 10 predicted proteins | sample NGESurshal072012_FD_184463 | JGI IMG/M metagenome (GOLD analysis project Ga0208077, IMG submission 184463) | Arctic peat soil microbial communities from Barrow, Alaska - NGEE Surface sample 415-2 shallow-072012 (SPAdes) | ecosystem: Environmental > Terrestrial > Soil > Wetlands > Peat ... | reverse complement strand
CCCTAACCACACCGGAGGCGCAGGCAATGGACTCGGCCATCACCCGCGGGCATCGATATTCGGCTCAAAATAAAAAGACCCGTCTTGCGACGGGTCTTCTAGACATCGATTCACAACAAATCGCAATCCGTAGGTTAGCGGCCCGCGCGGATGTTGCGGTGCTGCTGCCCAACGTGCGACGCCGAAGTGCTGCGAGCATTGTTGGCAACGCCGGTGACAATCGGAGTAGCGACTGCCGACGCAACGCGCATCACGTGGTTCATGCCACGACCTTGGTGAGAACTCACCGACAACTGATTGCCAAAGCCTCCCGGAGGCACGCCGGCAGCAGCCATTCCAGCCCACAGTCCGGTGGCGACCGCTGCACCAGCGACCACGGCGCCGATGGCGAAGACCTGGTGGCCTGACAGAGTGCTACCCGGGAATATGGGGGCGGCCTGGGGTGCGGGAACGGGTGCCGGTGCGGGCGTTGGATCAGCCGTGCGCGAACTCGAAGCTCCAGCTTCCAGTTCGGTGGTCTTGCCGGCCTCGGTAACCATCAGCGCGCCCGTGTGGCTGGTGATCACGACGTTGTTGTCCATGCGGGCGATTTCATAGGTCGCGGTCTTTTCCTTGGGAGCGACCGTGATCTGGGCAGCGTGCGCGGCCATGCCGTCGGTGGTGCTGATGGAAGCCGTACCGCGGACAACGCTGACGCCTGCGCTCTCATAGCGGATCGCGGAGTAGGGAGTGACGGTCACCTTCGATCCGTCCTGGTTTACCGCGGTAGCGGTAGCGCCAGCGGTCTCGATCTTGTCGCCGGTGTTAACGGAGGCCGAGCGGGCAACTTCTGTTCCGTTCAGCGTGACATTCCCCGACGCGTAGAGCATGGTGTTGCTGGTCTCAGCCATAAGCAGTGCCGCCGGAGTCAGCAGCATCATTGCTATGCTCAGGATTTTTGTGGCTAAACAGTTGCGCATAATTGGTTGGCCTCCAAGCCTGGTTTGCCTTGTGAAACTGACTGAAATTGGGCGGGCCGCCTACTGATAGCGTGTCCGTCAGCGGGCGGCTCAAGTACGTCTTGCCATCCGGTGTGCCGCAGTTCCGGCTGGATTGATTCCTGCCGTGCGAATAGTGCACGGCAAAATCGATTCGGTTCGCAAGCCTCATTTGCTTATATCAAAACTCAGGCGTCAATTGCGAATCCAAATTGTAACCTACGAAGGAACCCGTCGCCAGAGCATTCTTTAGTAACTCTTCAGTAACGATCGATCCTGGTGCAATGGCACCCGAGAAAAGGCCGGCGAAGTTTGCCGAAGCGGGAACCGCCGCAGAGGCCCGCAGCTTGACGGCTCTTCGCGAAAAGTTGCTATTCGCAGGCGCTGTGGCGGGAGTAGAATCGCGCACGTTACGAGTTGACACTGCGATATAGTTGCTTTGCTGCAGCAACTGCGAAAGCGCAGTGCAGGGTCCACAATGCAGCGGAGGGTAGCCATGAAGCTATTTTTAAGAATTGTGATTCTGGCATCACTGACCGTGACGATTTCTCTCCTGGTAGGCTGTTCCCGCCACGACAACAATGAAAAGTATGTGCTCGTTACCGTGAATTCGAAACTGCCGTATTGGCAGACGGCCAGCGCAGGCCTGGCCAAAGCGGGCGCGCTGTACGGAGTGAAGGTGGACGTCCGCGGGCCCGAAAACTACGATCCCCAGGCCCAGGTCAAGGAGTTCCGCGACACCATCGCGCTGAAACCTTCCGGCATCTTGGTCTCGGTTGCCGACAGCGGACTGATGCAGGCTCCGATCAACGAAGCAATTGAAGCTGGCATTCCGGTAATCACCATCGATGCGGACGCTCCCGCCAGCAAACGCATGTACTTTATCGGCACCAACAATCTGCAGGCAGGGCGACTTGGCGGCCAACGCATTTTGGATAGGCTGCATGGCAAAGGCAATATCGTCTTTTACACCATGCCGCAGACCAATATGGACGAACGGCTGAAAGGTTACAAGGACGTCTTCGCCGATCACCCGGCAATCAAGATCGTAGAAGTCTTCAACATCAAAGGCGATGCGGGCAACGCTTTCGACCGCACACAGCATTGGCTGACAGAAAAGGGTGCGGAACACATCGACGCATTCGTCTGCCTTGAGGCGTCCGCCGGCAAGGATGTTGCCGAGGCGGTAAGGCGGAACAACGCGACCGACCGGATGATCGTCGCCATGGACACGGACGAAGCCACGCTGAACCTGGTGAAGAGCGGACTCATCGACTCGACCGTCGCGCAGAAACCCTTCACCATGGCGTTTTACGGACTCAAGCAACTGGATGATATTCATCACTATCCGGTGGACTTGAAGAAAGACTTCTCGACCGATTCCTTCTCGCCCTTCCCGCGCTTTGTGGATACCGGCGTATCGCTGGTGGACAAGGTCAACGTGGACCAGTACCTGCAAGGGCGCCAGGACGCTCAGGCAAAGTAGTAGAAACCCAGCTCCGTTGGAGCGGCATAGTCTAGCCCAGCACACAGCCCGCCGGAGCGGGTTGTGTGCTGGGCAGGGTCTTCAGCCCCGAGGGACATGCTCCCGATTTTTTCCGCAGCCACTCTGGCGGAAACACATCTCATCAACCGAGGAAAGATCGATGCTGCGGATGATCGCATTGGTGGCCATTGGATGGATCGTTGGATTATCCGCGCGGACTCTGCTGCCGGGCAAAGGGCCCGATGGCTTCTGGGCAACCACGGGAGTGGGAGTGGGAGGCGCAATCCTGGCCATGGTCGTCGGACGCTTGGCCGGCTGGTGGCATCCGGGCGATGCTCCCGGATTCATCCTGTCGCTGCTCGGTGCGATTATGCTGCTGGCGCTCTCTCGCGTACTGAAGACAAAGACGGCCGGATAGTCCAGCGCCTTTCCTGTGATGTTATTGCTGCTGGCCTGACTGTTGGGCGCGAGGCTCAACCGGCTCGGGCGCCGCAGGCACCGCCGCCGTTTCGGACAGGGTTTCGTGTCCGGCATCGTCAATGGCCGGCCGGACGCTCACGTCAACGGATAGGCGTTGTCCGGCGTGCCCTTTGTAAACGCCGCGCACGGGAGCCGCGTCGGAGTAATCGCGCCCGTAGGCAATGCGCACATGACGCATGCCAACCGGCTTTCCGAGTGTGGGATCGAGCGGCATCCATCCGGTGTCCGGAATATAAGCTTCGGCCCAGGCGTGGGAAGCCTGGCCTCCAATGACTTCTTCCAGCTTGGCCTCAGGATTGTCCTTGTTCTGTGGAACCAGGTATCCCGACACATAACGCGCCGGAATCCCTCGCTTGCGCAACACTCCCAGCAGCAAATGTGCGAAATCCTGGCAGACGCCCGCGCCCAGTTGCAGGGAATCTGCGATCGACGAGTTCACGTGGGTCGCTCCCCTCACGTATTGGAAGCGCTCGTGGATCAACTCGGCGGCGCTGTGGGCAAAGCCGGAAACCGTTCCGTCGCAACGCCGTTCGGCTTCGGCAATGAGTGGCGCCAGTTCCCCCAGGTGAGGAACGTAGTTGCTGGCGGCGAGCATGTCGTAATACTCCTCGAGCAACTCCTCCTGCTGCGCCTCCAACTCGGTCAGCAGCATGACGCTGTCGGCTGGCGGGACGTTGTGCGCCAGCACCACCGATTCAGCCTGCACTCGCAGTCGGCTGTGGATGGGAAGTACATTCACCTGGTGCACCCAGTTGCCCAGGGCATCGCGGTAGGAAAACGCGGGCGAGGGCGGAGCCGTGGTCAGGCGAAACGACAGGCAGCTTTGGGTTTCGTCATGCATCGGGCGCAACCGAACTTCGTTGTAGCTCTCCGACACCGGGCCGTCGTAAACGAACTCGGTCACATGCACGAGGTGAAAGCGGTTCATTCGCCAGCTCCATAGTAGAAATAGGTGTGGGCAATGTCTTCGCCGATCGCCTGGCAGTTGGCGAGAAGATCGGTGAGGTAGCCGTGCAACCCGCGGCTGAAAATCTCTTCGACAGTGTCGTAGCGCAGACTCTCCAGAACTTTGCCAGTGAGCCGTTCGGCCTCGTTGGCGTAGAAGCCGGGTCCGGTGCCGCTGATGGCCCGCAGGCCGATCTGCAACTCGGTAATGCTGAACCGGATGGAGCGCGGGTGCTTGGAGTGCAGGATCAGCATCTCGGCAACCCGCTCGGGTTCAATCGGAGAATGGTACTGCCGGCGATAGGCTTCGTAGGCCCCCACCGACTTGAGCACCGCCATCCACTGGTGATTGTCCGCCGGGCCCACGACCGATGGAGTCTCCAGCAGCGATTGGAATTGCAGGTCCACCAGGCGCGCGGTCATTTCGGCGCGCTCCAGCGACCAGCCAATCTTCAGAAAGTCCCAACCTTCGTCATGCGGCAGCGTGGCGTCGGTTACGCCAAAAAAACGATGACAGCCAAACTTGACGGCATCGCAGAATCGGTGCGGCCCGCTGGACATCTGCTCGGCGGGATCGAAGCGGGTCACGGAATGATAGAGGCCGTTCATGTCTTCCCACATTTCGCGCGAGATGCGGTCGCGAATGGTGCGCGCGTTTTCGCGCGCCTTGCTAATGCACTGCACGATGGAGTTGGGATTGTCGGAACGAAACGCCAGGAACTCGTAGACGGTCTGCGCATTCGCCTCTTCGTAGAACTGGTCGAAGCGCTCCTGCTCGCCCGCCATGACCACCAGCGGGCCCCAGCGCAGGCGGTAGGGGACAGCCGACTGCTCCAGCAGCATATGGTAGTTGACGTCGAGAATGCGCGCGGTGTCCTCGGCGCGCTCCATATAACGCGCCAGCCAGAACATCGAATCCGCGATGCGCGACAACATTACGGTGCTCAGGAGTCTTCCCTCAGGACCCAGGTGTCCTTGCTGCCGCCGCCCTGGGAAGAATTCACCACCAGCGAACCCGGCTTCAAGGCCACACGCGTCAGGCCGCCTGGAACGATGGTCACACCCTGCCCGTCATACAGGCAGTAGGGACGCAGGTCAACGTGCCGCCCTGCCATGCGCTTGGACTCGACATCGTAGGAAGGCACGCGCGACAAACCGATGACCGGCTGCGCAATGTAGTTCCGCGGGTCGGCCTCGATCTTTTTGCGGAAGTCCTCGATGGTCTCCTCGTCCGATGCCGGACCGATCAACATGCCATATCCCCCCGACTCGCCGACTGCCTTCACCACGAGTTCCGGCAGGTGCGCCAGCGTGTAGCGCAGATCATCGGGCCGTGAGCACAGGTAGGTTTCCACCGTCCCCAGGATCGGTTCCTCGCCGAGGTAGAAGCGGATGAAGTCGGGCACGTATGCGCACACCGCTTTGTCGTCGGCCACGCCGTTGCCCACGGCGTTGGCCAGCGCAACGTTGCCCGCGCGGTAGGCTCCCATCAAGCCGGGCACGCCCATGAGCGATTCCGGACGGAAGACCAGCGGATCGAGATACTCGTCATCCACCCGGCGATAGATCACATCCACCCGCTGCAGTCCGTGGATGGTCTTCATGTACACCATGCCGGCATCGACAATGAGATCGCGGCCTTCCACCAACTCGATGCCCATCTGCTGCGCCAGGAAACTATGTTCGAAATACGCGCTGTTGTAAATGCCCGGGGTCAGAAGCACGATCTGCGCGTTGTCTTCGCCGCGCGGAGACAGCGTTCGCAGGATGCGGCACAACTCCGTCGGGTAGTGATGCACCGGCAGCACTTCGTAGGATTGAAAGGCGTCGGGGAAAGTGCGTGTCATTACCTGCCGGTTTTCCAGCACGTACGAGACGCCGCTGGGGGTGCGGACGTTGTCTTCCAGCACCAGGAAGTCGCCGGTCTTCGAACAACGCACCAGGTCGATGCCGCAAATGTGCGTGTAGATGCCGTGCGGCACCTCGACGCCAATCATCTCGCGGTGAAAATGGTGGCAGGAATACACCAGCGAGCGCGGAATCTTGCGCTCCTTCAGTATGCGCTGTTGCCCGTAAACGTCCTGCAGGAAAAGATTGAGCGCCACCACCCGTTGCGACAGGCCACGTTCGATCCGGCTCCATTCCGAGTGCGGAAGAATGCGCGGGATCAGGTCGAACGGGAACAGCCGCTCGGTGCCGGTGCCATCGCTGTAAACCGTAAACGTGATGCCCTGCAGCAGAAACGCAATGTCGGCCAGGTTGCGGCGGTCTTCGAATTGCGCCGGGGGCAGTGTACCCAACATCTCAAACAGCTTGGCGTAATGCGGCCGGGGCACGCCCGGGGACACGAACATCTCGTCGAAAAACGCACCTGTATCGTAGCCCTCAAAGAGTCCACGATGGAGAGCCTGTAACGGTGCAGTCGACATGAGTCCTCTAACCTAGCAGGTGAGGCGCACCCAGCGCTAATAAGAACAATTGATAGGGGCTATCAGGATATCCGCTGGTCAGAATGTGCCATTTCAGAGAGATGCTGGAGCTGTTAGGTCACAGGAAGCCGGCGCCTGCGGGTCGGCAATCGTCTCTTCGGATGGCGATGATTCTTCCGGTACATGCCCCATTCCCCCCATTGTTTCGCGCCTATTTTTGGTGTACTTTCCTTCGGATGCTGCTGTTACAAACGTTACTGTTTGGCCAGTCTGTCACGTTCTGGCGTGATAGCGGTCACCGCATGGCCACCCAATCGGGACTCCAATACTCTGTTCGCCAGGCGATTGGTCAAGCAACGTCGCAAACCGAGAGTCTTGGCCCGCGAGTGTGTTTTGGTAAGCAGTAAACTTAGCAGTTAGGGTTCGTAGGAGGACCTTTTATGACAGTAGGAATAATGACTTCGCCTGGAATCAAGACTCCGGGCGATTACATCAACGAAGTAATGGGACTGGTGAAAGCGAAGAACCCGGCCGAGCCGGAATTCCACCAGGCCGTGCAGGAAGTCATGGAGTCGTTGCGCCTTGTGTTGGAGAGACACCCCGAGTACATCTCGGAGCGGATTCTCGAGCGCATCGTGGAACCCGAGCGCGTACTGATGTTCCGCGTTCCGTGGTTTGACGACCATGGCAACATCCAGGTCAATCGCGGATTCCGCATCGAGATGAACAGCGCCATCGGCCCCTACAAGGGCGGCCTGCGCTTCCACCCCTCGGTCAACCTGGGCATCCTGAAGTTCCTCGCTTTCGAGCAGGTATTCAAAAACTCGCTCACCACGCTGCCCATGGGCGGCGGCAAGGGCGGATCCGATTTCGATCCCAAGGGCAAGAGTGACAACGAAGTCATGCGCTTCTGCCAGAGCTTCATGACCGAACTCAGCCGTCACATCGGTCCCGACACCGACGTTCCTGCCGGCGACATCGGCGTGGGCGGACGCGAGATCGGCTTCCTGTTCGGCCAGTACAAACGGCTGCGCAATGAATTCGCCGGCGTGCTCACCGGCAAGGGCCTGGCCTGGGGCGGCTCGCTGATTCGTCCCGAAGCCACCGGGTACGGCTGCGTGTACTTCGCCAACGAGATGCTGAAGTCCCGCAAAGACACGCTGGAAGGCAAGCAGTGCCTGGTTTCCGGCAGCGGCAACGTTTCGCAGTACACCGTCGAGAAGCTGCTTGATTTCGGCGCCAAGCCGGTCACGTTCTCCGACTCCGACGGCGTGGTTTACGATCCCGATGGCATCGACCGCGAGAAGCTGGCCTTTGTCATGGATCTGAAGAATGTCCGCCGTGGCCGCATCCGCGACTATACCGACCAGTACAAGAAGGCCATCTTCATGCCGTCTGACGTGAAACTCGGTTACAACCCGCTGTGGAACATCAAGGCGGATTGCGCTTTCCCGAGCGCCACGCAGAACGAAATCAACGCCAAGGATGCCGCGAACCTCATCAACAACGGCTGCAAGCTGGTGGCCGAGGGCGCGAACATGCCCAGCACGCTCGAGGCCACCAAGCTGTTCCTCGAAGCCGGACTGCTCTATGGCCCGGCCAAAGCGGCCAACGCTGGTGGAGTCGCAACCTCCGGTCTGGAAATGTCGCAGAACAGCATGCGCCTGAGCTGGACCCGCGAGGAAGTGGACGATCGTCTGCACAAGATCATGATCGCCATCCACAAGAACTGCTACGAGACGGCCGAGATGTACGGCACGCCCGGCAACTTAGTGAACGGAGCCAACATCGGCGGCTTCCTCAAAGTCGCGAATGCGATGCTGGACCAGGGACTGGTGTAGGAGAAGTTGTAAGGGTGGAAGCACCACGCTTTAGCGTGGTGAATAGCCGCCCTAAATTAGGACTGGGGCTTTAGCCCCGGCCTGATTGAGATGAAGCATTGAAGCGGGGTGGGCGCAAGTCCACCCCGTAATTTGCTGTGAGTAGGAAGCGGTGTGTATGTCCTATCGCTTGGCTGCCGTTAGCGAAAGGGTGGACGAACTAGCAGAGCTCCAGCCGGTGACTTCGCGAAGGTCGGAGACGGTAAGCAATAAAAACGAAAGAGGCCGCCTTCGGGGGCGGCTCTTGCAATCGTGTACGCTCTCGAATTATCGGAGAAGTTTCCTTCTCACCATGCCGACGATTCCTACAATTCCACTGCCGAGCAAGATCAGGCTCGTCGGTTCCGGGGTTGTCGGGCTCACTTCCACAATCTGGAACCCGGACCAGTTTGCTTCGTTCGCCGCAGTGAAACCGCTGCCTAACCCAGGTCCTAGGCCGGAAATCGTTCCGCCGGCATTCGTGTAGAGACTTGCAAACAACACGCCGGTGAGCGGATGGGAACCAAAATTACTATAGGTTGGTATGTTAAGTGTCTTCCCCTGGATCGTCATGTCGAAGCTGCGATTTGTATCCCCTATCTGTCCATATACAAACATGTCGTAAGTCGCATTCGGTGCCAACCCCGTCAATACCCAGCTGACCGATGTGCTCTCGCCTGCACCGAAACCGCCGCCACCATTGATCCAGGAGTTCCAATTGAGCGATGCCGATCGCAGGGGGTCTGGCGTAGGGATCCATGGCTGAAAGTCAACCGGAGCTACGGTCCCGGTAATTGCAAAACTTAGACCTGTCGCAGCCCCTGTGCTGTCCACCAGTCCGCTCCAGCTCGGGTTGGTCTCCAGCGCCCACGGACTGTGCAGGTTGTTCCATGCATTGGCGGCGCCGAAGGCCGCATTGGCAGCCGTCGCAGCCGCTTCTGGTCCGCTGACCAGCGGAGTGTTGCCAGAGGGGTTGTAGGTCTTGAACGCCACGCTGAACAGGTCGGCCCTCAGAGGTTGAGTGGTGCCGAGCACAACTATAGCCAGCAGGCTGATGGCGAATAGTAGGTGCTTCAAGTGATTCTTATGGTCCATGTTCATCCGGACCTCCTTACCAGAGATTTGTAAAGGGACATTACCCGGCCGGGTACTGCGTTTAGACACGTTTCAGCGCCGCTGAAAGTCATTCATAATGAGGACATTACTATCGCGAGTCAATGGCCTTAAGTGGCGGCGGGTGGCCCGCCCCGCGTCCCGACATCTCTGAAAAATCCACATGCGGGTGCCCCTCGATAAGGTCGAAGGCGTTGTCAAGCGATAGTTCACCTGAGCGGTGCGCGAGCACCGCTTTTCTTGCCGCCGTGGGTTCGGTTGAAGACCAAGAACACTGGAGAACTCGCGTTAATCACTACCCGGTGAAACCAACCTCGTTCCACCAACCATCGATTCGGCCGCTACCGCGACCATGATCCTTCCATGCGAACCTCCCGTCTCCTGCGGGAGGCGAGAGCGCCCAATCAATTCCTCGGTCTAGCTTGCGCCGACCCGGGGTACCCGCGGGCTGCTCTCGATGCGAACGATCTCTGGATACGCAGTATTGGTGCGCAACATCCAGTAGAGTCGTACCGCCAACTGGCGTGCTGCCGCTACCTTGGCCACGCCTTTCGGTTTGCGATGACAGCGCTGTTGATACGGCCTCCGCAAACTCTCGTCGCAACGCACCGCGCTCTGCGCCGCTTCCACCAGCAACTGCCGCAAGAACCGGTTGCCCTGCTTGCTGATCCCGCCCAGCCGCTGCCGTCCGCCCGAGCTGTGCTCGCGCGGAATCAGCCCCACATAGCTGGACACCTGCTTGCTCCGCTGAAACCGCCTGACATCGCCGATGGCCACCGCAAACGCCAGTGCCGTGATCGGCCCCACCCCAAGGCTGGGTCTTCAACAACTGCGCCATTTTGTCTCTCTGAGCGGTTTCTTCCGCCGCCTGGTCCAGTTGTCCGATCTGCTCATCCAGACTCTTGAGCAGAACCAGCAAGTCTTGACGCCGCTGCCCCGCCCAACCTTCGAGCGGCAACTCGCGCAGCGCCTTCTGTCCTGCCTCACTCCACAGCTTGCGCTTCTTCTGCATCCCGCGGTTCATCGCCAGATGCTGCAGCCCGTTTTTCACCCGCGTCCGGATCTCCACCAGCTTGTGCCGATGGATCAGCAACTGCCGCACATCCCGCTGCTCTCCCGACGGCACCCACAGCCGCGGAAACCGCCCCTCCCGCAGTAGCTTCAAAATGTACGCCGCGTCCCGCTTGTCGTTCTTCTGCTTCCTCACATAGCTGGCCCGGATCTGTGCCGCATCCCCGATCCATACTTCGTGGCCCAGCTGCTGCAACGCTTCAAGCATCCCGAGCACGGCTACCGCAGCTGCCTGGGCCTGCTCAGCCAGGCCAAGCACTACGGCCCGGCGCGGTTGGAGGCGGCCTGCACGTTGGCGCTTGAGCTGCGCGCCGGGCACTACCGCCATGTGCGCGACATCCTGGCCAACGGGCGCGATCTGATCGCGCGCAGCCAGCCCGCGCCCGAGTGGGCGGCGCCGGTGCACGACAACGTGCGCGGTGCGGCGAACTACCACTGACAAGCATGGTGGCGGCGGCACGGCCGAGCCCACCGAATCAACCGAATTCAAGGAACCAGAACATGATGATGAACAACACCCTGGCGCAGCTGCGCGAGCTCAAGCTCGTGGGCATGGCCACCGCCGTCGAAGAACAACTCTCCAGCACCGCCAGCACGGCCTTGAGCTTCGAGGAGCGGCTGGCGCTGATGGTCGACCGCGAGGTCCACCAGCGCGCCGACAAGCGCCACGCGGCGCTGCTCAAGCGAGCGCGGCTGAAGTACCCGCAGGCCTGCATCGATGACATCGACGGCCGCGCGGGGCGCGGCTTCGAGAGACCGGCGTTGATGAGCCTGGCGCT
>Ga0208077_1000042_pt1 | contig 11273 bp, 9 predicted proteins | sample NGESurshal072012_FD_184463 | JGI IMG/M metagenome (GOLD analysis project Ga0208077, IMG submission 184463) | Arctic peat soil microbial communities from Barrow, Alaska - NGEE Surface sample 415-2 shallow-072012 (SPAdes) | ecosystem: Environmental > Terrestrial > Soil > Wetlands > Peat ... | reverse complement strand
CTGCTCCAGAGCCGCCGTCCACACGGCCGCCGCAGCATCTGGCTCGGCCAGAGCGGCAAACGCCTCGCCCTGCACCACCAAAGCCTCTGCCGCGAGCCTCGGCACACCAAGATCCCTGGCAAGGCCGGCTGTGAACTCGGCCTGCTCAACGGCCGCGTCAGGGTCGCCCTGCGCCTGCTCGACACGCGCCAGCTGAAGCGCGGTCTCCGCTTCCCCGTAACGATCGCCGAGCGCGCCACGGATGCTCATCGCTTCCTCGAGCAGCGCCCTCGCCTCCTCGAAGCGAGCCTGCTCCGCGAGAGCGAGCGCCAGCGATCCGGCAGTGCGTGCCACGCCATGCCTGTCGCCGAGAGCACGCCGGATCTCAAGGGCTCGCAAGTGCAAGTCGCTCGCCTCAGCTGGGTTCTCCTGCAGGCGCGCAAGCTGCCCGAGGTTGTTCAGCGTTCGGCTCACACCGGCCGCGTCCTCGATCTGTTCGCGCAACCCGAGCGCCTGCTCGAACAGAGCCTGTGCGTCGGCATAGTGCCCGCTGTCACGGAGCGTCATGCCGAGGTTGTTCAGGCTGCGCGCGAGACCATGCTCACGCTCCGCGCTGCCCTCAAGCCGCCGCCAGCGCTCGATTGACGCTTCGAACGCGTCCCGAGCGCGGTCCGTCTGCCCGAGCTTGCGGTAGGCAAGCCCGAGGTTGCTGAGTGCCCGCGCCTCACCGGCCTGGTCGCCGATGTCACCAAAAGTCGCGAACGCGAGCTCGAACTCGCCGGCGGCCTGCTCGAACCGGGACTGCTGGCGATGCACGGTCCCAAGCTCGTTTAGCATCTCCGCAAGCGGCTGCTGCTGCTCTGAGCGGCGCGCGGCTTCGACCCCCCAGGTGAGGATCGTCTCGCCCTCATCCCAGTAGGAGCGGCGTGCCAGGAACGGCGCGAGCGCGCTCGCGAGCTCGAGAACCTGGCCATCATCCTCACGGCTGTGGGCCTGCGCGACCGTGGAGAACAGCTCGTCGCGGCGCTCCTCATACCAGTCCAGTGCGGCGCGTTCGCGCTCCAAGTTCAACGCCACGGTGCTCTACTCCCCGCCTTCGAGGTCGTTGGCGTGCTCTTCCGCCGTTTCCACTACCCAGCGGACCTTATGTTCCTGCGCGGACAGGATCTCCCGCTCGCCCAGCTCGCTGACAGCCAGCTGCGACGCGGCCAGTCGAAGCAGGTCGTTGATCCTCCAGCCGCCCCCGGCGACGGGGGTAATCAGGCGCTGCTCGCCGAGCTCCTGCAGCAGTGCCTCGGCAGCCCCGGTGTCGCATCCGGCGACCGCGGCGACGAGCGCAGGCTCCAGGTCGCTGACATCCAGCGCCGCGAGCAGCAGCAGGACCCGCCGGGCCTCGGACCCAGCGTCGCCCATGCTCGAGGCCAGGGTCGCGCGGATCGACCCGGCCCGGTCATCCAGTCCGCCGAGGAGGTCATCGGAGGCAGCGAGCGCTTCTGCCATGCTCGCGAGCGTCCGGGCCGGCTGTGCCCACAGACGGCCCGCCACCACGGTCAGCGCGAGCGGCAAGCCCGAGCAGCTGGCCACGATCTCCCGGGCAGCCTCCACTTCGCTACGCACACGATCGCCGACGATCACCTCCAGCAGCTGGAGCGCGTCGTCCTGCGCCATCTCGGCCAGCTCGATCAGCGCAGCTCCCGCGAGGCCCTGAAGCGGCATGCGAGACGTGACGAGCACCACACAGTCGCCGTTGGCCGGGATCAGCCGCTGCACCTCGCTGCCCTGCTGCGCGTTGTCGAGCACCACCAGCACCGGGTCTGTCGCACACATCGAACGCCACAGAGCCAGACGGCGCCCAGGATCCTCCGGGATTGCGTCCGGGCCGACACCAAGGTCACGCAGCAGCCGCGCCGCGACATCCCCTGCCGAGAGCACCCGCCCATCGGTGCTGCGCATGTCGACGTACAGCACACCGCCGTCGAACCGGTCGGGCTGGCGGTAGGCGAGCTCCAGCGCGAACGCGGACTTCCCGGCGCCCGCCATGCCGGTGCAATTCACGAGCATCGCCACATGACTCGTGGACGCCGTGGCCAGCTTGGACTGCCCGTCGGCGAGCTCCCGGTCGCGGTCCACGAACGGCGAGGTCTGCGCAGGCAGCTGCCGTGCCGCCGGCAGTCGCAGCGCGAGCCGCTCGATCGCCTCGGTGATCCCCTGAAGGAGCTCGCTATTGCCGGTGCTGATGTCGCCGCCAATCTCCGCGCGGAGGCGTCGCAGCTCCTGGTGGGCCTGGCGGTCATCGCGCATCACCCGCCACTGGTTCTCGCGGATCGCCTCCGCAAGCTCAGCCGCCTGCTGCGGCGAGTCGGTGATCGCGCGCAGCGCCCGCACCATCTCCGCCTGGCGGAAGACGCCGCTCTCTGCGTACACGTAGATCTCGACCAGCACAGAGGGCTGCGTCAGCAGCTTGTAAGCGTTCGGAAACCGGGGCTTCAGGAGCTTGACGAGCTGGTTTGCCTCGCTGCCCTTCGCCCACTCCATGAGCTGCTTGGCGGCCGGCTCGCCAACCATCTCGACGATCGAAAGGGTGATCGGGTCGACCATCGCCCGACAGTGTCACTCGTGCATGAGATGGAACGGCACTGTGTGGGTTGTGCCGAGCCGACTTCTCAGGCTCCGCAAAGCGTGTCCGGATTACCGGCCTCCCTGAGGTCCTCAGTCGATCAAAGTCTCCAGCCGCGTGTAGGCCTCGTCGACCGCGCGCTTGGCCGCGGTGTGGCGCGCCTCTGACTTCGCGGCCTCGTAGCGAGTCGCCCACATCGCCGGATCGGTCAGCTCCGCTTCCAGCTCGCTGAGTGCCGCCTCGGCTGCCTCGACCGCGCGCTCCGCCTTCTGCGTCTCGCTCAGCCGGTTCTTGGAAGGCCCCTTGGGCTTGGCCTTTGCCGCCGCCTTCGTGTCGTCCTTGGAGGGGGTCGGCCCGGAGCCGGAGCCGTTGCTAGTACTCGCCGGCACCGGCGCGCCCCCCGACATGCCCGAGCCGGGGCCGCCCAGCCCCTGCGCCCTGCGCTCGTCACGAATGCGTACGTACTCCGGCCAGCCACCCACGTAGCTGTGCAGCGAGCGGTCCTCGACCGCGATCGTGCGCGTGCCCACCGCGTCGAGCAGCGCGCGGTCGTGGGATACGAGGATCAGTGCACCGGTGAACGCGCGCAGCGCGTCCTCGAGCGCCTCGCGGCTCTCGATGTCGAGGTGGTTCGTGGGCTCGTCAAGAATCAGCACGTTCGCGCCGCCTTGCACGAGCACCGCCAGCGACAGGCGCCGGCGCTCGCCGCCGGACAATCCCGCGAGCGGCTTCTCCGCATCCTCGCCCGAGAACAGGAACCCGCCGAGCAGCGCGCGCGCCTTGCCCGGGTTCAGACCGGTCGCGCGCTGCGCCGCGTCGAGCACGCTCTGTGTCGCCGGGCCGCCCGCGCCGAGCTCGTCCGCGTGCTGGGAGAGGTAGCCGACCTGCACGTTGTGGCCCGTGCTCAGCCTGCCCGCCGCCAGCTCACGGCGCCCCGCGAGCGTCTCGATCAGTGTCGTCTTGCCGGTGCCGTTCGGCCCCACCAACGAGACGTGCTCGCCACGCTCCAGCCAAAGCTCCGCGTGCTGCAGGAGCACGACCGCCGGATCGCCGATCTCCACGCGTCCGTCGAGCAGCTCGAAGATCACCCGGCCGGAGCGCTCGGGAGCGGCGAAGTTGAACTCCAGCCCCTTGCCGTCCTTCGGGTCGCGCTCGATCCGCTCGATCTTCGACAGTTTCTTCACGCGCGACTGCGCCTGTTTGGCCTTCGACGCCTTGTAGCGGAAGCGCTCGATGAAGCGCTCCATCCGCTCGATCTCCGCCTGCTGCTTGTCGATCGCCTTGCCCAGCGCCATCTCGCGCGCTGCCTGTTCGCGACGCCACTGGTGCCACGTGCCGGAGAAGAAGCGCGAGCGTCCGGCCTCGAGCTCGAGCACCGCCGTGCCCACCGCCTCCAGGAACCAGCGGTCGTGCGCCACCAGCACCACCGCCGCGTCGAGGTCCACGAGCGTCTGCTCGAGCCACTCCAGCGACTCGATGTCGAGATGGTTCGTGGGCTCGTCCAGCAGCAGCACGTCCGCGCCCGTCGAAAGCGCCCGCGCGAGCGACGCGCGGGTCAGCTGGCCGCCCGAGAACGTGTCCAGCGGACGGTCGAGGTCCCCGTCGCGGAAGCCCAGGCCGTGCGCCATCGCGGTCGCGCGGTTGCGCCACAGGTACCCGCCGCGCGCCTCCAGGCGCGCCTGCGCACCGGCGTAGCGGGTGAGCAGCGCCTCGTCGGCGTCGCCCGCCGCCATCTTCGCCTCCAGATCCGCCAGCTGCGCCTCGATCTGCAGCTCCTCCACGCAGCCCGAGAGCAGGTACTCGCGCAAAGGCATCCCGCGCTCACGCGGCGGTCGCTGGTCGTGCAGGGCGATGCGCACGCCCTTCGCCACGCTCAACTCGCCGCGGTCGATCGACGTCTCCCCAGCGAGCATCCGCAGCAGCGTCGTCTTGCCTGCGCCGTTGCGACCCGCGATCGTCATCCGTTCGCGGCGCTCGAGTTTGAACGACACGCCCTGCAGCAGCGGCTGCCCGGCCATGTCCTTGTGCATGTCTGATGCGATCAGCAGTGCCATCGGCTGCCGATGGTAGAGACCTCTTCCAGCCGCGCCTCAGATAGGATTCGTGCGAACCGATGCGCAACCGCCTCTTCGCCACACTCCTGCCGCTTGCACTGCTCGCCCTGCTCGTGCTCGCCCCCACCGCGAGCGCGTACAACGACGGGCGCGGCTTCTACGGCCCCACCGACGACAAGGTCGTCACCGACGCGGGCTTCATCCTCATCATCTTCTTCCCGCTGTTCGTGTTCACGATGAGCATGCTCCAGAAAAAGCTGGACAAGCGCAAAGAAGCGCGCAAAGCCGGAGAGAAGCTGCTCGGCGGCGCCACTTGGCGCGGCGGCTGGTAGCCCCGGCGCCCGCGCCGATGGCCGACACAGACGAAGTTCGCTACGAGCGCCGCGGCGCCGCCGCGCTGATCACGATCGACCGCCAGCACCGCCGCAACGCCGTCGACGGTCCCACCGCGGAGGCGCTGCACGAGGCGTACCTGCGCTTCGAGGCGGACGACGACGCGCGCGTGCTCGTCGTGTGTGGCGCCGGCGGCGTGTCCTTCTGCGCGGGCGCGGACCTGAAGGCCACCGAGACGATGGCGCCACGGTTGATGAGCGCGGAGGGGCCGATGGGCTTCACGCGCCTGACGTCGTCCAAGCCCACGATCGCCGCGATCTCCGGCTTCTGCCTTGCCGGGGGCCTCGAGATCGCGCTGTGGTGCGACCTGCGCATAGCCGCCGAGGACTCCACGCTCGGCTACCCCGAGCGTCGCTGGGGCGTGCCGCTGATCGACGGCGGCACCCAGCGACTGCCACGCATCGTGGGCATGGGGCGCGCGCTCGACCTGATCCTCACCGGGCGCATGATCGACGCGCAGGAGGCGCACGCCATGGGCTTGCTGACCGAGATCGTCCCCGCCGGCACACACCTGGAGCGGGCGCTCGCGCTCGCGGAGGGACTCGCGCGCTTCCCCCAGCGCACGATGCTCGCCGACCGCCGCGCCGCGATCGAGGGCTTCGGCATGGAGCTCTCCGACGCGCTCGCACTCGAGGCCGTCGCCGGGCCCGGGGTCTTCGAGGACGGTGCGCGCGGCGCGGCCCGATTCGCCGCCGGTGAGGGACGCGGCGGAGCGGGCGCCGGCGCATAACCGCACGCCGGCGCGGCAAGGATGCGGACGCTTCGAAAAGGGGCAACCGCAGGGGGTTGATTCGAGGTAGGCTCTGTTGACGATGGCCTACTTCGTCACAGGCGCAACCGGCTTCATCGGAAGCCGCCTCGTGGAGCGGCTGCTCGACAAGCGCCAGGGCAAGATCTACGTGCTCGTGCGCGAGAGCTCGAAACCGCGCCTCGACGATCTGATCGAGCGTTGGAGCATCGCCGTGGGCCCTTCGGCCGAGGAGCGCATCGTGCCGGTGGTGGGCGACCTGCGCAGGCCGCTGCTCGGCGTGGAGACCGAGCAGGTGGCGGAGCTGCGCGGCAAGATCAAGCACTTCTTCCACCTCGCCGCCGTCTACGACATGACCGCCCCCGCGGAGCGCAACACCGCGGTCAACGTCGGCGGCACCACCCACGCGGTCGAATTCGCGCGCGCTGTAGACGCCAAGCACCTGCACCACGTCTCCTCGATCGCCGTCGCCGGGACGTACAAGGGCGTGTTCGAGGAGGACATGTTCGACGAGGGCCAGAAGCTGCCCTCGCCCTACCACCGCACCAAGTTCGAGTCCGAGCGGATCGTGCGCGATCAGCCCTACGTGCCGTGGCGGGTGTACCGCCCGGGGATCGTCGTCGGCGACTCCCTGACGGGCGAGATGGAAAAGGTCGACGGCCCCTACTACTTCTTCAAGGCGATCCAGCGGATGCGCCACCTGCTGCCCGAGTGGGTGCCGCTCGTGGGACTCGACCTCGGCTACACCAACATCGTCCCCGTCGACTGGGTCGCCGGCGCGCTAGAGCACATCGCGCACGAGCCCGACCTCGACGGTCGCGCCTTCAGCCTCACCGACCCGCGCCCGCAGCGCGTGGACGAGCTGATCAACGAGCTGGCCGTTGCCGCGCACGCCCCGCGCTTCGCGGTGAGCATCGACAAACGGCTGATCGACCCGCTGCCGAAGTGGCCGCTCGCGCTCGCCGCGGCGCTGCCGCCGTGGCGCCAGATGCGCAACGTCGCGCTGCGCGAGCTCGGCATCCCCGCATCGGTGCTCGCCAACATGGAGCTGGTGCCGCGCTTCGACACGAGCCAGGCCGCGAGCGCACTCGCGGGCTCGCCGCTCGAGACGCCGCCGCCGCTGCAGGACTACGTGGCGCGGCTGTGGGACTACTGGGAGCGGGAGATGGACCCCGACCTGCGCAGGGGAAACACGCTCAAGGAGGCGTTGAACGGCCGCCACGTGCTGATCACCGGCGCCTCCTCCGGCATCGGGCGCGCGACCGCCGTGAAGGTCGCCGCCGCCGGAGGCGTGCCGCTGCTGGTGGCGCGCAACGTGGAGAACCTCGAGGAGGTCCGCGCGGAGATCGTCGCCGCGGGCGGCACCGCGTACGTGTACGCCGCCGACCTGTCGGACATCGAGTCGATCGAACGACTGCTCGAGCGCGTGCTCGCCGACCACCGCAACATCGACATGCTCGTCAACAACGCCGGGCGCTCGATCCGCCGATCGATCGCGCTCAGCTACGACCGCTTCCACGACTTCGAACGCACGATCCAGCTCAACTACTTCGGCGCGGTCAAGCTGATCATCGGCCTGCTGCCGCACATGCGCGAACGCGGCTCCGGCCACATCATCAACGTGTCCTCGATCGGCGTGCAGACCAACCCGCCGCGTTTTTCGGCTTATGTCGCCTCCAAGGCCGCCCTCGACGCGTTCACGCGCGTGATCGCCTCCGAGACGATCGGCGACGGAGTCACGTTCACCACGATCCACATGCCGCTCGTGCGCACGCCGATGATCGCTCCGACGAAGATGTACGACGCCTTCCCCGCGATCAGCCCCGACGAGGCCGCGGACATGATCTGCGAGGCGATGCGCAGCAGGCCCAAGGAGATGGGCACGCGCATCGGCAAGTTCGGCGAAGTCGCCTATTCGATCTCGCCGAAGATGGTCGACCGGCTGCTGCACCTCGCCTACCGCGTGTTCCCAGACTCGGCCGCCGCCAAAGGCCACGGCGACATGGAGGAGCGCGCGTCCTTCGAGCAGATCGCGATGGCCACGCTCACCAGGGGCGTGCACTGGTAGGAGCGAGCGCCGTCCTCGCGAGCGGTCTTGAGATGATCCGAGGTGTGAGCGAGTCCTCCCCGGCGATCGAGGTGAGCGCCCTCTGTAAGCGCTACGGCGACTACGAGGCGGTGCGCGGCATCGACATCGTCGTCGAGCGCGGCGAAGTCTTCGGCCTGCTCGGCCCCAACGGCGCCGGCAAGACCACCACCGTGGAGATCCTCGAGGGCTACCGCCAGCGCACCAGCGGCGGGGTTTCCGTGCTCGGCCACGACCCCGCGCACCGCTCGATCGAGCTGCGCCGGCGGATCGGGATCGTGCTGCAGGCCGGCGGCATCTACAGCCACATCACCCCGCGCGAGGCGCTCGCGCACTGGGCGAGCTTCTACCCGCACCCGCGCGACGTCGAGGAGGTGCTCGAGTTGGCGGGCCTGCAGGAGAAGGCCGACGTGCGCAGCCGCAAGCTCTCCGGCGGGCAGCTGCGGCGGCTTGACTTCGCACTCGCGCTCGTCGGCGACCCCGAGCTGATCTTCCTCGACGAGCCCACCACCGGCTTCGACCCCGAGGCGCGCCGCGCCGCATGGGAGACGATCCGCTCGCTGCGCGCGCTCGGCAAGACGATCCTCTTGACCACGCACTACCTGGAGGAGGCGCAGGCGCTGGCGGATCGCGTGGCGATCATGAAGGACGGTCGCGTGCTCGCGATCGGACCGCCGCGGGAATTGATGGCCCACCCACCAGGGGGCGCGGCTCACTACCGCGTCGCCTACCGCGACTCCCACGGCGAGCTCGTCGAGCACGAGACCGTGGACCCCACCACGCTGCTGCACGAGCTCACCAGCGAGGCGCTGGAGCGCGGCGAGCAGCTGCGCGAGCTGTCGGTCGCACGCCCGTCCCTGGAGGACGTGTACCTGGAGCTGACCGCCGATGCCTGACGCCCTGGCCCTCAGCTGGCGGCAATATCGGTTGGAGCGCAGGCTGTTCTGGCGCAACCCCAGCGCGGCGTTCTTCAACTTCGTGCTGCCGCTGCTGTTCCTCGCGGCCGGCGGCGCGATCCTCAGCGGCAATCAGGCCAACCTGAACAAGCTGGTGCCGTCGATCGCGGGCATGAGCGTGATGTCCACCACGTTCACCGCGCTCGCCTACAACATCGTGTTCCTGCGCGAGCGCGGCGTGCTCAAGCGCATCCGCGGCACGCCGCTGCCGACGATCTCCTACTTCGGCGGCGTTGCCGCCAACGCGGTCACCAACACCGCGCTGCAGATCGCGATCGTCGTGGTCTCCGGGCGCGTGTTCTTCGGCATCGGTTGGCCGTCTCACTGGGATGAGCTGATCGTGTTCGTGCTCGTCGGCGTCGTCGCACTGGCGGCGCTCGGCGTCGCGTTCGCGCACGCGATCCCCAACTTCGAGTCGACCGCCGCGTACGTCAACGCGATCTTCCTGCCCGTCGTGTTCGTGTCCTTCTACGTGTTCGACTCGAGCGGCGCCCCCGAATTCCTGCGCACGATCGCCGACGCGCTACCGCTGAAGCCGCTGATCGCCGGGCTCTCCGGGGCGATGGTCACCGGGCACGGGCTCGGCGGCAATCTCGACGGGCTCGCCGTGATCGCCCTGTGGGGCGCCTTCGGCCTTTACTTCGCCGTGCGCGGCTTCTCGTGGGAGGGGCGCCGCGGATGACACTCGAGGACAGGAGCACGCGATGAAGCAGCTCGCCGAGGACGTCCACCTGCTGCGCGGCTGGCCGCCGAACGCGATCAACGTGTATCTCGTGGGCGAGGTGCTGATCGACGCCGCCACCAGGCAGGGCGAGAAGCGGATCATGCGCCAGATCGCCGGGCACAAGCTGAGCGCGCACGCGCTCACCCACGCCCACCCCGACCACCAGGGCGCGAGCCACGCGATCTGCGAAGCGCTGAGCATCCCGCTGTGGTGCGGGCAGGGCGACGTGCCCGCGATGGAGACCCCCGGCGGCGTGCGCAACTCGCAGGCGCCCGGCTGGCTGAACAAGCTCCAGCAGCGCTACTGGACCGGCCCGCCCCACCCCGTCTCGCGCGCGCTCGTCGAGGGCGACGAGGTCGCGGGCTTCACCGTGCTCGAGAGCCCCGGACACTCGCAGGGCCAGGTCGCCTACTGGCGCGAGTCCGACCGCGTTCTGATCCTCGGCGACGTGCTCAACAACATGCACGTGATGACCGGCATCCCCGGCCTGCACGAGCCGCCCGACGTGTTCACGCCCGACCCCGCGCGCAACCGCCAATCCGCGCGCAGGCTCGCCGAGCTGCGGCCGCGTCTGACGTGCTTCGGGCATGGCGCGCCGCTGCGCGACCCCGGCAAGCTCGCGGACTTCGTGGACCGTCTACCGCAGTGATCGACCGATGAGCGAGAGCGTCTTCCTCGCCGAAGGGGATCGATACATCCCGACCGAGCACGCGCGCGGCCCGTGGGATCCGCGGGCGCTCCACGGCGGAGCCCCGGCGGCGCTGATCACCTCCGTGTTCGAGCGCGTCGAACCGGGCTCCGAGCTTCAGATCGCGCGCCTGAACTTCGAGCTGCTGCGCCCCCTCCCGTTCGCACCGCTCGAGCTCACCACGAGCATCGTGCGCCCCGGAAGGCGCGTGCAGGAGCTCGCCGCGGAGCTGCGCAGCGGCGATGAGCTGATCTGCCGCGCGAGCGCGCTGCGCGTGCAGGCGGTGCCCACCGAGCTGCCCGAGGATCTCCCGGCCGAGCTGCTGAGAGCATCCACCGCGGCGGAGATGCCCGGCCCGCAGGAGGGCAAGCCGATCCGGTTCGCGTTGGATGACCCCGACAGGCTGAGCTTCGCCGCGAGCGTGATGGAGATGCGCTGGCTGAACGACCCGTGGCGGCCGGGTCCGGGCCGCGTGTGGATGCGTATGCGCCATCCGCTGCTGCCGGGGCAGGAGCTCACCCCCCTCGCCCGGCTCGCGGCGACCTCCGACTTCGGCAACGGCGTCAGCGCGGTGCTGCCGTTCGACCGCTTTCTGTTCATCAACGCAGATCTCACCATCCACCTGCACCGCCGGCCGCGCGGCGAGTGGATCGGCCTGGACGCACACACGATCCTCCACGAGGGCGGCAGCGGGCTGAGCGACAGCGTGCTGCACGACGAGCACGGCCCGGTCGGGCGGGCGTTTCAGACACTTGTGGTACAGCCGCGCTGAGTCGAAAAGCGGCGCGCAGGGGACTGTAGTTGCTTGTGCAAGCAACTCTGCTAACGTCGAGGTAGATCAACCCCTACCCGACAAGCGGCTACCCCAGCCTCTACCGCAAGGAGATTCCGATGTCCGCCATCGATACCGTCGCAACCGCAACCGCCCTCCCCACGGGCACGTGGAACGTCGACCCCGTCCACTCGAGCGTCGAGTTCCACGTCAAACACCTCGGCATCGCCACCGTGAAGGGCAAGTTCAAGGAGTT
>Ga0208077_1000041_pt1 | contig 11318 bp, 14 predicted proteins | sample NGESurshal072012_FD_184463 | JGI IMG/M metagenome (GOLD analysis project Ga0208077, IMG submission 184463) | Arctic peat soil microbial communities from Barrow, Alaska - NGEE Surface sample 415-2 shallow-072012 (SPAdes) | ecosystem: Environmental > Terrestrial > Soil > Wetlands > Peat ... | reverse complement strand
TGAACGGCGGTCGGTGGAAGGACGAGCCGGAACCCCAGCGCGGGCTTCGCCTCATGCGAAGCCTGCCGCGCTCTGAGGCGAACGGGTTCGCGGCGCTGGCGATCATGCGGGACCGGGAGCGCGCGGCCGAAGCGGGTGCCGGCGACATCATCGACCAAATTCCCGAGGGGAGGCTTTGCCATGTCGGGTAACGCGACGGACCGGCAAATCCGGGACTGGCTGATCGACCTCGGCGTGCTCTGTGCGCCGCGTCCGGGGGCCGAGCCGGCGGCGAAGGTGGTTTCGGCCTACATCCCCCTGCTGCGCGACCTGCCAGCCGGGGCCTGGACGCAGCAGAGCCGGGAAGCGGTGGCCCGCCAGTCGGTGTTCTTCCCGGCCTACGCCGAGTTGCGCGAACGGCTCGAGTCGTGGTGGGACGCCAACAAACCCCGTGTGGCGCTGCTTCCCGGCCACGTCGCCATGGCGCCGCTGTCCGATGCCGGCAAGCGCTGGGCGGCGTTCTGGGTGACGCGGGCCGGCGAGGGCGGCAGCGACGATGCGCGGGCCAACGTGCTGGACCTGATCCGGGGCAACGACCCGGACGCCTACGCCTGGGTTCTCGGCAACGACCCGGCGGCGGCCCGGCTGGCGGCCCGGCGCAACCTTCCGGCGCCGCACCCGGCGGACACCGATGACCACGGCTCCGAGGCGTGCGCCGAAGTGGCGCGGACGGTGGCCGGGCTGGTGGCCTCGCCGCATGGCCCGGCGCGGCCTCTGGCGGTGGCGCCGGTGCGGCCGAACACGCCGCCCAACCTCGCCGCGCTGCGCGATGCCAACCCGCTGGTTAAAGCGGCGCGGGAATTGCGCGAGCGGGTGGAACGGGAGCGGGGCGCCCGGCCATGAGCGCGGTGGTGATCCCCCTGCGGCGCGGACATGGGCCAAATAATCGCGGCGTGGCGTGCCAGGAGCCGTCCAGCGACCCGCCGGCTAGGGGTGGTGCGGCCGGACCCGAAAATCCGCTGGCGGCCGCCTCCATGCCGCCGGACGGCGACCCAACCGCCGACCCGGACCGTGACCCGGACCTGCGCTGGCTCGGCTGGCTGCTCATGGCGCTGGCGTGGGTGCCGTTCGGCCTGGCTGCATGGATGATTCGGACGTTCGGCGGGGAGGCGTGGCCATGGCTGGCGCGGTGATCCACCTCCATGCCGTCGCCGCGCCGCCCCGCGCGCAGACCCACCTCGACGGGTGCCGGTTCTGGGCAGCGGCCACCGAGCCGCATGAGACGCTGGCCGACGTGCTGGCGCACCTGGCGGCGCAGATCATCGCTGCAGGTGCACCAGGATCGGCGCTGGCAGCGGTATGGATGCGCGGCGGCCCGATGCACCCGCCGGTGCCGCTGGCCGCCCTGGCGGGCAATGGCGGGGATTCTGGGCCATGAGCGGCGCGGCGTGTCATGACCTCAATGCCGCGGAATCCGTGGTCGCCCGCCTCGAAGCCGCTGGCGCCACCCTCCTGGCCATGCGGCTGCGCGCCGCCGGTCCGGCCGGGGTTCGGTCCTCCATGCCCGAGCCGGTGCGCGAGGCGTGCGAAAGCTACGGCTGGGTACCCGAGCCGATCCGCGCCGCCATTCCGGATGCCGAGGCGATCACCGCCATGGACGAGGCCTTCGGATGGCTCGCCCTGATCCCGCCGCACCGCCGGGTGTTGCGCCGCATCGTCGCGGCGCGCTCTTTGGTGCACCCGCTGTCCGGCCGGCATTGCATGACCTGGCGGAGGGTGGGCGACGTTGTGGGCGCCTCACATACCGCCGTTCGCGTGTGGCACGCGCAGGGGATCGCGTGCATCGTCCTGGGACTGGGAGGCGGCCATGGCTGAACCGGACAACCTGATCGACCGGGTGGAAGCGGCAACCGATCTTGCGCGGGACGCCCTCGCCGATGGCAACAAACCCGCAGCCATCGCCGCGCTCGTGCTCGCCACGCAACTGCTGGAGCGCCCCAGGAAAACGCGGGAAATTCCTTGCCCGGACGATATCACGTAAGCGTGAACGACATTGTATTGACAAACATTCCAGAAATGCGCCAGCGGTTGCATACTATGGCGTGTATGCTGCGGATGTGGTTGAGATCGCACGCGGTTTCGCGCTAAATATTTACGCAACCGACACGGAACCATGGCCGGACGACCATCGAAATTCAGCGACAAACTTGCAGACACAATCTGCGATATGCTCATGGATGGTATGAGCATGGTAAAGATTTGCGCGCTCGAAGAAATGCCGCATAGAGTTACAGTAATCAAATGGATGGCGAACGACGACGATTTCGCTACAAAGTGCGCGCGTGCCAGAGCGTATCAAGCTGACCTGATGGACGACATGATCCTCGACTGCGCAAGGGAGTGCACTGCTGAAACAGCCGCAGCCGACCGGGTGCGCATCAGTGCCTACCAGTGGCGCGCGGCAAAGCTGATGCCGAAGGTCTACGGCGAGAAGGTGCAGCACACCGGCGCCGGTGACGCTCCGCTGTTCCCGTCCGTGACCGTGCTGTTCGGCGATGGCACGAAAACCGGCGACGAGTGAACGGCCGTCGACGAGGCGGCGGGTCACTGCGCCGGAAGTCAAAGCCCACTTTCCGCCGAAGCTGGAGTTTCTGTTCAAGCCGTCGCGCTACAAGGTCATTCATGGCGGCCGTGGTGGCGGTAAAAGCTGGGCTATCGCCCGTGCGCTGCTGATAATCGGCTACCGTGATCCTATCCGCGTTCTCTGTGCCCGTGAGTTACAGAACAGCATCAGCGACAGCGTGCACAAGCTGCTGTCCGATCAGGTGTTGGCGTTGGGGCTTGAGGATTTCTACCGCATCGAGAAGGCGACCATCAGCGGACTGAACGGAACCGAGTTTCGGTTTGCCGGGATCAAGACGAACATCGGCGCGGTCAAGAGCTTCGAGGGTATCACGCATGTGTGGTGCGAGGAGGCGGCGAACATCTCGAAGGCATCGTGGGAAACGCTGATACCTACGGTGCGGAGGGATGCTAGCGAAATATGGGTGTCCTTCAACCCTGAGTTGGAGACTGACGAAACTTACAAGAGGTTCGTGCTCAACCCGCCACCGAATGCCGTCGTGGTGAAGCAGGGTTGGGAGGACAATCCTTGGTTCCCCGAAGTCCTACGGATCGAAAAGGATCATCTCCAGGAGCGCGACGCCGACGCCTATCTGAACATCTGGGAAGGCCACTGCCGCCAGATGTTGGATGGGGCTGTGTACGCCTCTGAGCTTCGTTCTGCGACGGCCGAGGGGCGCATCTGCCGGGTTCCGTGGGAGCAGTCCAAGCCGGTCAACACGTTCTTTGACCTCGGCCGGCGCGACATGACCAGCATTTGGTTCGTGCAAGTGGTGGGCTTCGAGTTCAGGCTTATCGACTTCTACGAGAACAGCGGTTTCGTGCTGACGCACTACCTCAAGGTGTTGCAAGAAAAGCCATATGTCTATGGCGAGCACTGGCTACCACACGACGCAACGCATGAGCTTCTTGCATCGTCCATGACGATTGAACAGCAGATGCGGGCGCAAGGGTTCAAGGTCAGGATCACGCCGAAGGTGACGCTAACGGATGGCATCAACGCAGCCCGCACGGTGTTTGGGAAATGCTGGTTTGACGCTGATAAGTGCGCCGATGGGGTGCAGTCGCTTCGGCACTACCGATACGAAATGGAAATTGACGCCGTGACGAGGAAGCGCGAGCCGCTGCACGACATCAACTCACACGCATCCGATGCATTTCGGTATATGGCGGTTGCGCTGAACGCGAAGGCCGCAGCTTCACGTTCCGGCCCGTCGACCGTCACCCCGCTGCGGCTGCGGCCGGATGGCGGCAACGTCGCTTGGATGGGGGGGTAGCGGTGGCACGCGCGAAAGCCGGCGCTGCCGAACCACCACGCTATGTCATCATCAATGACATCGACGCGCCAGAGCCACGCATGGTCGCCCAGTGGGTGGCGGGGGTCGGGTATTGCTACCTGGACCGATCGCGCGGGAAGCCTGACCACGACGGCATGGGTGGAAATGAGGCGACCCCAGTTGAGATGTTCGGATGGACCTGGGCCGAGGACGAGGACGGCGGTTCGTGGGTTCGGTTCTACCTTTCCGACCAGCCGGTGACCGCGGCATACCGTGACGGCAAGCCGCGCCGATGGCAGCACCACGCGGACTATTTCGAGGCCAAGCGGCGATGCGTTCTCCCACGCCATGGAGAAAGACTGACCATGCCGACGATGTATGACATCACCAGCAACGAGTGGCGCGAGGTGCAGCAGCCCGACGTGGACCGCTTCGTGACCGCGGCAACCGCGCTGGCGTGCCTGCTGATATACCTCCGGCGGTCGCCGCATGCCGGCGATAACGAGGCAGCCGATGTTGCGGTGGAGATTGCCCAAGGCCGCACCGAACCGGCCGAGGGTCACGCCGGGCTGGCCAGGTTGCGGGGGTGAGCGTGGCGGTGCAGGATCGCCGGGCCGTTGCATCTGATAGGATCGTACGACCGGAGCGAGCCGAACCTGGCGAGGGCACCATGTCCGCCGAGCGAGCCGTGATGGCTGAGGGCACCGAACCCCCAGAGCGTGCCATAAGCGGGGAGGGAACCGTTGGCAGTGAGCGAGCCTCGATCCCTGAGAGCACCGTTAAGTGGGAGCGAGCCGCAGACGATGAGAGGACCGAAACCAAGGAGCGAGCCGTCGCACTCGATAGCACCAACGGCCGGGAGCGAGCCGCGTCTCTGGAGAGCACCGTTAAGTGGGAGCGCCAATGACTGAGCCGGAACTCGTCAAGCGCGGCCGCGGCGGCAAGCGGGACAGCAACGGCAAAGCACCGCCGCCGCCGCCGGTGGACGAGCCGCCCGCGCTCACGCCGGTTGCCAAGCTCACCCGCGACATCCGGGACAGTGCCAAGCTCCTCGATGCCCACCAGGCACGCTTCCTTGTCGATGCCTATTACTCCATGCAGGACGACCGCATCCGGGCGGCGCACCAGCTCCGGACGTTGGTCGCAGGCGGCGAGCCGAACACCATCATCGAATGGCTACAGGACCAGACCGAGACCCTTGAGGAGAGCGTCAAGCGGGCGCTGGACGCCTACAGCACCAGCCGGATCGATGGGAAGTGGCTGCGCTCCATCTGCGGCATCGGACCCGTCATCAGTGCCGGCCTGATGGCGCATATCGACATCACCCAGGCGCCGACCGTGGGTCACATCTGGCGCTTCGCCGGCCTCGACCCTACGCTGAAGTGGGAGCCGAAAACCAAGCGGCCGTGGAATGCGGCATTGAAGCGGCTGTGCTGGATCGTCGGGGAGTCATTCACCAAGGTATCTGGCCTGGACAGCGACGTGTACGGCAAGGTCTACGTTGCCCGCAAAGCCCAGGAGATCGCCAACAACGACGCCGGCAAGTTCGCCGATCAGGCTGCGGCGGCGCTCGTTGCCAAGAGCTACGGCGAGGATACCGGCGCCCGCAAATGGTATGGCGGCGAATATCCGGCCGGCGCGTGCGCGAAGATTGCAGCACTGGACACGGCAAAACGTGACGCATTGCTCAAGAAGATGCGCGTCGAGCCGGGCCGCGGCGTGCCGATGCTGCCGCCGGCGCGCATCCACCTGCGGGCGCAGCGATACGCCGTGAAGCTGTTCCTCAGTGCCTACCACGAGGTGCTGTTCTTCAGCACCAACGGCGAGTTGCCGCCGAAACCATACGCGGTGGAGCATTTGGGGCACGCGCACTACGCCGGGGTGCCGAACATGGAACTGGTGCCGGGGCTGAGTGCGGCCCGTGCCAAGGTGGGGCGGACCTCGCGCAAGAAGTGAGCCGTGACGTATGAGAGAACCGAAAGCTAGGAGCGAGCCGGCACTAGCGAGAGAACCGAAGCCGCGGAGCGAGCCGGCCCGTTGAGCGCACCGTGACCACTAGCGAGCCGAAACAACCGAGAGCACCGAAACCGCGGAGCGAGCCGATAACGCTGAGAGAACCGAGCCATGCGAGCTAGCCGCGCGCGTCGAGGGAACCGTCTGGTGCGAGCGAGCCGCAATAACGGAGCGCACCGAAGATATGGAGCGAGCCGTATATCGTGAGAGCACCAGCACACTGGAGCGAGCCGCGCATCCTGAGAGCACCGAAGTCGCGGAGCGAGCCGGACTAGCGAGCCGAACCATCGGAGAGAACCGCTGGCGACGAGCGAGCCGCAACATGGGAGAGCACCATTGCTGCCGAGCGAGCCGTTATCAATGAGAGCACCGGGGACGTCGAGCGAGCCGACAGCGATGAGAGCACCATGGCGTATGAGTGAGCACGCATGACCAGGCCGAAAGCCGGCGACGCGGAGATACTGCGCGAGTCCAAGGAGCGATTCGAACGCTGCCAGACCTGGGAAGCGAAAGCCCGCGCCAATGCGCTCGCCGATGCCAAGTTCGCCAATGGGGACAGCATCAACGCGTGGCAATGGGATGCGTCAGTGCGCGCGGCCCGTGGCGACCGTCCGTGCCTCACATTCAACAAGTGCCGACAGCACAACCTGCAGATCGTCAACGACGCCCGCCAGCACAAAGCCCAGATCAAGGTAACGCCAACCGGCGGACGGGCAACCTACGAAGCCGCGCAGGTGTTCAGCGGCATCATCCGCCGTATCGAATACCAATCGAAAGCCATCGATGCGTATTCCACCGCGATCTATCATCAGGTGGAAACCGGCATAGGTTATTGTCGTGTCGTAACCGACTATGCGGATGAAGACTCATTCGATCAGGAAATCTTCATCCGACGGATACCGGACCCGCGAACCGTCTACTTGGACCCGGACGCCAAGGATTACGACAAAGCCGACATGCGGTTTGCATTCGTGTTCAATGACATACCGCGCGACCGTTACGAGGCCGAGCATGGCAAGGGCGACATGCCTGCGCCTGCCGCGCTGGACAACGGCGACGGATGGAACGACAAGGATCATGTCCGCGAGTGCGAATACTGGCGCCGTAACGACCGCACCGAGACGGTGCATCAGATGGGTGACGGTTCGGTTGTCCGTGATGAGGATATGCACGGTCCTGTGGAGATTGACCCGACAGGCATTCGTCTCAACAGGGTGCGCGAGAACGCCGCAGCAACACGTGACATAGCGCGGCCCGAAATCGAGTGGTTTCGGATCGTGGGAGACCGGATCGAAGAACGCAAGACATGGCCGGGGCGCTATATCCCCATCGTCCCGTTCATCGGTGAGGAAACGATCATAGAAGGCGCGATGGACCGCAAAGGGCACACGCGCTGCCTGATCGATGCGCAACGGATGTATAACTACTGGAGCAGTTCGGCGGTTGAGCACGTGGCGTTGCAGGGCAAGGTGCCATACATCGCACCGGCCCGCGCCGTCGAGGGTTACACCAAATACTGGGACACCGCGAACACGACCAACTACAGTTACCTGCCATACAACGACATGGACGACGCCGGGCAGCCGATCCGGGCGCCGGAACGGGCGCAGCCGCCGCAGATGGCGCAAGCCTATCTGGAAGGGATGAACGTTGCTAAAGAGGACATGATGCTGTGCAGCGGGCAATACGAAGCGGAAATGGGGGCTCCTGGGAACGAGCGCAGCGGAACGGCTATCAATGCACGCCAACGGCAAGGCGATAACGCGACATACCATTATATTGATAATCAAGCGAAAGGAATACGCCAGATAGGTCGTATCCTACTTGATATGATCCCAAAGATTTATGATACGGCGCGGGTTGTCAAAATCATGGGAGAGGACGGTGCGGAAAGCGATGTTGCCCTTGTTCCTCACGCTCCCGATGCTCACCAGCACGTTGGCTTGGGTCCGAATGGGCCGCAGCCAATCTCTGATGAACAAGCTGAACAGATGAAATCTGACCCGGATCAACCAAACCCGAAAATCATCTTTTCTCCGAACGTTGGGCGTTATGATTGTGAAAGCGACGTAGGGCCGTCGTACGGAACGCAACGTCAGGAAGCTGCAAACGCGTTTTCTCAGATCATGGCGCAGAACCCCGCGGCATTTCAGATCGTGGGTGACTTTTGGGCGCAGAACAGCGATTTTCCTGGAGCCGACGAATTGGCCGAGCGGTTGAAGCGTGGCCTGCCGCCGCAGTATGCCGGCGGTCCGCCGCCGCAGGTGGCGCAGATGCAGCAGGCGATGCAGCAGCAGGGCCAGCAGGCGCAGACGTTGCTACAAAAGGCGGATGCCGAGGTGGCGCACCTCAAGGCGCAACTGGTCATTGCCGGCGAGACGGCGAAAGACAAGGGCACCGACCAGGACATCAAGAATTACGAGGCAGAAACCAGGCGCATGGCGGCCATCGGTGCTATTGATCCGTCCGCGCTCAAGGTTCTGGTGCGCTCCATGCTGTCCGAGATGCTCGGCATGCCGGCCCTCCCTGTGATGCACGAGCACGAGGCGGCGGACGCGGCGCACCAGCAGGCGATCATGCCGCCGCCGGACGCGGACGGTGCGGCGCAACCCAACGGCGCGGGGCCATGATATGTCCGATGATGAACCTGACGGGATGCTCGCCTATCAACTGGCGATCCGCACGCCGAAGCGAGATGACCCAAACTGGCCACTTCCATCGTTTGATGCCAGGGATTGGGCTAAGTCGTTTGTCGAGATTGCGGCGAAGAATGGTCATCCCGGAATTGACGAGGCTTGGATGGTAAGTTGGTTCGCCAACGCGCTGATGCGCGGATACGATGAGGCCAATATGAGACAGGCGCACTGACATGGAACTCCTACTGGTAATAGTGCTGGTCCTGATCCTCTTGGGAGGTGGCCTCGGCATGCGCTCGGGAACGCTGGCGATCGGGGAGCCGGTGGGAATCCTGCTCGTCGTCGTTATCGTGATCGTGCTCTTCGGCCTTGGCGGCACCCACTTCGGTTACTGGCGCTGACCGCCACACCATGAGCAATAACCCCACGGCCACGGGAATCGACGTGTTCCACCACCATGATGCGATGCCGGTGGTGTTCGCGACGGCGCCGCCCGACGTGCGCATCGACACGGTGCTGCACGTGCTGAACCTGATCCTGGCAGGGGTGGAGCGGCAACTTCTGCCGGGCGTCCAGGGCATCACCGCAAGCCTCGCAACAATCCTCACCACACTGGAGAAAAAGATCATGCCGACAATTGCAGATATCCAGGCCGCCGTGGCGGCAGAAACGACCGTCGATCAGAGCGCAATCACGCTGCTGGCGGCGCTGCGGGCCGAGTTGCAGACCGCGCTCTCCAACAAGGATATGAACGGCCTGCAGGCGATTTTGGACGGCATTCAAGCCAACACCCAGTCGCTTGCCGGCGCCGTCTCGGCCGGCACTGCCGTCTCGGCCGGCACTGATGCACCGCCCGCCCCGGCACCCGTGCCGCCGCCCGTGGTAACGCCGCCTTTCGAGGGTGGGCCGGCACCGTTCGAAGGCACGCCTCCAGAGCATGCGGCGTAACCTGGGACTGGACTGACGCATGAGCGATACGAGCGACACCCCGGCACCGGGCGGCCCCGCGGACGCGGCGGCCGAACCCGCGCCGACGGACACCGAGGCGCCCGCGCCCGCCGAGACCGGCGCTGCGGACACGGCCGCGGCGGATGCCGAGGCCAAGAAGCCGAACCGCGAGGAGCGGCGCTACACGATCCTCTCGGCCCAACTCAGGAACGCCGAACAGGAACGCGGCCGGATGGCCGAGGAACTGGCGGCGCTGAGGCGGCAGGTTTCTCCGCCACCCGACGAGCCGCAACTCACGCCGCAGCAACAGGCGTTCGTAGACGCTCGCGTGCAGCAGGCGGTGTCCGAGCAGCGCGAGCAGGAGCGGGTGCAGGGCTTCCACGCGGCCGGATCGGCTGCCTATCCGGACTGGAAGGAGCGGTGCGCCAGCCTCATGAGCATGGGCGCTGACGCCGGCCTGGCGGCGCTGCTGGTCGAAACCCCGGACGGGGCCAATGTCGCGGCGGCGCTGGCGGACGAACCGGAGGCGCTGGAGCGCATCGCGGGCCTCAAGAGCGAGCGGGCGCGGGCGATCGCGCTCGGCAAGTTCGCAGCGTCGGTGGCCGACAAACCGGCGCCGGCCTCGCGCACCATCAGCCGGGCGCCGCCGCCCATCAAGCCGATCGGGGGCGGCTCGGCCAAGCCGGCGGTGGACGAATATGCGCTCACCTCGGCGCAGCTCGTGGAGCTGTACAGCAAGCAGGCAATGGACGCCCGCCGGAACCGCTAGACGTTAGGCCGTCCGGGAGCGGTGTCTCTCCTGAGCGTCGTGCCCAATCCCGACCGGGGCGGTATATCCCTGAGCATCGTGCCGGTCCGCGTCGCGAGCGGCTACCTGACTTTCCGCGACACTGGACGCCACGAGAACCCAAGGGTGAGTGGCAACAATCCAATGTCACGCGATACAGCAGGCAAATCCCATGGCAACGACGGCCAGCAATACACTCATCACGCCGGACATGCTGACGGCGCGCACGTGCGTAATTCTGCATCAGAAACTAAATTTTGTCGGTTCCATCAATAAGGAATACGACAGCAGTTTTGCGCAAACCGGCGCCAAGATCGGCGACACGTTACGCATCCGGCTGCCGAACCAGTACACCGTGCGCAACACGATGACCCTGGCGCCGCAGGACACGACGGAAATCAACACGTCCCTGTCGGTGACCAACATCAGCGGTGTGGACATCAGCTTTTCGACCACCGACCTGACGCTCAAAATAGACGAATTTGCCCACCGCTATCTTGAGCCGGCCTGCGCCGTCATAGCGGCGGACATCGAAAGCCGGGCGATCGCGGCAACCTCGCTCGCGGTCTACAACCAGATCAACGGCCAGGGCGCGGCGCAGACGTTTAAGAACGTGCTCATGGCGCGCAAGGTGCTGCTCGACAACCTGGCGCCGCAGTCCAAGCAATGGCAGGTCCGCCTCTGCACCCAGGACAACGTTGACCTCGTGAGCGGCACAAGTACGCTGTTCAACAACCAGGCTTCGATCGGAAAACAGTACCTCGAAGGCTTCCTTGGCCACGCTGCCGGCTTCGAGTTCCGAGAAAACACGCAGTTCAGCACGTTCGCCCGCGGCGCGGCCAACGGCTCGTACACCCTCAACGGCGTGCCTTCAACCGGCGCCACCACGGCCGTCGTTGCGGCTGGCACGGGCGCGGCCATCGCCGGCGACGTGTTCACCATCGCGGGCGTCTACCGCGTTCACCCGGAAACCAAAGTCAGCACCGGCGTGCTTCAGCAGTTCGTTGTCACCGCGGCCTACACGGGCGGCGCCGGCACGATCAGCTTCGCCCCCGC
>Ga0208077_1000040_pt1 | contig 11373 bp, 9 predicted proteins | sample NGESurshal072012_FD_184463 | JGI IMG/M metagenome (GOLD analysis project Ga0208077, IMG submission 184463) | Arctic peat soil microbial communities from Barrow, Alaska - NGEE Surface sample 415-2 shallow-072012 (SPAdes) | ecosystem: Environmental > Terrestrial > Soil > Wetlands > Peat ... | reverse complement strand
TGATTCGGCATCGGCCATACCAGCCAGGCTCAAAGGCTTCGAGTGGCTTTTGAACTTCGCCGGCCGGGAATCAAATTGGTTTTGGAAATGGAAGTTTCGCACCGCTGATCGCCACGTTCGTTTCGACCCCGACAAGTATGGCTGGCCATGGTTTCCGGACACAGTTAGCTGGGTTGTTCCCACTGCATTCTCGATCCTCGCCCTAGACCAGATATCGTGCGCTTGCGATGGTTTAGAACACGTCGCTTCTCGCATTGATTGCGGCATCCAGATGCTTTTCGATCGGGCCTGCCCCGGTGGCGGATGGAACGCCGGGAACGGAGTCGTCTATGGAACTGCCCTCGCACCGCACGCTGACGACACGGCAATTGCACTCCTGGCCTTGAATGATCGAGTGCAGCACCCGGTTGTACAAAGCGGCGTTCAACATCTGGAACGAGTTGCTCCAACCCTGTCGGCGCCTTCGAGTCTCGCCTGGGCGATTCTTGCTCTCGCCGCACACCGTCGGCCAATTGCGCCGCTTTCCAACTCGCTTGCCGCCTTTCCTGATCTCTCAGGCACCGAGGACACCAGCACGCTTGCGCTGGTCTGCCTCGCACTTGATCAGCAGCGTGCGTTAGAGGCATTTGGGGTGGCGCTGTGAGCCTTACTCGCCGAGATCTTCTTGTTGGGAGCGCGGCTCTCGCTGCTGGCGCGACGACCGCTGCTCCTTTCCTTCTGCCCAAATACCATCTGGATCGACGGAACCAGCGGTCTCGGATAGCCATCCTCCATGTCGAGCAATACTCTCAACAGCTTGATCAAATCCTCGCCGCGGGCCTCCGCCTCTTCCCTCTTGACGTCCGAGGCAAGACGGTAGTCCTCAAACCCAATTTGGTCGATTACATTCCTGGCAATGCAATCAACACTGATCCAGTGCTGGTTCTCGCCGCAGTTGAATCATTCCGCCGGCTCGGAGCCAAATCTGTATTGGTAGCCGAGGGACCAGGACATCAACGAGACACACAACTGGTGCTTTCACAGACTGGCTATGAGCAAAGACTCCGAGACGAAAAGATCGAATTTGTAGATTTGAATCGCGACGAGTTAATTCGCACTCCGTTGCGCGCGAGCTACACAGGCATGAAATACCTCTGGCTCCCTCGGACTGTGCAGGAAGCGGATTTCCTGGTATCGATGCCCAAAATAAAGACCCATCACTGGTCAGGAGTCACGCTCAGCATGAAGAACATGTTCGGCGTCGTACCGGGCTCGAGATACGGATGGCCGAAGAACATTCTCCACTGGAAGGGCATTCAGGAAAGCATCCTCGATCTATGCGCCACAGTTCCTATTCACTTCGTTATCGCGGACGGTATTGTAGCGATGGAAGGAAACGGTCCCCTTAACGGCAGCCCACGTCCCATGGGAAATATCGTGCTTGCGGACGATCCAGTGGCGGCGGACGCTACCTGCACCCGATTGATGGGGCTTGAACCCGACCGCATCGCGCACATTCGGGAAGGCTCGAGATTCCTCGGCAACTCCTTTCCTGCGCTCCTCGATCAAGCTGGGGAAATTCCGACTCCTCCGTTGACTCCATTCCAAGTGGTTCCGGAGTTTCAATATCTCCGTGCGTCTTCACCCCTAAAATAGACGGACGTGCCCCGATAACTGGCGCATCGCGCAGCTGCTCGGCGAAATGCAGTTCCTCTGCCAACCAGGATGAGCTTTGCCAACGCCAGTGCGTTGAGAATCGCAAATCTGTGCGGCGCGTAGTTGACGCTGTGCTCGGCGAGAATTACAACCTAATAGACAGCAGAGAGAGATAATACGAACCCGAGATAGAAAGATAGGAAGAGATATTCCATTCCCCTCGAACGCCTTTGCTTCACGGTTCGCTTGGCGTCAATCACAGTCCTGCCTCCTCGCACGGGCGGTTGGAATTGTCGGCGTTATAGGGGTCATTTCAACCGGGGAGAGTTCGCATCCCTGCTCTAGGATGCAGGCGGTGGAGGCTCACCTGATGTGCCCTGCTGCTTGTAGGCGCTGACCAGCAGCGCCACCGTGATCGCCACGTACAAGACACCGGTGACTCCCTCCAGAGCGGCCAGCATGCGGACCTCGCCGTAAAGCGGGACAACATCTCCGTATCCGATCGTCGAGAGGGTCACCAGGCTGAAGTACAGCAGTTCGCTTTGACGGTCCGCTAATGCGGCGTGGTTTTGCAGGATCGCCCCCGGGAAGAAGACATCAATGGCGGAGTAGAGAGCAAACCACTGCATCCCGAGCAAAAGGTAAATGCTGATCGCAGTGTAAAGGTGCTCGTCCTTAACACTGCGGGCATTCTTCAAATAGGAGAAGAGGCCGACGACGGTAATTGCGAAGAAGACAGTCAGCAATCCCCATTTCGCGCCCACCAGGTACCGGTTGGCAACGAAAGTGTTTGCGATGGAGGCGATCACTGCACTCACCATGAGCGCGACTGACGGCCAAACCCAACCCTTAATTTCCGAAAGCCGGATGATCGCCAGGGTTACCGGCAGAAACATCAGAACCCCAAGAATCACCCGCCGGATATCACCGTGGTCGAGCACCGGATAGACGAGGATGATTAGGAGGAGTGATAACAGCAGAAATAAATCGGGTCGTGTTCTTGCTTTCTGCAGCATGAAAACCTTTCCAAATATTCCGGCGTTTCGCCACGTCTACGGATCGCCGTCGCAAGTCTCAAAGGTAGATGTTGGAATCTGGCAGGGCGATGGGCGCATAAATAGCTACGTATGCTGACTTGCTCCTCTTCAACGTCGCCCCCGTGTGGCTCGATTTTCGGGGCTGCGGATCAGCCAAACCCTCGACATGAGAAAACTGACCAACACGCCCACAATGCTGCCGAAGAGCACTTCGGCAACCCTGTGCAACCCGCGTTCGAGTCCAACCTTGGTGGAGGCACTGGCGAGACTGGCGGCAATGATGATCGCCGCGGTGATAGGGGCCTGCCGCCACATCGTCTTAACGCGTACCAGATAGGTGGAGATCAGGACCGTGACGGCAAGTGCAACAGGGACCATCCGGGGCTTGCCGCTGCCGAGCAAGAGGAAAACGAAACCAACGACACAGCCGACCACCACGTTGATAATGCGGCTGCGAAACAGCTGGCGCGCCTGCTGCGGCTCAGGGTCGGAGGCGGCAACCAAGGAGGCAATCGCCCATATCGGACTGCTGTCGTGGAGGGCACCAAGAGTGAACCAGACAATGCTGCTAGCGATGAGAACGTTTATGGCAAACCGAACTCCGAGGAGGCGGTCGTAAGAAAGGCCGAGGCGCTGAGCGAGCGTCTCGGCTTTTCGTGAAAGTGATCGCGGCGCTGTCATTCGTGCGATTTGGGTGGGTTTCCCAGCAACCGGTACACCGTGGCCGTCTTGGTGGCACCCAGGTTGATGTAGGCTTCGGCGGAGTACTGAAGTCCGATAAAGAAGGCTTCGGTACGGCGCAGAGCGTCGGGGCTGAGTTGGGAGCGGTCCTTGAATCTAAACTGGTAAGCAAACTCCCCGATGAGCGGACGGTGCTCGCCGCGGGTGCGCCAGATGGCCACGTTGGCCTTGCAGGTCAGGCCATCGCCGAAGTCGAGCATGCCGATATCCTGGAGGACCTCCTCGACGATGGTGTTGCTGACCAGATGGATCTGTTCCTTCGGGGTCTTCCTGACCTTCGCAAGCGCGGGGAGTATGTCGATCAGAGCATCCATGTCCTCGATATTTTCGCGGCCCATTCCGATGGCGCCGCGATAGAACTGGACGTTGTGGGAGTAGAGCAGACGGATGCCGCCCAGCTTCTCCTTCAGCGGCAGGGCCTGGACCTTGAACTTAACGCGGTGGTCGCCAAGGATGTTGGGCCGGACGTCGGTCTCGGCCGCCGTCTGCAAGTCACCGCTCCTGTATTTGAAGACGATTTCGGGCTCGCCGATGGGGAAGCCGTCTTTGTAGGGGATGCGGCGGCGCAGAATGAAGGCGTTGTTGTAGAGACGGAATTCGTCGGTGTCGATGAACAGCACTTCGCGGATCTTGACCGGCTGCTCGATGAAGCCTTCCGTCGTAAACTTCACGCCAAACTCCTTCGCGGGCTCCCTGAAGACCTTGCCGAAGTCGAAGAAGCTCTCGCGGGAGTGGAACTTGTTGGGCCGCAGAATGAGTTTGCAGCAGACGTACTCCGGCGTATGGATAGGCATGCCATCGGCATACTGGCCAGGCTTGAGTTGGGGAACGCGTCCCACCCAGCTCGGGGTTACAGGCTCCCTCTTCGGCAGTTGTTTGCCGTCTTTTGTGTTGCTTGGTGCATTTGCTGTTGCGGTCGGCATAATCGCTCCTCAGTGGCGGATCTCTATTTGGTATGAATACTCTGTTTTTGGTGATTTCAAAAAGCAAGCCTCGGCCGTCTGGAATTTCCAGACACTTTTACCGTCACCACGCGGTGAACGGCTTCGCCACCAGATTCGCATTGAAGTATCGCGGTTCGCCCGTGACCTCCTGACCAACCCAGCCAGGGAGCGTTACCGATTGATGTTCATCACTAAGCTCAACTTCGGCGGTGATTAAGCCGCGGTTTTCACCCCCGAACTCATCGACTTCCCACATCAGGCCTGCGTGCGATATGCGATAGCGGGTCTTCTCAATCAGTGGCCGTTCGCAAAGCTGGTCAAGCATCTCGTTGGCATCGGCCACTGGAACCTCATACTCATATTCAGACCTGCTTGCACCGACGGTAATGCCTTTGATCGTAAGAAATGCCTTATCGCCTGCAGTACGTACGCGAACTGTGCGTTCTTTGACTGTGCTGAGATATCCCTGGCGATAGCGTTTGCCGTCGACCTGACCGCGCCAGGAATCGTTCTTTACCAGAAACTTGCGCTCGATCTCTTTTCCCATTTGTTCTCCTTTACCTCATCATTTGCTCGGCTGTTGAGTCACCCAGCCAAGCACTCGCTTAATCTCTCGTATGTAGCTGGTGTTCGGATCATCGATGCCCAACTCTCGAACCAGTTGCAATACGGCATCCGGATCAACGGATTCAACAGCAACCGTGTCGCGAGGCACGCCGTTGATCATTATCTGAGCGTACTCGGCCGCACAAGCCCCAATGCGGAACTGATAGCGCGTCTTGCGGACGGCCACAATGGCTAATCTCACATCTGCGCCTGCTACATGGTCGAGGAATTCGTCCAGCTCGTACACGGATTTCGGCAACGCGGGCGGAGGAAGCTCGAGGCTGGGAAAGACCTGGGTGGCTATGACAGAGCTGTCCAGTGGAAATCCTACTTTCAAGATAGGTTTCCACTGTTGCAATCCCCGATCTTCTGCCACGAGCACTTTGATGTCCATCAGTGCAGCCCGGATCTTCGCATTGCATTTGTCGGTAGCCTTAGAAATGAGGTAAGTCTCTTCGCTTTCTGCCGTTCTCGGCTGAGCCATAAGCCCAAGCCTGTTGTGCACTGAGCCAAGTGTGTCTGACCACACCCGGAATTCGTAGCGAGGTTTGATCTCATCCACTGCCATTCTCCCAATCGACAATTAAAGTCGAGTCTCGTTTGGCTCGGGGCGGCGATCTAAGGTTATGGATACCCTGAAGGATCGCTGTCAATTCGCCGAACCGATCGGTACAGATCCAGCCAACTCCCTAAACTGCGACTCTGCAAACAGCCGAACGTTTGCCAGCCGCAGGTGACGATAGCGCCGCGCTTAAGCTTCGGCGAACTGGATCACGACCTTGATATCTTCATCCTTGCGCTGCAGTGCATCTGCGAACTTCTCCGGCACCTCTCGTCTTGTGATAAGCCTCGCCAGCCACGAACGGTCCGCCCGCGCCAATGCCTCGCCTGCCTTGTACCAGTGCCTCTTGTTGGCATTGACGCTGCCGACGACGACGTTGTTCTTCAGCACGACTTCCGCCGCGATGTCGGCGGTAGACCCCGTACTGCGTCCACCACTCCCTACGCCCGTGAGACAAACAATTCCCCCGGACGCGATTTCCTGTATGGAGTCGGAGATGACCGGTCCGGCTCCGGTGCATTCGATAATGACGTCTGGTTGAAAGCCGATGCTGCCGACGGTTCCGCAATGGTAGGTGGCACCCAGAGCTCGCACCAGGTCAGGCTTGGGGCCAGCCTCCACTCGATCGAGAACATGGACGTCCAGCCCGCGCTGTACTCCGAGCAACGCCGCGAGCAGCCCGATTGGCCCAGCCCCGGTCACCAGCACATGGCTTGGCTCCCAAAATGCACGCCGGCCGATGGCGCTCACCTGTTCCCAGGCTTTTGTCACCACCGTCGTGGGCTCCAGCAAAACGCCTAAAACTCCAAGAGAACTGTCCACCTTGATCGCGTAGTCGGGTTCGATCCGCCAGCGTTCCGACATGAAGCCGTCAATCTGCTTAATACCGCGCTCGGTGTACTGGCCATTGCGGCACATGTCCCACTCGCCAACGGCACAGTTGGGGCAGGGTACGGGATCGGGGCGGCGAACGATCCCTACCACCAAGTCGCCCTTCTTGAGCCGGCCAGTAGGGTCAGGCTCCAACACACGGCCGAGGGACTCGTGACCCAACACGAGACGTGTCTTGCCCGGAGGTGCCCATCCGTATTTGCCCTCGACAATCTCGACATCGGTCCCGCAGACGCCGACCGCGATGGCCTCCACGAGTACAGAGCCCTCGTGCACATCGGGCTCAGAAACTTCTTCCAACCTGGCCGTTTCCGGTTTCTTGGGTTCGACAGTGATTGCCTTCATGTTCGTAGCCTCATTCCTCGTCAAGCGCGATGCGAGATCGCGAGCAGCGAAACGCTGAGAAATAGCGCATACCACGGGCCGCGATTAGTTTGCACCTGCACCGGCACACGCATCCTCACCCAGGTGCTTGCTAACAGCCATCTCCAGGTTGAAGTACATGGCATCTGGTCCCAGTGCTTCACCGAGCGGTGATTTCTGGATGACTTCAAGCACGTGCGGGTTCATCCCCACCAACCACAGTTGGATGCCGCGTTCACGCTGTCGCTTCTCGCCCTCGATTAACATCTTGAGGGCCGTGTACTCCAGATCGGGAACGCCTCGCAGATGAATAGCAACGACCTTAGGCTGTGCTTCGTCAATTAAGACCTTCACTTTCTCGGCAATGTTTTCAGCATTGACGAAGAAAACTCGGCCTTCCCATCGCAGCAGCAGTAAGCCGGGGAACGTCTCATCCTCAGGATGCTCCTTCGAGCGAGGCCGGAATACATTCGTGCCCGGCTTGCGACCGAGCACGTATACCGGTGGATCAGCCACCTGGTAGGCAAGCGCCACCATCGAGACAATAATGGCGACGACAATTCCCTGCAGTGTTCCTATCAGCACGACTCCTGCGAATGCGATCAGAGCCCAGGTGAACTCCGTTCGACGAACAATGAGGATTTCCCGAAATTCCGCCGGCTTGATCAGTCCGATGGAATAGACAATGACCACGGCCGCAAGAGTGGCTTGCGGCATCAAGCCAATGAGCGGGGCGAGCAGAAGCATCGTCACCAGCGTCATGGCCGCCGTGACGAGTTCCGACATCTGAGTGCGAGCTCCCGCAAGACGATTGACTGCGGTCTGAGTGGTGCCGCCGCCACCGGGCATGGCGCCCAGAAGGGCCCCACCGGCATTAGCCAATCCGGTAGCCAGCAACTCGCGATTCGCCTGCGGCGAAGGCTCATCGCTTCTAACGAAAGCCCGCCCGGCTGCGATCGTTTCGGTAAAGCTCATCAGGGCAATGCCCAAAGCGCCCGGCCAAAGTTGAGCCGCTAACGATAAGACAGGAGGGGTGAACGAGGGCAGGCCCTGCGGTATGTGGCCGACCAATTCAACTCCGTGCGCATGCAAGTTCAGGAAGTAAGCGCCGGCAATACCTGCCGCTACCGCCAGCAGCGGAGCCGGTGCCTTGGGCACGAAGTGCTCCATCGCAACCAACAACAAGATCATCAAGATTCCGACGGCGAGCGTTGCCAGCGATGTCTTGGGAATACCGTGGACAGTGGAAAACAGATTCTGAACGAACGTACCCCTGGCAAAATGAACGCCGAGAATCTTTGGAACTTGGTCAAGAACGATGACGACGCCGATGCCCGCCTTGAAGCCAATCAAAACCGGCTCGGAAATGAAGTTGGCCACGAAGCCCAAGCGCAAGATCGAAGCGAGTACAAGCATCGCTCCAACCAGTAGGGTCAGCGTAGCGGAGGCCGCCAGCAGCGAAGCCGGGTCTCCGTTCGGAACTACCTCACCCAATTCGGCAGCAGCCAGAATCGCGAGCGTCGTGGTGGTGCTTACGCTGAGTGCCCGCGAGGTCCCAAGCACGGCGTAGATCACCATTGGTAGGAAGGCCGTATAGAGTCCCACCTGCACTGGCAGGCCGGCAATGGTCGCATACGCCATCGCTTTGGGAATGACCACCGCAGCGGTGGTCAAACCAGCGATCACGTCGGGCCGCAGCCATTCTTTCCGGTAGGAGACAATCCAGTTTTCCATTGTGAGTAAACACCTTACTCCGCTGAAAACGTGCACTACGACATGTCAAGTTCAGAGTCAGTTTCGGACAGCTTCAACCTGCACACCAGCGAATCTCGTCGCCTCACATCTGCTCTTGCAGCGAGAATTGTGCTTGCACATCGGCTGTGGGATTGTGCCAGCCACCTGGCGGCGCCAGTCGCTGGTCGAGCTCGATTGGTCCCCACGTGTTCGGTTGGTAGGAATGCAACGGAGATCCTTGCTTCAGTACTGGATCCACAATTCGCCACGCTTCCTCTACGTAGTCCTGCCGTGCAAAGAGTGTGGCGTCGCCAGCAATCGCGTCGCCGAGCACTCTCTCATACGCTTCCATTTCCTCGGGGCGAGGTTGGCGGCTCGCCAACATCTCCACCGTTTGGCCGGTCATCTGCTCGCCTGGACCCATGACCATGGTGCCGATCGCGATCGCAATATCAGGGCTTATACGTAACCGCATATGGTTCGGAGAAAGTTCGCTCTCCTTGATTACGGTGGGAGGCTTGCGGAAACGGGCAAACACTTCGGTGCAGGTGAGAGGCAGGCATTTCCCTGCGCGGATGTAAATGGGCACGCCCTTCCATCGCCATGAATTGATTTCGAGACGCATCGCCGCAAACGTCTCTACTGTGGAGTCTGTGGCAACTCCCTTTTCGCTTAGGTATCCACGAAACTGGCCCCGCACCAGGTCTCCTGCGGCAAGCGGCGGAATGGCTTTGAGGACTTTCACTTTTTCGTCGCGGATGGACTCGCTGTCGGTCCTGGCCGGCGGCTCCATGCAGAGGTTACTGAGCAACTGGAACAAGTGATTCTGAATAACGTCACGAATCGTGCCGGTCTGATCGTAAAATCCGCCGCGGCCTTGCACGCCGAAGTCCTCGGCCATGGTGATCTGGATACTCTCGATGAAATTCCGGTTCCAGAACGCTTCCATGAACGCATTCGCAAAGCGAAAGACCAGCATGTTATGGATCGGCTTTTTCCCAAGATAGTGATCGATCCGGTACACGTCCGTTTCTTTGAACGCCTTCAGCAACACCCGATTGAGATCTTGCGCCGACGCCAGGTCCCTGCCAAATGGCTTTTCCAGCACCACCCTTGCTCCATCGCCGCAGCCCGATTTGACCAGCCCCTGCACGACAGTTTCAAAGAGGACAGGGGGTATCGCCAGGTAATGGGTTGGCTGTCGAGCATCCTTTAATTCTCGGCGTAGGCTCTGGAAGGTTGCGGGATCGTTGTAGTCGCCGTCGACATAACGCAATAACCCACACAGCTTGTCGAAAGCCTGGGGATCAAAACCGCCTCGCTGCTGCAGACTGTCCTTCGCCCGAGCGCGAAGTTGGTCCAGATTCCAACCAGCATTGGCCACCCCGATGACCGGAATATCAAGGTTGCCGCGTTTGATCATCGCCTGCAGGGCAGGAAAGATCTTTTTATAAGCCAGATCACCGGTAGCACCGAAAAAAACGAGTGCGTCAGAACGGACGCTTGCCATCTTCGACTCCTTCATCCTGTTTGCGGGGGCAGGATGCCAGTTCTACTCCCCCGCCACCTGGTGTCGGGTCATCTGGGCCGACAGCGCTTGCTTTGCAACCTTCAGCGCATCTTCCCCTGTTACGCGCGCGAATAAATCGAGCGTGCGCGCCACCGTACCTGTCCACCCGGTCTGGTGGCTAGCCCCGAGCCCGGCGCCGTTGTCGCCATGAAAGTACTCGTAGAACAGAATGTAGTCCTTCCAGTAGGGGTCCTCCTGAAACTTCTTAGTCCCTCCATACACGGGGCGCTTGCCGCTCGCGTCGCGGAGAAACATGTTCGAGAGACGGCTGGCAATGTCCTTTGCGACTTCGAACAACGTCATGTAATTCCCCGAACCCGTGGGACACTCGACTTTGAAGTCATTGCCATAGTACGAGTACAGATTGATCAGCCCTCGAATTATCAATATGTTCACGGGCATCCAGATCGGTCCGCGCCAGTTAGAGTTGCCGCCGAACATTCCGGTGTTCGACTCGGCTGGCAGGTACGGGACCTTGTATTCCTGACCGTCAATATGGAATACGAAGGGATGCTCAAGGTGATACTTGGAGAGCGAGCGAATGCCGTAGGGACTGAGAAACTCTTTCTCGTCGAGCATGTAAGCCAGAATGCGCTGCAGCTTTGTCTTGTTGATGGTCGACAGCAGCCGACGGCCTCCGAAGCCGATGAATTTCTCGTCAGCCGGGGCGATATGTTTCACCACCTCGGGGTGGCGCTTGCGGAACAGCTCAATGAGTTCCCGCAATCTGGGATGACGCTCGAGGACGTCCGCCTCGAACACTGTGGAGGCGCACAGCGGCAACAATCCCACCATTGACCGGACCTTCAATCGCGTGGCATCGCCATTCGGGAAATGCAGCAGATCGTAGAAGAAGCCGTCTTCCTCATCCCACATCTCGTCGTGGTCATCCCCGATACGATCCATGGCGTAGGTGATCCACAAGAAATGCTCCAGGAAGCGGAAGGCAATCTCTTCATACATGGCGGAGTCGTACTCGGTGAGGATGAGCGCAATCTCCAGCATGTTCTGGCAGTAAAAGGCCATCCATGCCGTGCCGTCCGCCTGATCGAGATGACCACCGGTGGGCAAAGGCGCACTGCGATCAAAAACACCTATGTTGTCGAGTCCAAGAAAGCCGCCCGCGAACACGTTGCGTCCCTGGGGGTCCTTCCGGTTCACCCACCAATTGAAATTCAGCATTAGTCCCTGGAACGACCGTTCCAGAAAGCGCAGGTCGGATCGCCCTAACTCCTTCTCAACGCTGTAGAGAAACAGTGTTGCCCAGGCGTGAACCGGCGGGTTAACGTC
>Ga0208077_1000039_pt1 | contig 11469 bp, 7 predicted proteins | sample NGESurshal072012_FD_184463 | JGI IMG/M metagenome (GOLD analysis project Ga0208077, IMG submission 184463) | Arctic peat soil microbial communities from Barrow, Alaska - NGEE Surface sample 415-2 shallow-072012 (SPAdes) | ecosystem: Environmental > Terrestrial > Soil > Wetlands > Peat ... | reverse complement strand
AGCATTCGCCATAGATCGTGCATCCCCTATCTCCCGAGGCGCTTGACGCTTCGCGACATCCGAATTCTACATTCAAGCTGGCGACAATGTCCTGGGAGCCCTCTGCGGGAATCTCGCAGTCCGCTGCGATGCAGAGCCTGACCCTGGGTCGCCGCGGCGACGTGATGACAAACGAGAGTGATGTTACGACGGATCGCCCGGCGCCCGGCTTGTACTGTTTCGCAACAGTAGAACAAACAGGCTGCGTTTCACTGAGGCTCAATCCAACTGAGCAAACCGGCTGATCGTCGTTGACCGCGCGATTTGCAGTGCCGCATCGTGGAGTTGTAAGCACCTAGGCCGGCAGCTATCCCGCTTCCTAGCAGCGTGGAAGTGCCTGACCTGAAGAGTCACTCCGTCTCGCGACACTCGCCGTCGCGCCTGTTTGTTTTGCGATAGTGGTCTCACTTCAGTTTGATTCTGGCCTGACTTTCATCTCGTCGAGCGTGCCTCGTCGTAAATTCGCTGGAGCCGGCTTGATCGTCAACTAGTGATTTTCCTTCGTGCGCTGACATCGGCGACGAACGGCCCGTTACGGCCGGGAGAGAAGTTCATGTTTGTGAAGGGCTTTGCAGTATCGGCCGCAGGCACTGTTTCACGCCCTCGGCTGGGAGGATTCGTGATGGCGCTCGCGCTGTCGGCGGTGGGCTTCAACGTGGTGGCAATAGCGCAAACGGCCCAGCACATTAGCACGGCGAAAGACCCGGGGGTGCGTGGCGGACCTGCGGGAGCCGGCTCGCCCATTGCCGGGCTCAACGCATATGAGATGGCGTTCTTCAGCGCGGGGCAGGAGAATTTTGCGCTGCTCGACTCGGTGTCGGGAGCACTCGCCGGTACAGGCAGCGGACTGGGCCCGCGGTATAACGCAGAGAGTTGCGCACAGTGCCATGCGCATCCGGCAATCGGGGGAAGCAGTCCGGCGGTGAATCCGCAGGTAGCTACCGCGAACGACGAGGGAGCGACGAACCAGATACCACCGTTCATCACGGCGAATGGTCCGGTACGCGAGGCGCGCTTCCCCTACTCGATGGACTTGCGGTCGGTGGATGGCGGCGTGCACGCGCTGTTTACAATCACGGGACGGACGGATGCCGCGGGATGTAACTTGACGCAGCCGGACTTCGCCCTGGCTGCCGCGAGGAACAACCTGGTGTTTCGCATTCCGACTCCGGCGTTTGGGGGCGGACTGATTGAGGCGATCACGGATGGGGCGATCCGAGCCAATCAGCAAAATAACCTGAGCCAAAAGCGTGCGCTGGGGATCGGCGGGCGGCCGAACATCAGCGGCAACGATGGATCGATCAGCCGCTTCGGCTGGAAAGCGCAGAACAATTCACTCGAGATGTTTTCGGGCGAAGCTTACAACGTGGAGGTCGGCGCCACCAACGAACTGTTCGCCTCCGAGCGCGATCAGACGCCAGGCTGCCAGTTCAACGCCACTCCAGAGGACCACATGAATTACGGGATGGACGGAACGGCCCAGCCCAGCGACGTGATGCGGTTCACGGTGTTCATGCGGATGCTGGATCAGCCGCAGCCAGGGCCGAGATCGAATTCGACCCAGCATGGCAACCAGCTGTTTGCGCAGGTTGGCTGTGCGCTGTGCCATACGGCGTCAATGACAACGAGCAATTCGTCGGTGGCGGCACTTAGTAATGTGAAGGCGAACTTGTACTCGGACCTGTTGCTGCACCACATGGGCCCGGCGTTGGCAGACAACATCGTGCAAGGAACGGCTGGAGGAGATGAGTTTCGGACCGCTCCGTTGTGGGGACTGGGGCAACGACTGTTCTTTCTGCATGACGGCCGGACGAGCGACCTGGTGCGGGCGATCCAGATGCATGCCAGCCCTGGGAATGGAAGCTATCGCGGGTCGGAAGCGAATGCGGTGGTGAATGGATACAATCGGCTGCCGCCGACGGAGCAGCAGGACCTGTTGAACTTCTTGCGGTCGCTGTGAAAGGAAAGGTTCCATGTTATTCACATGGAGCCTTTATTTAGGTTGAGGCGTTTTGCAGGCGTGAGCGTAGCGGGAGCCTGCTCTGAGCGAAGTAGAAGCGCGAACATAACCGTCCGAGGAGAGACGCATTCACAAGCGGATCTCTTTTCGATATTGCGGCGAATCTACCGAAACCAATGGATACAATTTTCGGGAGTGTACTGATCTTCAACTCACTTCAGCGTCGGCGATTGTTTCTCCGGCCTAGAAACGGACCCTATCAATCCGGCTGGGAAGGAGACGAGAAAGACGAAGGGCCCGACTCAGTTGCGTGGGCAGGTGTGTTTTAGCGCGTCGGTTGGACTCTCAAATCTCAACGAACGCAGCACTACGGGTGTCTTACTTTCCGGTCCAACATGCGCCCCGCTTTTCCAGAAATGCCGAGATACCCTCCTGGGCATCGACGGCGAGAGCATTCATGCTCATCACTTCTTTGGCATATGCGTAGGCTTTGGGCTGGTGAAGATCAATCTGGGTATAAAACGCCTGCTTGCCTAGTGCGACCGTCAGTGAGCTGGCTTCTGCAATGCGAGTAGCGAGGTTGTGGCACCGTACTGCCAGTTCATCGGCAGGCACGACCATATTGATGAGTCCCCATTCCACCGCCGTCGCCGCTGGAACCATTTCGACGGTTAGCAACATCTGTAATGCCCGTTTCCGCCCGATCGCTCGGCTAAGGGCCACCATGGGTGTAGTGCAGAAGAGTCCAATCTTCACGCCCGGCGTTGCAAACGCCGCCTGATCGGAGGCCACGGCCAAATCCAGCATGCTGACGGGTCTTGGGTTCGGGAATGTGGAGATTCGCTAACGCGATTCGCCAAAGCGCGGTCTAGTTTCCTCCAACAAGACTTCTGGGGAACTTCGGGTCTCGTCGGTCGGAAAACATCGACACTATCCAGTTCTCACCTCAGCATTGCTTCAATGTCGCCCAGACCCGCCAGGAGTCTGGGCATGAGGGTTGTGAGAGGGGCACCTCATTTCTGCACTCATGAGAAGTCGGTTTTTCGCGGGGACTCCTCGGGGAATCGAGGTCAGAATTGTCCTCCGAGATGCTTAGCGCTTCCAATAATAGGTGAGGCTCAGGCCTACGTAAGACTTCAGCGGAACGCCGACGACACGCTCGAAGAGTTCCGGTTCATTGGGAAGCGTGAGGTTCTCGGTAGTCTGCCCAGTGTAGCCGTGGGCAATGAGGAAGTTGACCGCGACGGACATGCGGTCTTCGAGGAACGGGCGCAGTACTGCGCCGCGGATTTCGGTGACGGATACACCGGTGAATCCGTCTCCCAGTGGCTTGGCCTTGACGAATTCATACTCGCCACGCAGCCGCAGATGGAACGGCAGGCGATTGGCCGAGGCCACGACGTCGAGAATCATTCGGGGCGCTTCAGGAATGGGCTCGCCGGTGATGCGATCGCGGGCGTCAGCCTGTGCGTAAGAGACGAAGAAGCTACCGCGAGAAAAGTTGCGTTGTACGGAGAAGGCCAGAACTTTGTTGAGGGAGGGTCCAACGACTTGCTGCAAGCCAGTGTCAGGGTCGACCTTGGCCAATTCCAGAGAGTTGGAAACGCGTCGCAGCAAGATGGAGAACTGCGTCTGCTGAATGAGTTTCGAAACAACTAGCTGATAAGCTCGCGAGGGCGCGAGAAGCGTTGGCTGGCCGATTCCGTTGCCGATGCGGGGATCGTTGGTGTGGAACGCCTCGCCGTAGCTGAATGACACAATGGGCAAATACCAGCGGTCGGGTAGAAGCAGGGTTAGCGTGGCCTTAGGCAGGGTTAGCGACGACAGCTTGCTAAACGAATTCTGTGGATGAAGAATGTCCTGGTCGTTCATCCAAACTTCTTCCTGGCGGACGCCGAGGTTGAAGTGCAGATAGCGGCCGGCTGTGCCGTCAAGCGAAACGAATGGCTCGACGAAGGACAACGTCAAGTTGTTGCTAGTGACAGGCTGAAAAACGCTCGCGTAGTCGAGGTGCATCAGGTCGAGATTGCGGGGAGCGTCGCGGCGCAGATCGACTCCTCCCATGACGGCCAGCCAGGAACGCACGCTCTGGATGTACATGGCCTCGCCGCCTACAACGTTGCGGGTCTCGCTCTGCTGAATGAGGCCATCACCAAAGCTGGAGCGCAGTTGCAGAGCGTAATCGCGAAAGAAACCGGAAAAGGTCAACTGGCGCTGCTGGCTTAGTTTCCAGGTATCGCTGGCGATGGCGAGAAATGTGCGAGTGATGTCACGCTGGCGATTGTCGATGGTGCCGCCGGAGACCGGCACGCCGATGGGGATGAGTCCAGGAATGTCGGACGAACCGTAGTAGCCGGCGCCGAAGAGATTGAGATCGTGCCTGCCCAAATGAAGTTCGCGCGAACCGTTGAGTTTGTACTGCCGGCGGTGCTCCAGGCGATTGAGAAAGCCGTCGCCGAACGAGGCCTCGGCTGCAAGCCAAGCGTTGGTGTCAGGATTGCTTGGGCTCCATCCGGCCATGAGGTCGGCATCGCGATAGTCGCCGGTAACCTGAAAGAAACTATTGAATCGCGGGCGCGGGGCATATGCGGCGGCGACATCGATAGAGTTGTTGCCTTCGCGCACGTTGAACGCCGCGCCGTCGACTGAGACCGAGTCGATGGTGAAGGGGATGAGGAAGTTCGGGTCGGCGTATCCGTTGCCGTGCGCGTTGGCGGGCAGATTGTTGGGATAGAGAAAATTGCCGATCTGAATGTACTGCGCGATAGGCTCGCCGTGGTCGCCGGCGACACCGGGAGCAAAATACTGTGGCGCCTTGATGCCTCCGGAGGCGGTCTCAATGGGCAATCCTGGGATGGAGATGGGAGCGCCGGGCCGGCCGGGACTGGCGTCGAGTACCTCATCGTGCACCACGATATTTTGCGAGGGGTCGGGCGCCAGTGATGACGGAGCCGATGCTGTTACCGTCAAAGCCTGTGCAGAAGATGCGACTCGCTGAAATTGCACTTCGATGCTTTGCTGCTGACCGGCGGCGACGCCTACGTTGATGATGACGGAGACGAACGATGCCGCATCGGCCGAGATCTGGTAAGAGCCGGGAGCGACTCCGTCGAGTGCGAAATTTCCCTGGGCGTCGGTCGTGGCATCCCGAACCGGAGTTCCGCCAGCACTGAGCAGCGACAGGTGAGCGCCGGCAACGGTTGCATCTTGCGGATCGAACACCGTACCGACAATGCGCCCGGCCGATGGCTCAGCGAGCAAACTTGAGCAGGCCAGCCACAACAGAAGCACTGCGGCACCTAGCCTGCTCAAACCAACACTCGATGACTGACGGAATGGGCAGTTCATGGTCAGGCTCCGCCCGTTATGGCCGCGATCCAGTCTGCGAAATACTCGCAAGCATTGTACGTGCCTGCTCAGACTCGGGCGCGTTCAAGTCAGCGGCTTGCCGAAGGTATTTCTGGGCTGCCGCAGTGTCATCTGAACTCAAAGCAATCTCGCCTGCATGACGCAGCAGCCGGGCGTCTTGAATTCCCACAGCTAGCGCCGAATCAATTTGCTGACGAGCCGCCTTGTTGTCACCGTTCACATGCAGGGCCCAAGCGTAGCAATCCAACGTGAACACATCGCGCCGGCGCGCGTACTCGCGGCGGGCGACCTCCAGGGCCTTGGCTGGCTGGTTGGCGTAATCTGCGTAATAGACAATCAGCTCATGATTCGAGTTGTCGGCGCGGTTGGTTTCGGCCAGCGACTTCTCCTCGAACTGGGCGAAAGCCTTCTTCGCCTCGTCCGTTCTGCCCGCCATTTGCAGGGCAACGGCCACGTCAAACAGGTTTTCCGCGTGCGTAGCGGCATCGTATCGGTTCTGAAACAGCGCCACGGCTTCGTCATAGCGCTTCTGTTGCATCCTGACTTTGCCGAGATTGCCCAACGCGTAGTGGTAACCCGGAAACAGGATGAGCGCCTGCTGCAGAAGCCCTTCCGCCTCGCCAGTCTTTCCGCTTGCGACCTTGAGATGAGCGATCTGTGTGGTGATCCAAGCGCGGTCTTCGACTTCGCTCGGAGGCGTGGAATCCAACGCCATCTTCATCAGCTCCACCGATCCGTCGGTATCACCGAATAACTCGCGCAGATAAGCAGCGCGCGTGAGACCGGGTATGTTGCCGAGACGGAGATTCAGCATCCACTGGGCAGCGTTTTCCGCTTCGCTGTAATAGCCGAGTTCGACGTTGGAGTCGGTCAAGAAGCCGTAGACCATGACATCGTCTGGCACTCTCTTGTTGAGTTCGATGGCTTCTTCCCGAGCGGCTGCAAACTCGTGCTTACCGAGGAGCAGCCACACCTCGATGCGCGCCCCGTCATAATTTCCCGCAGAAATGGCAAAGGATTGTTGCAGGGCCTGTTCGCCTTGCGTATAGAAATTGGGATCCGAAGTCTCGCGCGCTCTCCGTGCCAGTGCCAAGGCCAAGGCGTTGTAAGCTTCGAAGTTCTTGGAATTCTTGTTGATGAGTTGCTGTGCGCGAGCGATGCTGAGCTGTGCCGGAGATAGTTTGGCCTCCGTGGTCGCCGAGCTTTGCGCGTAGGTTGATACCGCACACAAGGCCAGCATTAGAAATGCAGCGAGTTTTCTCATGGCCGTACTCCTCTGTCTAGAAGGGTTGGTGGCCGCAGCCTGGGGAACTCCGCTGCGGCCACGGAATGCAGTTAGTTGATGGGGCAGATGCCACCAGGTTGTCCCGAGCAGCCTTCCTGGCCGGGACCGACGTGATGACTGTTGCGTCCGCTGTTGGCGGGCTTGACGTATGGGAAGGTTGTCCCGTAGCCGTTTTCATTGATGTTCACGCCATCGCCGATGCGTGCGCCGTACTTCACCTGGTCCACAAGAATTCCGGCGACCGCACGTGCGGCGATATCGACCACGTCGTCGACCGGGCGCCGTCCGTTCGGGAAACCGGCGTTGTCGCCTACGAGGAATCCCAGACGCTTCTGCTGGCCCACAGGCGTCGGTGGAATGCCCGTGTTCAGGCGGAGCAGATCAGCAATCGGGCCACCGTCGCTAGGGCCGCACCCTGGGCAGATGGGAGCCATGTACTGCACCAGCGGCAACAGGTCTAAACGTGGCGCCGCAGGAATTGGTAACCCCAGTACTGAATTGAACAGGTGGGCCAGAAGTGGATCGAGGAAGAACGCTGCGAACTGCCCGTCGTTCTTCGGATCGTCCATGCTGAAACGATCTTTCGATCCAGTTCCGATAATCAGTTCGTTGATCAGGGAATTACCTTCGCGGTTCACCTGTTGGAACGGTGTCCCTCCCGGAGAACTGGAGCCTTTTACGGACCGAATCGTGATCCTGGGGCGCGAGGTCGCGCCGTAGGTGCCGACTACCGCATTCTTGTCGCTTGCAGGGTGGGTCTTTCCGTCATACGTAAGCATCGTGATGGGAACTTCCAGCACGATCGAATTGACGTTGTAGCCGGCAACAGCATCGGGAGCATAGTTGTGCGTGTCGTCTGTGTCGACTGCGGGCGTTAGCATGCCCCCAACCCCCATGCGGAAGTTGAGTGAGTCGAAGGCCGCACCCAGATCGATATAGAAAGGATCGTCAACCGTCCCGGCGAAAACGCGCATGTTGTTCGCTAGGTTGTAAACGCCCTGTTGGAACAACGCGTTGTAGTCCGGCATCGTCAGTGGGCCCACATTCGACGGCACCGCGTAGAGTGTGGTGCCACCCGTCAGATCGGTGGCCAGGCCATTCTTGACCATCGTCACGGTATAGGTCTGCCTCAGGCTCAGACCGGCCGAACCCGGACCCGACAGGGACGTGATCGGCGGTATGCCGGCGATGCCGCCGACAAATCCCGTGAATACGCCAGGCGCGCGGATTTCTGTCTTAAAGCGGAACTGGAACGTGATGTCTTCTACGCCGTCCCGGTTGTTGTCTACCTTCATTTCATAAAGAACATTCGGATCGAAGGGAAAGTAGTTGGGGCCGTTGGCGGGCTCAAGCAGGGGGTCGACGTTCAGAATCATGGTGATGCGATCAGGATGGTCGTAGCTTACGAACGCATACCAATCGGTCACGTCGGCTGAGTGGTCAAGGGCTGTGACTGGAGCTTCGCGGTGGCTGGATGCGAACATACCGGCTGGTACCAGCACGAACAGTGCCATCGCCAGGAATCGTTTCAATCGCTTCATGGAGTCTCTTCGTTTCATAGATCTACCTCGAGTTGAATTTGGAATTGCGCTGGCGATGCAGGGACCGCCAGGCGGGTTCTTCCTGAATTGGTGATTGCACTCGCGTGTGTTTTCGTTAGCACACCCGACTACGCATAGGACAAGGGCCCGACTTCTATCTGCGAACGTCTACTTCTTGCGTTGTCCCGACTGTCGGACTTTTCTGGGCTCGTACCCGACTTTGCCTGTGCAGACATCCCCGGCTGTCTAGTCATCTCTCGAGGAAGAGTGCACAAGCGCACCTCCCCGAAGCGCGATCGACGGTCCAAGCTGCTCAGACGCTGCGCTTGCGGTGTAGAAATTTCGCGAGGCCCGCTAGCCCGGAGCCGAATAGCACAAGGCTTCCCGGTTCCGGCGTGTTGAATACCGTGACCAGTCCAATGGAGTCGGTGGTGGCTCCCGTGGTACCGGTCCCAATCACATAGGCGCGGCTGGTTACCGATCCGAAATCATCCGATTCCAGAAAGCCATTGCCGGCACCGTTCGGAAGGAAGTCCTGATTGCTAGCGATAGCCTCGAGAAGAAGGTCCCCGTTTCCCGGGTCATAACTGAATGGCTTGCCATGAATCGTCCAGATGGGACTGGTATTCGTTCCCCCGGAGAATGCTGCGAACAAGGTCCAGTCACCGCCCCGGTTGGCAACCAGGTCCGAACCCAATCCATTGACCGTCATCGGAGTTGTGGACAGATAGACGTTGTAACTTCCATTCAGGACATCGCTCCCGCCCCCGAGTGGCTGATCAAAAAAGAAGCTGATGGATTGGATAGCCAACGGCCCGCTGAACGCGCTGGACGAGTACACCTGCTGATAGTCGATCGCTTGTCCGTTGGTCGTGCCGCTATCGTTGGCAAGGAACGGGTAAGAATTCCCGTCGTTACCGCTGCCTACAGTGACAGTGGCGCTGCTCGCTTGCAAGACCGCGCCTGCTATTAGGAGCGCAAAGAGAAACAGCGAACTTCTGAGCGCACTCTTCATGATTCCTCCTCGTAGTGAAGTTTGCAGGCGCGCCGTACGTTTTCTCTGCGAAATCGGGTCCCCACCCTGTGCAGTCGCTTGTCAACTCGCCTACAGTTTCATCTACGCAGCGTTGCGCAATTGTGGATTGGTCTTGCCGCACTTTTTTCGGAAATTTCTTTTCTGTATTTCTTTCGTGTTGAGGAATCCGATTAAGTATTTCGCTCGTACGACATAAATGGGCAATGGCGAACGAACCTTGAAATCCGCCATGTCAATGGCGCGCCGGTAAGTTTGATTTCCTTTGCTGAGCCGACACGCAGTTTGCGGTTCATTCCGCGCAGAACTTCCGGGGCGTCGGTTTACGTCGAGAAAACAAACCCCGGTTGCGGAAGATGTCAAACGCTTTCATAGGCACGCTGTTTGTTGGCGAGAATAGCCAGCATGCCGGGAGTATTCTCGAGCAACGGACAGTCGAGAAGTCGAGTGACCCTGGAGATAACGGGTCTTTGCTAGGATTGGCAGTATTTCGTCAAGAGGATTTCCGGAAGGCCGACCAGAGACTGTGGATCGACGGCCAACGGCAAGTTGGCCATACGGGTTCGGGGAAGCTTCGCCGGGCCGCTCGTGAAGTCCACTTACGTCAAGTTGACGGGAAACGCCCAAACCGGACAAGTGGAATCCCGGCCAAAACCACTTCTCCGACTAGCCGACTATACGGCCAAGTGGATTCCGTAACCGGCGTGTCAAGGGAGTGACCAGGTCGGGCCGGCATACTTCCCACAACGTGACTTCTGGACAACCTTCGGGAAGGCGGACTCGCCGATAGGCTGTTGCTCAGGACTACTTACGGCATGGCGATGTCGCGTTCGCTATGAGAGCCGGGAGGCCAATATCCCACTCAACGTGAGTGCCATAAGAGCCCAATTCTCCGAACCATTCGCAGGTAAATCTAGTAAAGAAGAGACAGAAGGATCGCTCGCTCTACAAGGCACAAGGCAACGACTGTGGCTTTATCGTTGACGTTCCAGTACCGAGTCCTACTACGGTCACCAAACACTGTGACTTCGGTCCTTTCACTAAGTCCTCCGTAGCTGTACAAAACAGTTGAGAAGCCGTCCGATTCGACACCGGTTGGACTTGCGTGTCGGCGTTTTCGATGAGAAGTCTCACAAGGATAGCAATGAGCAAGCCGCATCTAATACTCTGCTTGTTAGTGGTAATGGCAACTGTCTCCGCTCAATACGTAACTGCCGCGGGCAGGGAAAACCCGGATCCCACGATCGTGAAAACAGACGCGGGAATGGTGCGCGGGAAGATTTCCAATCGCGTGCTTGAATTCAAAGGAATTCCATATGCCGCACCTCCGCTCAGCGAGTTGCGCTGGCAGCTACCGCAACCCCCGAAGGCATGGACCGGTGTCCTGGATGCGACTAAATATAAGAGTGCATGTCCACAGCTCTCGCGCTACGGCTCTACGGAAGCAAGCTATGACGAGGACTGTCTGTATCTCAACGTCACGGTGCCCTACTCCCAACACAGTTCTCCAACGCTGCGCCCGGTTATCGTTTGGATACACGGCGGAGCCTTCGTCGGCGGGTCAAGTTCGCTCTACCCTCTCGACTTCATAGCCACGACAGGGGACGTCGTTGTGGTCTCCATGAATTATCGATTGGGAGTTCTTGGGTTCATGGCCCATCCGTCGTTCGATCCCGACTGGAACGGCGCCCTGGCATTGGAAGACCAACGTAGCGCGTTGCGCTGGGTGAAGCGCAACGCTGCTGCTTTTGGCGGAGACCCGAACAACATCACAATCGCTGGCGAGTCTGCCGGCGCCGCCTCAGTCTGCATGCACGTCATAGCGCCTGAAGAGACACTCGGACTCTTCCACAAAGCGATCGTGCAAAGCGGCGGCTGCGCAACGCCGTTGAAGACTATAGCGGAAAACAGCAAGACTGGGCAAAAGGTTGCAGATTATGTGGGCTGCACTGAGGCGGCGACCGCTTTAGCGTGCTTGCGGGGCAAATCGGTGAAGGACTTACTCGAGGCGGGCAGCAAGGCTCAGGGAAGCAACCTGCTGGCGTATGCGCCAAGCGTGGGATCGAAAGCGATACCGCTGCAGGGTGCCGACGCACTGGGCAGCGGCAAGTTCGTGCACGTGCCAATGATCAATGGCGGAAACCGTGACGAGTTGCGGCTGTATGTTGCTTACGATGCTCAAGCTGGTGATTCGGTGACGAAAGACAATTACGCCGCCCACATTCAAAAAGTTTACGGCGGG
>Ga0208077_1000038_pt1 | contig 11474 bp, 10 predicted proteins | sample NGESurshal072012_FD_184463 | JGI IMG/M metagenome (GOLD analysis project Ga0208077, IMG submission 184463) | Arctic peat soil microbial communities from Barrow, Alaska - NGEE Surface sample 415-2 shallow-072012 (SPAdes) | ecosystem: Environmental > Terrestrial > Soil > Wetlands > Peat ... | reverse complement strand
GCAAGCAAAACGCTCCGCCGATCCGATGATCAGCACAAAGGCAAGGCCAGTCAGCGCACCAACCCCAGGATGCGTCATCAGCCGTAGCACCTCGGGTCGATCAGCCGCCGCACCAACCGTTCGGCGTCCTTGAAGTCATGCTTACGCCCCCGCGGGGCACGGTTGGAGAATGCCTGCGCCAACTGCAAACGCATATACGGCTCCAACTCTAACCAGACCGATCGCCAGTACTGGGCTGTAGATTCCATCACCGCTTCTTCCACACCCTGCTCCCGCAACCAGGTCGATAAGCGGCGCAACTCGCTCCGCATCGTGGCAAATCGTCGCCGCTCCGGTCTCTCCTCTGGCGTACTGGCATCGACCACGACCACCATCAACACTTTCTTGTGTACGTCAATTCCCGCTATCTTGTAGGACATGGCTTCCTCCGGCGCGGAAGCGGCAGAACGCGCGCACATAAACGTTAAGCACCGTCACCTGCTAGCCCCTTCCCGCCGGGACGGGGGCGCGACACAGATTGGTTCAAAACGCGCGTTCCAGATCAAACTCGGGTACGGCCTCACTTCATCCAGAGCGTTTACGACCTTTGCCGTCACACGCGCTGGCCTGATCGTACACCCGCCAACTCGCCCTAATTTTCATCCCTATGGGTGGGCCGCAGGCCCATGTCAACTCGGGTGATAATCACAACCTATAATCAACATGTTCGGCTCCTTCCTCCCGAGCCTTGGTTGCTTGGCCGCTATCAAGTCTACTCAACTCGAGGGAGCCGACATTGTTATGAAATCAAGTCGTTTCCGTGACCGGCGTGTCACGGGAGTGACCAGGTCGGGCCGGCAGGGAGAAGTGTTTTTCACTTGACATCCACTTTTATAGGACTTCGGGCCCACGGGGATAGGCTGTCGTGAACGCCGCCTCGCGACCTGACCTAAAACGGGCCACCCAGCAAGGATTACTTACGAGATGGCGATATATCAACAAGTATCCTATGGATTAGCAATATCAGGCGAGATTCTGTGTAGCCGACCGGCGAAGTGACCGGATTCTCGCGTTGAGAGTGCAATGGCGATTGTTCGACAGCAGTAGGCAAAAAATGATGGCCGGGAGCAAGGACTGAAGAAAATGTCCGGCGAACCACTTTCTTGCTAGTAGGCAGCACGATCATCTTCCACCGAGAATGGATGCCAACTGGAACACGGAGGCGACCCAGAGCACATGTCCATTGCGGCGAGAACTCTACTCCTGATCACGTCCTCCTCGCCGGAGATCCAAAAGGTACGGCGTCCTCGCGTCCTGAACTTCCAGCAGATCACGATGCCGTACCTTGCCGCCTTCGTTCCGCAGCATTGGACGGTGGTTCATACCGATGAGGTGGTGACGCCTGTAGACTTCGGAATGCGAGTCGACCTGGTTGCGATCACTTTTCACACGCCGAGTGCGCCTCATGCGTATTCCACGGCAGACCAGTTCCGCCGACGGGGAACTCCCGTGGTCCTGGGTGGGCCCCATGTATCCCTGATGCCCGAAGAGGCACAGTCGCACGCAGACGTAATCTTCGTCGGGGAAGCCGAATCGCACTGGCCGCAATTCCTGCGCGAATTTGAAGCCGGGCGCCACCGCCTGAGGTACGGTTCCACTGAGCCCCCGACCCTCGAAGACGCCCCGATGGCGCGGAAAGACCTGTTTCACCGCCACGACCACACCAGTGGAGTCCTGTTTGCCACGCGGGGCTGCCCCCACCAGTGCGATTTCTGCACGCTGGCTGTCATGTACCAAAGTACAGTGCGCCAGCGGCCCGTCGAGACCGTCGCAGCAGAGTACGGCTCTTTCCCTGGCAAAGTGATCATTCTGTGGGACGACAATATCGCGAGCGACATTACGTACGCCAAGACCCTGTTCCGGGCTCTTGCTCCCCATCGCAAGTGGTGGAGCAGTCAAGCTAGCATCCATGCCGCTCAGGACGATGAGTTTCTTGAGTTAGCCGCGAGAAGCGGCTGCAAACAACTGTTCGTCGGATTGGAGTCAATCTCGCAAGCCAGCCTGGACGAGGTGCACAAGCGGTTTAACCGCGTGTCCGACTATGCCCGCGCCATTGAGCGGATTCATTCCCACGGCATTGCCGTACAGGCGGGTATGGTGTTCGGGTTCGACAGCGACGGTCCGGCGATTTTTCGGGAAACATTGGACTTCCTTGAGGCCGCTGGGGTACAGAATGCAACTTTTAACATCCTGACCCCGTTTCCGGGCACTCGGCTCTACCAACGCTTCGAGGCAGAGGACCGAATTCTGACGCGCGACTGGGCCAAGTACAACGGCCGGGCCGACGTGGTCTTCCGGCCCAAACTTATGAGTCCTGAGGAGCTATTGGCTGGACATGAGTATGCGAACGGCCGCTTCTACTCGTGGCGAAGCGTTTGCAAACGATTGGCACGCTCTCCGGTGGGACTGTTTTGGACTTTGCCCCTTAACGTGGCATACGTGTTCGCTTCTTCCATAAACTCGCATGACAAAGCCATCTCACGGTAGGGGGAGGCTCGCAGTGAGAACGACGCAGTCGAGGGCACGGGGTTACAAATGAATCCCTTAAACAGGCCGTGCCGTAACCTGACCCGAACGGTGGCGCTCAGCCGGGATTACGCATGAGATGGCGATTGCCAACAACGATTCATGTCGCTAGGCATAATGACGGGACACGGGCGCACGGCAAACCACCATAGCTCGGGAGTTGATCAAGCTTTCATTGGCCAGCCTTCGCTCGCTCCAATTTCCACGGCTTGGGAGCGGGGACGTCGGGCGGGGCGAGTACACGAAGTTCTGCCTGATCAGTTCCTGTGAGTTTCATCTCACATTGAATGGTGTCCTGTGATTCCTGTTCCTTTGTGGTAATGAGAAGGGTTCCGCCCGTGAGCTTGGCTTCCACGATGGGGTTGCTACCCTCGTGTTCTTCCGCACTTGTAAGTTCCCCGTCTTTGCCCACTTGCATGTCGGCGTGACTCACGGTCCCGATCAGCTTGCCTTGTTGCTTCTCCAAATTGATTGTCAGGAAGGTCTTGCCTTTGAATTGTGCGTGCCAAGTGCCAACAAATTGCTGAAGATCGGCGTCGGTGCTGGTGGGCTGAGCGACTTGAATAGAAACACCCGACACCGCGAGACACGTGACGATCAGTAGAGTCAACGTGGCAAGAACCAAGGCCCGCGCCCTTGTCTTGCGCACTCGATTAGCCGTTTCGAGTACATTCATAATGCGATCCTCCAGTGTATTTGTGTCGAATAGTCCCAGAGCGTATCCAACGTGTGCTGGACGCTGCTTCGCGGCCATGGACTGCGCGATGCGCAAAAGGGAGCGGGCATATCGCGTGTGCGTCGACAGGCTTTCTGCGGCGATCTCGTCGCAGGCCAATTCCCGGGTTTGATCGATGCGCGCCTTGATCAGGGCAGCGGCGGGATGAAAGGAGATGGGCAAAATTAAGAGCTCGTAAACCAGATTCAAAAGGAAATCGTGCCTGCGGATGTGTGCCAGTTCATGGCTCAGGGTAGAAGAGACCTCATCCGCCGATGCTTGCGACAAAAACCATTCCGGCAACACCAGGACAGGATTGCGGATTCCCAACGTCGCTGGCCCCTGTCCTTCCAGTGACAACAATATGGGTACGGGTTTCATGCCCACCAGCGAGTGGCATCGCTCGACCAAAGTTCGCATCGCCGGCGGTATCTGCGGCTCGCTTGACTTATGTAACATTGCCCGGAGTGACTGCCATCCGCGAAAGAGGCGAGCTGCCCGATAGAAAATGAAGCCTAAGTAGAGCATTGCGACAGGCCCAACCCAGAGCGGGCCGAACCATACCGGTTGGCTGCCATGCCGCATTTGCCGCCAGAGTGCCCAGGAGGAGGTGCCGCTAAAACCCGATTCTGCCGACGGAACCGTGCTCGCCGCCGTGACAGACTCCGGCCTTGATTTGTAATTGTCTCGAGAAGCGCGCAAGCTCGCAAAGGGAAGCGACACAGCAAGCAGCAAGGCCGCGACCCACAATGCATGCCGATACGAAGAAGGGCAACGACGTAGCGTCCGCGAGAGAACAGATGTGGCTGCCGCGATGACGCATGTCATCCATAAGGCATTCGTCACATAGGTGACAACGATCTCATTAATCGGATTCATGGTCTTTTCCCTCCTTGCCGCGCTCCTGTTCCTCTACCAAGCCATTTAACTCCTGAAGCTTTTTGGGATCGAGTTGCTGGCTTTTGACGAGGCTCATGAGGAGACCGTCCACCGAGCCGCCAAAGAGGCGATCGATCATGTCCCCGATGGCATTGCTCGCTGCCTTCTCTCTCGTCAGCACCGGTGCATAGTCATACGCCCTGCCCCGCAATCTCCGCCGTACCCTTCCTTTACGGTGAAGAACATTGAGCATCGTCTGCACCGTGGTGTACGCCAGTTTCGGCGATGCGGTGAGTTTCTCTTGGACCGATTGGACGTTGGAAGGGCCGCAGTCCCACAGCACATTCATGATCTGCAACTCCAGGGGCGTGAGCTGCAGTTGGGATTTTCCTTTACCGCCCATTGCTATCTCCTAAAGTGTTAGGAGATTAACTCGATGAACTGGGATTGTCAACTAAAAAGTTAGGAGATACGGTCGAGCGGATGTCGTGTTGCAGAACTCCGGGAACGGAGCGAGCCAGCACAGCCTAAGGAACTGAACGGGGAATAGGCTGATTGTTGTTGCGAACAGGCCGTACGTTAACCCGACTGGCGGCGCTCAGCAGGGATTACCTACGAGTTGGGGATTTCTCGTAAGTAATGCTAAAACGGCTTTCACCCAAGTCCTGGACGGCGCCGCATGCTGGGCGCGATGTTATCCTGAACTTGTTCGAACACAGCTGAACACGGTCCCGGGTACGGCAAGGAACGGACATGAAGACGGTACGAGCCATATTGCTGTCTGGGGTGATTGCCTGTGCGTTGTGGTCGCCCAACCTCTTGGGACAAGACGTACACGTGACCTCCGACAAAGGCGTCATCACGCTGAGCCTGATGGCACAGTAGCCTTACGCCTCCGGCCAGGCGAAGACCCCGGTGTTGGGCGTAGTCTGCCAGCAAAAGGGCAAGAAAATCGCGCACGCAATCACGTTTTCGCCGGGAGGCATTCTGATCGAGCAGGAATACTCGTCCTTCGGAAACTCCACATCGCTGGTGTTGGAGATGATCTGCCGTCATAACCTACTGCTGCCCCATAGGTCACTGAGAAACCGCCGCCGCAAGGGAGAAGGTCAAACCCAGGTCGAAGCTGGTCTGTTCGATCGCGGTTGGTCGCTGGAGGAAATGGCGCTTCTGGCCATGTGGAGAGAATCTGAGCGTGCGGATTGAACGCATCCACTCACGTTGTTCAGACAGTGGGTGTCTGCTCGTCCGCACTTGACTAAAACCGGCATCGTATCCGCCAACGATAAGCCAGACAGAAAGACCGGTTGATCCTCATTTCGCAGTTCTGAAACCTCTGAGACACTCATAAACAGTTACTGTGGTCTTGCTGGGAAGTGCTGCTTTACCGTCGCCTGAAATGCTCAATTCTATGCACCGCTGGTTACACGACCCTATTATCCTGCTGGCGTTGGTCGCGGGTCTCGCCGCTTTCGTCGTGCAATCGGGCGAACTCGGCAGCGCCGACAGCATGCACCGACTGCAGACGACGCACTCCTGGTGGACATCCCAGCCCGAGGTATTTCCCGACGAGTTTCCCGAGTTTGGCGTTCACGGGGTCGGTGGCCGCCTGCATAGCTGGTTCGGCATGGGGCAGTCTCTGCTCATGTTGCCGGCGGACCTGGTGGGCTCAGGTTTGGAGCAGCTTCCGGTCTTCGAGGACTACGAAGGCACGGACCCTGCAGTGCGAAGCATTGTCGTCAGCTACAGCACGAACATCCTGGTCACGGTACTGACCGCGCTCATCTGCTTGCGTTTTCTGCAACAGCTAGGCTTCGCCACAGGGCAGGCGGTCGCGGGTGTGCTCGCTCTGCTGTTCTGCACCACCTATCTGCACTACACCCAGAACATGATGGAGAACAACTACATCATGTTGATGACGCTGACCGGACTCTCGTTCCAGTACGAATGGCTGTGTAGCGGCAGTCAGCGCGCGCTGCTTATCGGCTCCGTCGCTTTTGGACTGAATCTGCTGACGCGCCTGACCACGGGCCTCGATCTGTTGGCCGGCGGCCTCTTTCTGCTGTTGGTGCTGTGGTTTGAACACGCAGGCGGAAAAGAGTTCTGGCAGCGACTGGTCACCTACGTAAAGACCGCCGCCCCTGTGTACCTTGCGTTCGTTCTGATCGATCGTCTTTACCAACATTACCGCTTCGGATCGTATATGAACACATACGTCAGTGTGGTTGCTCAGGAATACAAGCGCCTGAACCCTAATCTGCCGGCGAACTATCCATGGGAGACTCCGTTTCACGTAGGCTTTCTGGGAGCGCTGTTCAAGCCCGAAAAGTCCATCTTCCTGTTCGATCCTCTGCTGTTATTAACCATCCTGATCGGAGTTCTGACCTGGCGCATCTTGCGCGCCGACGTGAAAGCCTATCTCATCACGACACTTATGCTTCTGTTCGTCTACATCAGCTTCTATGCGCGCTATACCGTATGGAGCGGTGATTTCTCGTGGGGAGACCGTTACGTCTCGACTGCAGTCGAACTCGCAGCCTTTATTTCCGTGCCCCTACTGCTGCGCCACCGAGCACAGTTTGGGCGCGCCGTATGGGTATTTGGAGTTTCTTTGATCGCGGTGAGCGCCATGATCCAGGCCGCTTCACTCATGTTCTGGCTGCCGCTGGAAATCTACCAAATGGTAACGTTCGGTCACCCGACATTCGTCATTGCGCTACGCTTCAAGAACATCCTGGCGTTCACATTGAGAAAGTTTAGTGCTTGGGGACTCGACACCACAGCCATGCATTGGGACCCATGGGACTACGTTCACATCACGACCTGGAATTTCCTGCCGTTTCTACTGCGGAGAGTTGGAGTGGCTCCGCGGTGGGTGATGGAACTGGCTTTTGCGGTATGGGGAGCAGGGCTAGCGGCGTTGGCTTGGACACTGGTGAGGCTGAGACGAGTAGTCGCAATGGACGAATCGCATCTTTGATTCTGTGCCGAGCGACTGCAAAGAACTTTCTGCAGCCGCTAAACGGCTCGGGACTTATTTCAACTTACACTCGGGGCTTAAGCGTCGGGCTCAATTCGCCGCCGTCGTTCCGCGGCTTGAGCCTTGCTGTTCTGCTCAGCTGGGGAAAATCAGACCTCCCCTAATTTCATCTCCCCCATTCTGACGCATAGTCGTTACGCCTGTTCCTCGCCATGACCAGAAGTGCCCATGTTTTGCCTTAGCGGGTCACGTTTCTCCCTAGAGGGCATCTCTTGAGGCTAAACCTCTTTCTTGAACAGGTCCGCCAACGTCCACGCCAGACTTGTGGATAATTAAAGCGAATCCGGATGACACATATGAGACTAATTTGTAACGCCCTTGCACTTCTCTTGGCTGCCTGCGCACTGCCGCTCTCAGCCCAAGATGCTGGGCTCCAGTGGAAGGCGGCCTGGATTACACATCCTGCCGCTCCGCTGCGAGAACCGATCGTGCTCCATTTTCGGAAGAGCTTGGCCTTGATCTCAATCCCAGCCAGGTTCCCCGTGCACGTCAGCGCGGACAATCGCTTCGTGCTTTATGTCAACGGCAAGCGTGTCGGTGACGGCCCCGCACGAGGCGATATGAACCACTGGCGCTACCAGACTTTCGATCTTGCGCCATACCTGATGACGGGCGAGAACCGGCTGGCAGCCGTCGTATGGAACTTCGGCATCTACGCGCCACTCGCTCAGATCAGTGACCGCACTGCCTTTTTGCTCGAGGGTGAGGGGGACGCTTCCGTGGCCAGCACAGGCGAAGGTTGGCAGGTGGAGATCGAGAATGGCCAACAAAGTATGCCACGCCAATCCGAGGGCTTGGGACAGTACTTTGCGGTCGGTCCCGGCGAGCGCCTGATCGCAGTTCAGTACGATTGGGACTGGCAGACCGTAGCCTCGCGGGGCAACTGGGTCGCGGCGGCGTCACCCATGCGCGACAACCCTGAGTCCGGCATCGCGCGAGCCCGCAGCGCCGACGAAACCACCGATGTGCCCTGGGGACTGGTTCCCGATACGCTGCCGCCTATGACCTACGAAGCGACGGATCCGGGCCATGTGGTGCGGAGCGAACTGGAAGGTGCCACGGCCTTCCCGGCACAGCCAATTACCGTTCCGGCGAACCGCCGGGTGCATGTGCTGCTCGATCGCGGCACGCTGATCACGGCGTATCCGTCGCTCACAGTTTCTGGAGGCCGCGACGCCCACATTCGGCTGACGTATTCCGAAGCACTCTACGACGAGAACCAGAAGAAGGGCGATCGCAACCAAGTAGGTAATCGCGTGGCGCTTGGTTCGAACGACGAATTCCTGCCCGATGGCGGCACGCAGCGCACCTTCGAGACGCTCTGGTGGAGGACCTGGCGGTACCTCGAGCTAGAGATCACCACTGCCGGCGATCCGCTGACGCTCAACGCGATCAGCGCTCACGCAACGATGTACCCGTTTGAAGAGAACGCCTCGTTCCACTCGCCCGACCCGCAACTTGACAAAATTTGGAACATCAGTTGGCGCACTGCCCGACTCGACGCGCACGAAACGTACATGGATACGCCTTATTACGAGCAACTACAGTACATTGGCGATACCCGCATCCAGGCGCTCATCTCTTATGCTGTAACCAATGATGACCGGTTGGCTCGCCAGGCAATCCGGGCCTTCGACGACTCGCGTCTGCCCGAGGGAATTACCGCCAGCCGCTATCCCACGCAGCAGCCGCAGATCATTCCACCCTTTTCGCTGCTCTGGATCGGAATGCTGCACGACTACTGGATGTATAGGCCCGATCGGAAGTTCGTGCAGCAGGCACTGCCCGGCATGCGTGCCGTTCTGGCCTGGTTCGAGCGGCACGAAGCACCCGATCACTTGCTCCGCGAACTTCCGTGGTGGAGCTTCATTGACTGGACGATGGAGGGCAGAAAGTTGCCCTCCTATGGGCCATCGAAGGAATCGTGCGTGACTTCACTGCAATACCTCGGCACGCTGCAGCAGTCGGCGGCATTGGAATCGGCGCTAGGTGACTCACACTTGGCCGAACAGGACAAATCGCGCGCTGAAACACTGCGCAGTAGCCTCTACGATAGTTGTTGGGACCAGACCCGTGGGCTGGTCTCCGATACGCCGGAGAAGACTGCCTTTAGTCAGCAGGCCAACATCTTGGCCGTGTTATACGATGTGATCCCTGCGTCCGAGCAGAAGTACGTTCTGGAACGCATACTCTCGATCCAACCTGGCCAAAATCGGGGCGACATTACCAGCGCGTCCTACTATTTCCACTTCTATCTCTCTCGCGCCCTCGACCACGCCGGCATGGCCGATCGTTATCTCGAGTCGATTAGTCCGTGGCGGGCTCTTTTGTCCCTGCACTTCAGCACCTGGCCCGAGGTACCCGGCGACACCCGTTCAGACTCGCACGCATGGAGTGCGCATCCGATTTACGACCTCTTGACACTGGTAGCGGGCGTGGAGCCTGCTGCACCCGGATTCTCCCGGGTGCGAATTGCGCCGCACCTGGGAGCACTGCCAACGCTCCAAGCCCGCTATCCGCACCCGCGCGGCATCATCGCCATGGACTACCGCCGGACCGCTGCCGGGCTCGACGCCACAATAACGGTGCCTGAAAACGTTTCCGCCACCTTCGCATGGCACGGACAGGAGCAACCCCTGCACACAGGCGTGAACCATTTGAAATTGCGCTGAAAGCGAGAACGGATGCATGCGCGAAGCAAGTCGTCCGTCCTGTGTGTTGGCAAGATGCTCAGCAGCCCAGCAGTTGAGTGGGTATATAGTCGCGCTTCGTCTGTGAACTGGGGTTACAGGGCTGGGGCGGGTCGATTCGCGGGTTTAGACGCGCGCATTTCTAACTACATTGCGTCAACATTGACACGGTAGAGGTCGCAGCCAGTGTGGCCACGGCGATGGGCATCTTGAAACCCGGGTGGACGTGAGCCAGTGATCACAATGTGAGGTCGGGCAATGGCCGTTAAGGTTGCTACGGTCAGCCCGAATCACACATCGTGCGCCGTGCATCACCAACAGCGTAATGAACTTGTACCTGGTTTTAGAAGCAGCGACAATTCCAAATGGAATATCGAGACTTCTTCCATGAGAAGCGCTCACGTGACGTCTATTCAACTCGGAAGGAGTTTGAACCGCAAACTGGAGATTTCAGCCCTGGAGTAGCACATGGGTAGCACAGGTCCCGCTTGCCAAAGAGGCCCGAATCGGGTATCGCTCGAAGCCTCATGTTTACTGCAAAGAATGGCTCCTCAGGTAGGACTCGAACCTACAACCCTCCGGTTAACAGTGCTGCAGGATACTGCAAATTCAACAACTTAGCGGCGCAGATGACAACCTGATGCAACAAACAACTACAACAAGTTACACACTTCGTGACCTCGATATGACCTTCGTTGAGCTGGGCACTTTGGATGAACGTCTTCGCAGATTACTCAAATCGGATCGCGCCATTGGCACCCGTCGGGCCCTTCGACGAAAGAAACAAGATCGCCAAGAATCTCACTTTGATTCGTCATGCGTGGATCGGTCCATGCAACTTCCTAGAACCAGACTTCCGGGGAGTCAGGGGTTGCACTTCTACGAATAGGGCGTTTCTCGCCCAGGTGGATTACTTCCGAGTAACGGACAGCCCGCTGGACTGTCAGTGGTAACAGTAAACAAACGACTTACGCGTTGGTTGACTGGAGAGTTGCCCGTCGCTCTGGAGTAATCGACCGCGCGAGATTAATGTTGGCGAGAGATGGTCCTTTTCGTACACACCAGTCGTGCGATTTCCGGCCGGTCAAAGTCAGCGACGCAGCACTTCGCGTATTACTTCCGGTAGCGTTGGATCAGCTGCTGGAAGCGCGGGTCCTTCCGCAGCTCAGCAAAGTAAGGACTATTGTCGAGGGCGGCAAAATCCGAAAACCCGGCTTGAAATGCCTTCTGCATGGTCTCAAGCGCCTTTGCGCGATCGCCTTTTGCCGCGTAAGTGGCTCCCAGCCAGTAGTAGGAGATTCCGGATGGCCTGAAACTCGTCAATATGGCGCTCAGCGCCTTGTCGTACTCACCCATAGCCAGATACACCTGACCGATACCAAGGTCGGCGCTGTAGGCGTGGGGGGCTATCTGGCGCATTTGCTCGAATGCGGCGAGCGCCTCATCGTAGCGTTTTTGCAGCAGCAAAGCGCGTCCCAAATGATAGTAGGCAGGATAGAGAGAAGTCTGCAGGCGTATGGCTTTTCGCGCCGCGGCTTCCGCTCCGACAGCATCCGGCGGCTGCTGGTAGCCGAGTGCCCAGGAA
>Ga0208077_1000035_pt1 | contig 11728 bp, 11 predicted proteins | sample NGESurshal072012_FD_184463 | JGI IMG/M metagenome (GOLD analysis project Ga0208077, IMG submission 184463) | Arctic peat soil microbial communities from Barrow, Alaska - NGEE Surface sample 415-2 shallow-072012 (SPAdes) | ecosystem: Environmental > Terrestrial > Soil > Wetlands > Peat ... | reverse complement strand
TCGATGGAGGAAGCGTGCGCGGATGTGGGGATCTCCCGGGCGACGGTCACGAAGTGGGCAGCCCGCGGCCGCAGGCCCAACCCGCCGGATGATGGGTCTGCCGAGTTCGCGTTCCGCCTTGACGAGATCCGCGAAGGTCAGAACGAGAGGGGCCTGACCAAAGACGACCTCGTTCGGCTACTCGAAAAGCAGGCACGCAAGGGGTCGGTCCAAGCCACGCTCAAGCTGCTCGAACGACCGTGGGAGAAGAAGGATGCCGACAAGGACCCCGCCGGCCGAGAGCCCGCCGAGCAAGACCCGTTCACGGCGCTCGAAAATAACGAGCTCGCCCAACGCCGAGAGAAGCGTCGAACGGCTTAAGCCCAACACCGTCGACCACTTTCAGTATTGGGCGTCGCTCACGACGCTCGACAACGGGCAGCAGTGGGAGCTCGAGGACTTCCAGCTCGAAGTGCTCGCAGACGTGTTCAAAGGCTTCCGCGAGACGCTCGCCATCCTCCCGACAGGCTCATACAAGACGACAACCTTCGGCGGCTTCGCTCTCTACCACGCACACTGGACGCCCGAAGCGTCCGTGCCGATCGGCGCATCCTCGCGCAAGCAGGCCGGGATCCTCTACGAACAGGCTGCGGGCTTCGTCCGTCGATCGAAGTTCCTGAAACTCCGGTTCAAGGTCCAGGACGGCTACCGGCGCATCGTCGGTATCGGGCAGCTTGAGGGACGCAGGATCGAGGTCTACTCCTCGAGCGACGACACGGGAGACGGGATCATCCCGTCGCTCGCACTCATCGACGAGCTCCACCGGCACAAGGGCCACGACCTCTACGGCACCTGGCGAGACAAGCTCACAAAGAGGGACGGCCAAATGGTCACCCTCTCGACCGCTGGTGACGATGAGAACAACCCGCTCGAGCAGCTGCGCGAGGCCGCACTCAAGCTGCCCGACGTGACCACAATCCGCGGGCGTCACGTCCGCGCGCGCTCCAAGGGCCGCGAGTTCGTGATGCACCAGTGGGCGCTCCGCCAGGGCGACGATGTCGAAGACCTGAAAGTCGTGAAGCTCGCTAACCCTGCGTCACAGGTGACGATGGAGGAGCTCCGGATGCGCCGGGATAGCCCGAGCACGAAGCCCTGGCAATGGTCCCGCTTCACCTGCAACCTGGCCGCCAAGGGCGAGGACTCGGCGATCCCCCCCGAGGATCTCGACGCGCGCCGGCACGACGACCTCGTCATCGGACCCAAGATCCCGGTGTTCCTCGGCCTCGATCTCGGATGGAAGATCGACCACGCGGCCATCAGCCCGCTCGGCTGGGAGTCGCCAAAGCGACGACTCATAGCCGGCGCCATCACCATCGCCCCACCAGTCGACGAGGCCGCGATCGTCCGGGCTCTCCTTCTCTTCCACGAGACCCTCAATATCTCAGCAGTTGTCTATGACCCGAACGCGGGCGGCACGCAGATGGTGCAGCAGCTCGCCAAGGGCACACACGAGCTGCAGACGAGCGACGACGCGCGCGAAGAGGCAGGACTACCGCCGATCGCCGAGTCGAAGGCGACCGGCCCAATGGAGTTCATCGAGCACTCGCAGGACAACGCGCCGATGAGTCTCGCCGCTGTCCGGTTCGACGAGGCGTTTCGCTACGGCTGGATTCGCCATGACGGCGCCCACGTCTGCTCGACGAAGGAATGTCGCTGCGGAGGCTGGCGCGGCCACGTAATCAACGCCGTCACCAGGACGCTCGGCGGAGAGCGGTGGAAGTACGACCGGCCGAGCGAAGCCAAGCAGGGCGCCGCACGCGCCAAGTACCCGATCGACGGTTTGACGGCGTCACTCATGGCTAACTCGGTTGCCGAGGCCGAGCTCGGCGAGAACCGAGTGAACATCGACGTCTCGCAATACCGCATCACTCGAATCTAGAAAGGTCGTCTCTATGAACACCACCCAGCTGCTGATTGTGTGCGTGACGCTCCTACTGATCGTCCTTGTCCGTTCTGCGAGCCGCGAGGCGTCGCCTTGCACGCCAGCCGACCTCTTCGATGGCCTCAAAGAGGGTGACAAGCTGGCGATTCATCTCGCTGACGGCCAAAGCATCACCGGGACCGTCGTCGACACGACGCCTGGACGTGTCAGGCTCGGCGATGCCGTGCTACGTGGCGCGGGCCAAGAGCAGCAGCTAGGCGGCCGGGTTCGTGTGCCTACCTCAAGCGCAATTGCCGTTCAGGAGCTGTGATCCCCAAGCCCCTCGGAGGTAGATCGTGATTTCCAACCTGGATCTAGAGTGGGCATGGTTCGCGGGGCTGTTCGAGGGCGAGGGCTGCATCAGCCTCGTGAGCCGCAACTCGGTCAACCTGCGGATCAACATGACCGATCGCGACGTGCTTGAGCGGGTGCAGTCACTCGTCGGTGGCACGATCGTGTCGATCCCGAAAGAAGCACCACAGCACAAGCCACGCTGGGTCTGGCAGGTCACGCGCGAGGACGTAGTGCGTCCCGCGCTTGCGCGTTTGAAGCCCTACCTGATGGAGCGCCGAGGCGCGCGGCTCGCGGAAGCTGAGAGGCGGCTGGCGCAGGTGCGCCGGCATGGCTTCTGCCAGAAGGGGCTCCACCCGCTGTCAGGTGAGAACCGACTTGCCAGTCCTACGGGTGTCCGGTGCCGCGAGTGTAACCGGCAGCGCGACCGCGAAAGGGCGGGTGGTCACCGTCATAAGTAACGTCATTGACAGTGAAGGGATCCCGATCGAAGTCACGCCCGGAGGTGGAAACCTTCGTCGTGGCAGCATCCCCTACGCGATCGACATGCGCCGGGGTGTGGCTCTCGTCGATCATCACCTCAGCTTCGCGCGCCTGTTCGCGTCACAGCCGCTCGTCGCGGGAGTTGTGGGATGGTTCATGCGTCAGCATCGCCGTGTCCCGCTCAAGGTGTACCGCCGCGAAGGCGATGACGGGCGCCGCCACCTTCGACCCGGCGAGCATCGGCTCGCAACGGCGATCGACAGGCCGTGGGAAGGCGGCTCGAGCATCGACCTCGTCGCTCACCTGCTTGGCAGCTTCCTGATTCACGGAAACACGCTCACGGAGACCGATAGCGGAGCGCGTGAAGCCCTACGTTTCCTTCCCATCGACTGGCGTTACACAACCCCGATCCTCGCGTGGCGCGACGCGATCGGTGGATGGAACATCGACACGGACTCACCCGCCGAGCGTCGCACGCGCGGCGTTGACACGGTGTTGCACGTCCGCGACTATTCTCCGCTGGGCCCGTTTGGGCTTAGCCCGCTCGAGCAGCTCGGCGTCACGATCGCCATAGAGGACGCGGCGCAACGTCACCAGCGCGCGATGCTCGCCAATGGCGTGAGAACAGCGTCCGCGATCCAGGCATCCGATGATCGCTTCTTTGGGCTTGGGCCTGAGGAGCGCAAAGAGCTGATGACGGGCCTACGGGAAGATGTCGAGGACACCCAGGCGGGGCCTGAGAACGCCGGCCGCCCGTGGGTGCTGCCGCCTGGCCTGGAAGTCAAGCCTGTGGGGCAGACTGCACAGGAGGCTGCCCTGATCGAGCAGCGCCAGGTCTCACGGATCGAGGCTCTCGGCGTGTACGGACTGCCGCCCTACGCTGCTGGCGTCCACGAACGCGGTGCGGAATTGCCCGAACAGCGCCAGATCGCCTACACCGATGGGCTCGCGCCGCCGCTCATCCTCATTGAGGAGTGCATCAACGCGCAGCTCGTGCGCGGGCTTCTGCACGAAGAAGACATCTTCGTCGCGTTCGACTTCGCGAATCTCCTGCGCGGCGACCACTTGAAGGAGATAGAGGCGATCCGCGAGGCCGTCGCAACAGCGGTAATGACCCCGAACGAGGGGCGCTCCGAACTCAACAAGCCGCGCAGCCCCCAGGACGGCATGGACGACTTCTATCTGCCGCGCAACAACTTGTGGCCTCTCTCGGTGCCCTATCCCGACAAAGGGATGGGCGCCGAAGCGACGGCCGGAGATGGCAACGCCGCCGAGCCGACGCCGGCCGGGTCGACCACATAAGAGAAGGAGCCTGCATGCCCGATCACGACGAGTCCGACCAGCTGCCGCCGCTACTGCTTGGGCACTCCATTTGGGCGATCCGGCCCGACGTCCTACCGCGGCTGATCGAGGCGCACAGGGCACACCCGACGCGCCTCGCAGCAGCGCTCAGTGCTGTCGAGGGGCCACAGGCCACGACCCGCCGTCTTGCCGCATCCTCGACTCGTACGGCCGGCGCGGTCGCCGTGATCCCGCTCTCGGGTGTCATCACGCCACGCGCCTCGTTCCTGTCGATGCTGTTCGGCGGCGGCGGGGGCCTGGTGACCTTCCGTGACAACTTCCGCGACGCGGTGCAGTCGCCCGATATCGGCGCGATCGTCATCGACATCGACAGCCCCGGCGGGATCATCAGTCTCGTGCCCGAGACGGCAGCGGAAGTCCGGGCGGCACGCGGCTCAAAGCCCATCATCGCTGTCTGCAACACGATGGCCGCATCTGCCGCGTACTGGATCGCCTCACAGGCCGACGAGGTCGTGTGTACGACATCCGGTGAAGCGGGCTCGATCGGCGTCTATATGGTTCACGAGGACTACTCCAAATGGAACGAGAGGGTCGGCGTTTCTCCGACTTACATCAAGGCCGGCAAGTACAAGGCCGAGGGCAACCCTGACGAGCCGCTCTCCGAGGCCGGAAGCGCCGCCTGGCAGCAAGAGGTCGATGACCTCTACAGCATGTTCCTCGACGCCGTTGCCGCCGGCCGAGGCGTGTCAGCCGACGACGTTGGGAAGGGGTATGGCGAGGGCCGTTGCATACTCGCCGCCCGAGCGCTCGAGGCCGGGCTTATCGACCGGATCGACACGCTCGAGACGGTCATCGCCGAGCTGCTCGGCCAGGAGCCAGACGCCACCGAAGACGGCGCCAGCGGGCTCGGGCTACCAAGGGGCCTAACGATCACGAAGCCGTCGGCCGCCGACGGCGGCGAGCCCGCCGCCGAGTCTGTCAAATGCCCGACGTGCGGCAAGTTCATGGCGCCCGGCGGTGAATGCGAGAGCTGCAAGGCCAGCGCAAGCGACGACGACGATGAGACAGACCCCGACGACGAGCCAGACGAGGACGACGACGAGGACACCCCCGTCGACGAGCCACTGAGCGCCGAGGCACAGCGCCTCACCGCCGACCTCCTCTTCGGCTGAATGTTTAGCCGTCTCGAAGACATTGACCCGCGCCTCGCGGCCCGGCTGGCAGTCAATCCGCAAACCGGGTGCTGGGAGTTTCAGGGTTACTTGAACCAAAAGGGATATGGCCTCGTGGGGCGTAAGGGCAAAATGTGGCGCGTGCATAGGTATGTCTTCCAGCTGCTCGCGGGACCGCTCATTGATGGTCTCCAATTAGACCATCTTTGCCGCGTGCGGCATTGCGCCAATCCTTGCCATCTTGAGCAGGTGACAGCGAAAACGAATGTTGAACGTGCCGAGAAAGCCAGCGGTCAACGCAATGCCCATAAGACGCACTGTCCGCAGGGCCATCCCTATACAGGCCGCAATCTGATTCGCGAAGAGGGCCGGCGCCGTTGCCGCAAATGCCAGCGCCTTCGCAAAGCCAAGCGCGAAGCAAGACAACGCCAAAACGCTTAGCGCTCACCATCTTCGTCCTCCTCCCTGGGGGGGGCGCGAAACCAGCGGTCGATTATCGGCCGCTCCATAGACCCCCCTGAAAAGGGAAGGAGCCACAATGCATCCCAGCAAGATCATGGGCGAGATCCGCGTGCTCGCCGCCATGTACCGCCCGACGTGGTCGGGCATCAGTGCAGCAATCGAGCGCAGCGGTGTCCCGACGATGCACGTCGCCGAGGGCAGCCTCCGCGACACGCTCAAAGAGGTCGAAGGGCAGCTCGCCGAGAAACGTGCCGAGCGCGCCGGGCTCCTGAAGGCGCGTGAAGAGGTGAAGGACCAGTTCGCTTCCGCCGACGACAAATCACCTGACGGTGACGCGTTCAAAGCGGCGGAGGAGAAGGTCAAAGCGCTCGGCGAGTGCGATGACTCGATCGACGCGCTGCGTCAGACCCAGGAGATGACACTCCGTCTCCTCGGCAAAGACCCGGAGACGGCTCCGGCCGGCGACCCGTCCGACCCTCGCATCGAGGGGTGGGACTCGTCACGAATGTTCGCTGCGGACGGGCTGCGTGAGCGGCTCACCCATGCCGCAACCTCGAAGTCCAAGATGGGAGGCCTCGACCTGGGGCAGACGATCACCCGCGACGCACTCGCGCGCTCGTTTGGTCTCCCCATGGCCGCGGACGTCGAACCGACGGACATCATGCGCCGTGGCGCGATGCGTCCCATCGTGCCGCAGCTCCGCCGGCCGCTGACCGTCCTCGACCTGGTCCCGACCGGGACGATGGACAACAACACGTTCCAGTTCGTCCGCGAAGAAGGCTCGCTCGACGGCGCCGCGGCGGGCGTGAAAGAGGGAGCCACGAAGGCGCAGGGCGGCTTTGAATTCATCGACGACGAAGCCGTCGCCCGGACGATCGCCGAATACATGAAGATCAAGAAGCAGTCTCTGGCGGACGTCTCCGCTCTGCGGTCGACGATCGACAGCCGGCTGCGCTACTCGATCGAACGTGCCCTTGAGCGTGAAGTCCTGTCGGGCAAAGGCACGGACCCCGAACTCCACGGGATCCTCCAGACGACCGGCATCGGCCTGGTGAAATTCAAATCCGGCGAACTGCTGGCCGACCAGACCCTTCGCGCCATCACGACGATCCTGCTGGCGAACGCCCGCGCGACCGGCGTCGTGATGAACCCGGTCGACTGGCAGGAAATCCTGCTGGCGAAGGCCAAGTTCGGCACCGAAGGCGGCTCCGGCAACTACTACGGTGGCGGCCCGTTCGGGATCACACCCGACATGCTGTGGGGAGTCCCGCTCATCCCGTCCATCGGCTGCCCCGAAGGCGTCGTGCTCGCCGGAGACTTCACCATCGGCGTGCAGCTCCTGATCCGCGAGGGCATCAACGTCCTGATGAGCGACAGCGACCAGGACGACTTCATCAAAAACCGGGTGACGATGCTCGCCGAGTGCCGCGCGGCCAACGTCATCTGGCGTCCGCCGGCCTTCTGCAAGGTCTACTCGACCAAAGCGGCAGAAGAAGCCAAACTCTAGGAAGGCGACTAAGGGGCCGGGAGCGTTCGCGCTCCCGGCCCCTCGTCGTTACCTAGACCAACCCAATTTAGGGAGGTCGCTATGCGTATCGGAGACGACGAGGAGCCAATCGAGCGGATCATCGCCGATCAGGACATCTCGGTCGAGGACCCCGTTGTGCCAGGGGTGCACAGGGTAATCGTGGCAGGCACACGCGTCCCGCAGGAGTTGATGGCGGCATACGAGCAGGCGGTTGGCGGCTCGAAAGCTCCCGCGAAGAAAACCACGAGCCGCAAAGGCAACGACGACGGGTCCGGTGAGTAAGCGGAACCATGCTGCCCGCGTCTCTCACAGTCGACGGGCTGAAGGTCCGCATCGACAAGAAGCTCTCCAACGACGACGGGCTACTTGCCGAGTTTCTCGAAGCGGCCCTGACCGCGGCGCAACGGCCGTCGCCTCTCGGATGCGGGCGCCTGCTCTCACCCGACCCCGGCCCCGAACTCGACGAAGAAGGCAACGACACATCCTCGCCTGTCGCGCGAACAATCCGCATCCGCGGCCGGCATGTCATGGTGCCCGACGCCCGCGAGATCACAGGCGTCACCGTTGACGGGGTGACTGTTGCTGAAGACGCCGGGTATGTCCCGATGGAACGGGACGGCCACATTGTTCGGCTGACACTCGACCGCGAATGCCTCCCTGGGACTGGCTATTGGGATGAAGGCTGGTGGCGCGGCGGCGGCGTTCCCGACCGCCGGCCTCGGCGTCACACGGTCGTCGTAACAGGCCGCTTCGGGTTCGCTGATCTCCCGCAGGACCTCGTCGAGGGGATCTACACGCTCGCCGCACGCGGCTGGTACGAGCGCGAGGCACAGTACGCCGACCAGGTCGCCATCGCGGAAGGCACGCCGATCCAGACGTATTTCCGGCAGCTCCCGCCACGCACCCGTCTCGCGTTCGAAGCCCTGACGCTGCCGCGCGGGATCGGTGGCCTTTCGTGAGCGTCCGCGAGGAGAACCAGCTCCCGCCCGAGAGCACGCTGCTAGGCGTCATCGACACCGGAGCCCGGAATGCGATGAAGATGGCGCAGCAGGCCGTCTCGCCGGTCGTTACCCGTGAGGTACCCAGGCGCTCCGGGCGCACAGCGGCCGCCCTGAGCCCGCGGGTCTACCGCACATCGACCGGCGCCGCGCTGCTCGTGGCCCCTCCTCGCGGGAAGATGAGCGGAAAGGTCCGGATCTCGCAGGTTGTGCGGTGGGTGAACCGCGGCACGGGGCTCTACCGCACGACCGGCCTTGATGTTCAGCCAGCGCGCCGGATCCGCTCGAAACGCATCCCGCCGCGGCGCCTCATCCTCCCGGGCGGCCGGAAGGTCTGGAGCGTGAAGGGGCAGCACCCGAACCCCTTCATGGCGCGGATCATGGAGCTCGGGACGCCACGCGTGCAGAAGGCATGCGAAGACGGCGCCGTCGAGACGGCGCGCACCGTCGAAGAGGCGGTGCACTGACATGAAAATCAAAGCGATGATGGTCGAGCTCATCGCGCTCGAGCAGCAGGTATCGGCCGCCGCCGCCCTCGACGATCCAGCCAACGAGATGCGGGTCTACGAATGGCGGCCACCGGGCTTGCCTGAGCTCCCCGCGATATGGAACTGGATCGACGACGGCACATACGAGCTGGTTGACACCGCGCGAGGCGACGACACGCTCGTGATCGCGTCAACGATTGGTGTGAAGCCCTCGGCTATCGACGAAAGCATGGGGCAGCTCGTGACGCTCGTCGACATCTTCCGCGAAACCGTAGACCCAGCACTCAGCCAGCGGCCAGTACTCGGCGGGACGGTCCGCCAGGCCAAACGAGTAGTGACACGCAGCAGTATCGACGACTTCGACGGTGTGCCCGTGATGTGCATGGACATGCTCGTGAAGGTCGAGCTCAGCAAATTCCTCTGAAAGAAGGAGATCCCGATGCCAGACGATTCCGGACGCCCCGATCTCGCGCTCGTAGCAGAGGAACGCGCAACTGAGGACGCTGACAGAGAACACCCCGGCGAAGGCGAAGGCGAAGTTGACGTCGCCCCCTACCGCGGCCTTCACTACCAGGACGAGACGGGCCTGCGGCTCGTAGCACAGGCCCTCGCGGACGCCCCCGACGGGACTGTCCTAGCCAAGGCCACCGTCGAAGGTGAGGCCGACCTCGTTCTTACGGACCCCACGAACGCTAGCGGCATGAACGTCACCGCGGTGAAGACCGCGGCATACACGGCGGTGCCCGACGATTTCATTCCTGTGGATATCTCAGGCGGCTCAGTACCGGTGAAACTCCCCGCCAAACCCGCAGACAAGACGCAAATCGGCGTGAAGCTCGTGGCTATCTCGGGCACGCCAGGCTCGACGACGGCGACCATCACGCGCGGCGGCAGCACCGACGTCTTCAACAAAGCGGGCGGCAGTACGTCTCTCACGCTCTCCGCCCTATTTCAGGGCGTCATCCTGCAGTACAGCGCTGGCCCCGGCATCTGGTATGCGCGGACAACGGACACGCCGTTGGGGGTGGCGCTGGGGGCGGGGAAGACCGGCAGCGATAACACGCTTGGTGGTCCGGGTGGCTCCGCGTTGTCTCTCGCGGCGGTTCGGAGCGCTGCGGCACCGTTCGAAGGTAGCGGCACTCGGAAGCCCAACCTCTCCGAAGGGAACGTGTTCCCGGTCAAGATGACGGGGGCGCTTGCGATCGAAGCCCCCGAAGGGACGCCGCCGAGTACGCGCTATGGGGTGCTGCTCGAACTAAAACAGGATGCGACGGGCAAACGCGCGGTCACGTTTCCCGGCATGGAACCGCTGGGGCTCGCGCCGGTTATCGGTGAAGCAGCGAACGAATTGACGCTGGTCGAACTGTTTACGAATAACGCGGGCGCGTCATGGTTTGTGATCGGGATGGTGCAAGGTGGCGTCGGCCCCGAAGGGTTCGTCGCTAGCAAATACGAGCTGCCGTCGGCCATGCCGGTCTTCAAAGAAACCGGGGCCGCGACGACGGAAAACCGGGCGATCCTCTTCCAGTCGGTCGCACGCGACCTCGCGATCTCCAACCTCACCCTCACAAGCGCCCAAACTGTCGGGGCCCTGATCACCGTGCCGCCCAACAAGGTCTTCACGGGCCCCTCGGTGGGCATCGCGACCGCAGAGGGCACGCCCGCGAACCGCACGCACCTCTGGTTCGCCCTCCTCGACCTCACCGGCAAAGTCCTGGCGGTAACGGGCGACTACATATCCTCGACGAACACGCCGATGGAATCCGGCAAAGCGCGAGGCGTGAAGTGGACCGCGCCTATAGCGGAATCCACGGAAGTCAAGCAGTACATCGTCCTTGTCGCGAACGTCGTCAGCTCCGGGGCCGCGTTGACACTGCTGGCGGTGAACGGTGGTGCGGCGCTGATGAACCTCGCCCCGAAACCGTGCGTCCTCGGCCCCGCCGCTGTCACCGTCCCGCCGACCGTAGGGGAAACCCTCGCGCTCACGGAAACCAGCAAACGCCTCTGGATCGGCGGCCACTGATGCTTACGCATCCGCGCAGCGCCAAGCCCAGCTTCGACTTCTATCGATTCCTGCCAGCCAACAACATCTTTCAGCAGAACATTCAGGCGTACACGCTCGACACGAATCAGAAACCGGGTAAACGGGCAGCGAACTATTTCAACTGCAACCGGACGCTGTATGTGCCTTACGGCGTGGAGTATGAAGGCACGCAGAAAACGGTGCGCGTGGTTTCATCTTCGGTGTCGACCGCGAAGTTCACCGGCGCGACAGCATCGCTACCTGTCTACTTGATGCCCAAAGGCGCACCAACCGAAAAAGTTCAGCTGTACGCCAAAAACAAAGAAAACCCCTTCACGGAAGGCCAGAACGGAGGGCTGCAGTCGCACTGCAACGCGGTGCCCGTGCCGGACTTCACGAAGCTGCTGACAGGCAGCGAATCACTCACAGCGGAAGGCACCGACAAAGAGCTCATCCTCATACAGGAACAGTCCGACGGCAGGATCAGCATGTGGGACTTCTTCCAGTTCCAGGGGCCAGTCGGCGAACGCTGGGCGCACTGGGGCGGCTACGTAGACGACCTGCGCGTGTGGGGCGGCATCTACCCCAACTTCTGGGGCTCGGCCGCCACGTCGCTGTGGACCGCGGGCGGGATGATCACGCACACGGACTTCCTCAAAGTCATGTTGGGCGGAGACATCGACCACATGATCGGTTTCACAATGCCCTGCACCGGGTTCGAACCCTACGCGCCTGCCACCCGCCAAGACGAAAAACCCACAGGCTGGAACATAGGCATAGTGGCCGAATTCGAAGGGAAACCCAATGCCACCTTTGGGCTGGAAGGGGCTCTGCCCCCTGACCGTGAAGGCGGCGGCGAGGCGCGCATATACCGCTACCCCGCAGCAGCCAAAGCCGCCGAATTCGCCGCGCTCAAAGGCAACATCATGTCGGAAGCGATCTTCCGCGCAATACAGAAGTACGGTGGCTACGTCTGCGACGGTGGCCCGACGCCCCCGCTGATCAAAATGCAGTGGGCGGG
>Ga0208077_1000034_pt1 | contig 11811 bp, 12 predicted proteins | sample NGESurshal072012_FD_184463 | JGI IMG/M metagenome (GOLD analysis project Ga0208077, IMG submission 184463) | Arctic peat soil microbial communities from Barrow, Alaska - NGEE Surface sample 415-2 shallow-072012 (SPAdes) | ecosystem: Environmental > Terrestrial > Soil > Wetlands > Peat ... | reverse complement strand
TAATACACCATTTGGTGAAGCTGTTACTAATCCTACTGTTGCAGTTCCTAGACCATATAGGACTGAATTAGCCGTAAGTCCAGTAAGTTCTACAGTTACTTGACCAGGTGTTCCCACCGTAGTAATGCTTCCTGTTCCCTTAACATTGATTGTCCCACTCACTGGTAAAACTGGGCTTGTTCCCGAATTAGGAGTAAGAGATAAAACAGGAGCCGTAGAACCACCTGCCAAAGTAACAAAGCCGTTGGCATCTACAGCAAATTGAGCATTACTGAATGCTGATAGCCCTGTGCTATTCATTGCAGTAGAAGGTATAGCTGCTGCGACTTGGATATTGAATTGCTCGATATTTGAGCTAGGATTGTTCGTGTAAAGCGGCTTTACAAAGGTAGCATTTGCTACAGTCTGGCCAAGTGTTCGAATAGTGCCTAGGAAAGGAATAACGGCTATGCCATCATCACCTGTGAGCGTCTCAGTGCTAGCTGTGCCGGTATTCGTGATTGTTAATAAATTAGAGCCAGGCGTTGCCACTACCGTGATTCCTGTACCACCAACCAATTGAATATTATCAGGAGGCGTGGAACTAGTCGAAGAAGGAAATACGACTGTATTGCCTGTGTCAGATAGCGATGCTAATACGGTAGATACTGAAATAAGTTCCCAGGTCGATTGTAATGCACCTGAAATATTTGATTGGGAATTTAAATACCAAAGACGAATACCTGCTTGATTTATCCAGAATTTGCCTAAAGGATAGTAAATATCATTAGGATTAGGGTCGCGCTTGTCTATGACCGGATAGTTAGTTGAATTCGTTCCTACGGCTACTGAATAGGCTTGTTGTGATGAATCTCGTGGCGTCATTCATTAACCTTTGATTAAGCTACTCGAGTAGCTGAGATTCTTCCGTAGACCGATAATAGACCTGCTGAAAATGTTCCGGACGCAGTCATATAAACAGGGATTGTTGAAGTTACATTGATTCGAAATGAAGGAATACTGATTGAAATATCAGAGTTTATATTAGGCATAGTAGGACAAATAAATGCACTATTGCCTTTTAATCCTCTTGTAGCTGATGTAGTGGATATTGAACCTGTAAGGTTTGTACCCGTTGGCGATCCTCTAAAATCCATAATCGCGCTTACATCCCAAATTCCAGGCGTTAACGTAATCGAAGTTACATTGGAAATAACATTTGTCGTTAAACTAACAGCAGATCCAGGAACAATATAAGAGGAAATATATTCTCCAATTGTTTCTGGCAATGGTGGAATACCTGTTGTGTTAATTATAACATTTGTAGTTGTAGGAATTATAAAAGCATGACTCATTTAAAACCTAATATGCATATATTACAGATACTTTTACTGAACCAGTTCCGCCCGTTCCTGTCACAAAAAAAGAAGTCCCAATAGGGAATCCCATATTTGTGGCTATTCCTATATTTGCTCTACAATCTAAAGTCATAGTTTCACCAATGGCTAAAGTTGTACCTTTAGTCGAACCTGAATTGTCAGCCACGAAAACTGAAACAGTCGATTGATTTTTAAAAATAAGAATGACAGGTTCATTAACTAAGGTTCCTAATAATTGAGCAGAACCAGTAAAAGCTCCTGTCACACTCATTTCAGTGTCAAAAGCTAACTTTTGATCATTGGGCATGTTTGTCATATAGAGCCTATTAGTTTATAATTACCCAGCCAATATTTGAAACGTCTGTGGTTGCCAGTGAGGTCGCATTGGCTGTAGTCCATGCATTGATAATGAATGATGTTCCACCAACAATCGTTCCTACACTCAATATACCAAGTGCTGCTGCGCCTGTTGCACCAACAGTCATACGTGTCAGCAATATGATTGAATTTGCTGTTACAGCGGTTGTGGCGACTGTTGCAGTACCGCCAGATAGAGTTACCGTACCGAATGAATTTGCACCGGCTGCTGTGGTAGTTGCTACGCTTGTACTTAGAATTTTATTTCCGGCAGTACCTAGAACCAGGTTACCATTAGTTGCTGTAATTGCTCCTAAAGTGGCTGTGAGTGATGTAGTAGCAGTTAAGGAACCTGTAACGGCTGTGTTGCCTGTAGCATTACCGATTCGTGTTGCACCTGTTCCACCAGTTCCAATTGTGGTTATTGATGCGCCAGATGTATTGATATTAGCGACACCCACTTGAGTTAGTGCGCCTAAAGTTGTAGTTCCTGTAACTCCCAAAGTACCACTAAAGGTCCCGTTGGTTGCTCCTACAGCGGCAAGTGTGGTTGTGCCTGTTACACCTAATGTAGTGCCCACGGTTGCGCTTGTGGTGACGGCTAAAGATGTTCCAGATGCGAGAGTTGTTGTGGAGGCTATGGAGCCAGGGGCAATGAAAGTAGAAGGAATCGTGAAAGTTATCGTGCTTCCCGCGCCTGCTGTGGTAATCTGATTAGCCGTCCCCAATAGATTAATATTCGCACCAGACGGGCTAATAGCTCCCCCTGACGATGCTGTAAGGGTATTTAATGGCCCTGTAAAAATTCCCAGAAGATTCCACGTAGCGGACATTACTCCACCAATACTTGTAATTCCGACCAATGTATATTCATTTAATCCGACCGTATCAACCCAGTGCTTTCCAATAGGATAATTAAAATCTGAAGTCGACGGTGCTCTTACATCTAAATGGGGCACTTCAACATTCTCAGGTCTGCTTCCGAAACCTACCGTATAAAGATTAGCACCTGGCTGAAACGTCATATAAAATCCTTTGTTTAATAAGTCACAACATGTAATAAAGAATTTAATATGTCAACGTGTTTTTCAGGTTTTTTTGCTAGATTTAAATGCTTAAGGATGGTAGGCTTGAAGAACGAAAAGGCTAATGTATGAAATTTACGTTATTTATGATTGTTCTTATTTTTGTGAATATAATTATGATATGTATGAATGTAGCGCGGTTGGACGAAAAAATCGATGAAATCAGAAAAGATGTATACGTAACGAAGACAATCGTGACGCAATACATGTTGATAAACGGAATGAATAAGGAGAAAGGAAATGAATGAACAAATGTGGCAAATAGCTTGTCTGCTTATGTGGATTATTGGAATTCAAACAACTTTAATTATGGGCGCTCTTGGTTTTATGTGGAGACATTTCGATAAAAGGTTTGAAGCGATTGATAAGAGATTTGAAGGAATTGAAAATAGATTGACTAAAATTGAACATGATATGATTGAAGTCAAAACGATATTACATATGAAAAAATGTTGCATGATCAACGATGAATCACAAATGAAAAAGGTAGGATGACAAACAATGGATAATGTTCAATATATTTTATGTGCAGCATGCTTCATTTTACAAATAGTTTTTTTTTGGGATAACATGTTCTAAAATAGAAGATGTGAACAAAAGTCTACATATCCAAAAGAATAAAAACATTTCGGAATGTAATCTGAAAAATGATAAAGACACTCTATATAAAATAAAATGTATTGAAATACTGAAAGATTATATTAAAACAATGCCTTTTGACAAATATGATATTGAATGTCTTTTGAAATCTGTCAATCGAGAGATTGATATGATCGAATATCGGATTAAAAGAGAATTAGGCGAAAAAGAATTTGAAAAGGTTTTAGGAAAGGAGAAGTAAGATGCTAGTAATGTCAATAGGTGGTTTTTTAATATTTGCTTTTATTATATTAATTGGGATTAACGAAAATAAATATATGGATTATTTATAGGGAGATAAGATGCACATAATTTATGGTATAATTGCAGTATTTTTTATCAAAGCTTTATGGTCAATGGTCATGTATGGGAATTCAGATGATTATTCGGAAGATTTTTGATTTTCTTTTTTTTCTTGAGCTTTAGCAGCTCTATCGAATTTATCAATCGTCTTTTCAATCATTGTTGCATTTCCTGTAGCTGATGCACGAGCCACATCGAGATAATGATTACGCAAAACAGGACTTCGAATCATTCTATTAATAATCTGAACTGACTTTGCTGCTGCAAGTGTTGGAACTGTTGCTGCTGCGACTGCTGGTAAATGCGCTAATGCTGCCCCTCCTCCAACGTGAAATAATACTTTTGCTGTTTGGCTTTGTAGTGGTTTGGCAGATCTTTCGATTACGTCAGAAATCAAACGACTTCGTTGGGTGATTCTATATGCCTCGTTGGCTAAATGATAATTTCTTAAAAATTGTGGATTGACACGAGTTCCATAATTTGTAATACTTGCGCTAAGAGCGTGATCTACTTCATCCAAATATCTCAATGCTTGTCTTCTATTGACAGGTCGATTGAGTTGAAATCCACCTAATTGTCTTCGTGCTTCATTAATATCACGCCTTAACTGCAAAGCCATTCTTCCATTTATTCTACCATTGGCAATTTGCGCTTGAATTCTATTAATTTCTTCCATTGCTGGGCCTTTTGAAGGGGTATGCCCACTTCTATACCAGTTAGAATTTCTAATGCGTTGAAGTGCCTGTTCTGTTGGTCTTGAACTAAATGATAAACCCCTAGGTATCATTTGCTCAGCTTCATTTAACGCTTGTGATGCTGCTCTAGGCGCATTTCCAAGATTTGCAAAAGACGCAATTGTCATAAAACCCAATTTACTTAGATCTTGTGCGCTTTCACTTCCACCGGATGCTTTAACTCCCTGTTTTACAACTTGTCCAGCTATTGCGGTTCCAATTTTCATTAATGCAGATACCCTATCAGGAGATGCGAATAATGAACCTATATCAGAAGTCGTTTCTTGAGAAGCTTTTGTAAATTTATTTTTTGGCTCAAAATAATTTCCAGTTTTTTCTTTTGTAAATTCATGAAGTTCGTTTGCGCTTGGCAATTTATTTCCTGGAAATCTTTCAGTTTCTCCACTTTCTTCCTCTAAAACCATTTCAGGCGTTAGCATATTCAAAAATGTATTTATCCCTCCAAAAAAACCTTCTAATCCTCGGATAGCATGTGATGATAATTCTCTTTCAACTGTATCTGATAAATTTTCTTTTTCATATGCTTCAGCATCGGCTATATCTTTGAGAATTTTCTCTTCATCTCCCATATTCTCTAAAAATGATTCAACAAGTTCAGGTTTGGCAATTCCCACAGGAGGTATTATATTTTCTTTTTTCGCTGATTTAACTTCCGAAAATATAGGATTGGTCTCCTCTGGTTCTTCCATATCTGTTTGTCGAGCATATTGAAAAAAAGAACTCATCTTTACCTCTTATATGTCGATTCTAAAGGAATTTTGAATCCTAATCTTTTTGCTTCCGCTTGTGCTTTTTTTTCATCATCATTATTTTTAATCATTAAAATTCTAGCTGCGCGAAGGGTTAAGGGTGTATCTAATGGAACTTTTTTCCCTACAATTTCTTTGGTAAGATCTTCATTACTCATGTTTTGTTCGTGTCTTTGGCGAATGTCATATGCCATTTCATCTTGTCTTTTATCAGCATAATCGCCCATCATCTTATCAGCTCTTGTAGCAATATCATTGCGTGCATATCCGAATTTTTCTCTATCTTCTTCTCCCAATTGTAATTCTAATTGAGCACGTTTAAGTTTCATATCTTCAACGAAATCTTCTAAATCCAAAACAGTTTGATTTGATTCAGCATCTCTTCCAAGTGTAGGTTGAGCAGCGACCAATTGTTGTTCAATAAATTGATTAGGTCTTGCTTGAGATCCACCGAGTTCATGAAGTGTTTCAACAAATCTTTGCTTAGAAGCCGTTTTAAATCTGGCTGATTCTGGATTTCTGTATGCTTCAAAACCTGTTGCATCAACAAGGTAAGGAATAATTCCAGCTGTATTTCCACTTGCAATATCTCGTCTTTGCTGATTAATCAATCCTTTTTTTATTGGGGATTGCTTTATTATACTCTGTGCCTCATCTAAGACAGGTTGGGAAATTTTTGAATGATATTCTCTATCTGACTGAAATTGTGTTTGATTTGCTTTTTTTTCATTTTCTTTCTTTTTCAAAGCTGCATCTTTTGATTCTCTTAAACCTTTTATCCCATATGCTTCGGCTTTGATAATGTCGGTATCTGAAATATTTTCTGGATTAAATCCTTCATTCGTTCCTCTTTCTGTATTAGATCTAGATGATGAATTATCTCCTTTTCCACCGCTTAAAATTTCTTCAATAAATTTCTGCTTTTGTTCTAAAAGACCTTGCTTTCCTTGTTGCTTAAATGCTTCTAATCCCATTGCATTTTTGTCTTTCATAGCACTTTCAAAAGCTTTTTGACGCATTTGAGGATCATGAATTCCAGAAATATCCATGCCAGTCATTTGCATAAAAGCTTGGTTTTCTTGATTGCGTTTCTGCTCCGCCTGCTTTTGCTGCATGATCTTTTCACCAAATTGCATAGCGCGATCCAAGCCTTCATTAAGCCTTGCGCCGGTACTTGGTTTTCTTTGTGGGACATCTAAAACTGGAATTGGCATATTATCTCCTTTAAAAACTTCCACTTGAAACACTAGAACCACCATTAGAATATGAATATGCTTCACCAGTTCTAAATTGATCTTCTAGCCCAGGCATTGCATTATATCCGCCTCCGCCTCCACCTTGTCCATTCCATGAAGGCTGCCAGCCTGGCGTAGATTGAAATCCACCGCCTCCGCCTCCCGATCCTCCACGTCCAGACAAACTAGAACCTATGTTATAACCTGCACTTGCGCCGCTGATTGCGCCCATTGGACCGCCTGCAAAGAATCCGCCGACCCCTCCAACAACTCCTCCGGCTGCACCACCCCAGTTAAATCCCTCTTCTTGTGGTTTGTTATATAAAGATCGTTCGAATGGTTTCTCATTCATGAGAGTATGTGACATACTCATTAGGTCTTTAATTGCATTTTGTCGTAACTCTTGACGTCTACCTTGCAGATCTTGAGCAAAATTTGACATTCCAGCAGTCATTTCATTTTGGAAACCACTACTTTTTCTTGCGCTTAAACTACCTTCACCCCCACCTCGACTAAATCTTGAAGCTGCATTACCTACTAAACCATTGAATTGACGCTTAGCAGGTGCTTCCATCTCATCAAACATACTTTGGTCGCCACCAGCAAGCCGTGCTAGGTAACTGTCTGGTCCTACATGTTGAAATTGCTGACGATACAAGTCCATCGCTTCAGGCGTGTAGTTTTGCATCTGTGCGACACGCATTCCTTTTGGAATGTATTCATTTTCAGTTCCACCGCGCTTACGTGTACCTGTCGAACCTAATTGACTTGAAGCCATATAGAACCTCTTTTTTTTCCAGAGTATCAAATAAATAAATTAATTGCACTTTTAAACATTTGATAACCATTCTAGTACTATCGTCCCGGAAGCTAATGGAGGTGCTGCTCCATCTACAACAAAAATAATCTGATCTGAAACTTTGGATGCTGGATTAACATGTAAATAAAATGAAATCTGACCAGGGATTGCCGTAGGCGTTCCATTGATTAACCCATACCAATCGCCTAAAGTTCCTAAATATTCACCATGCGGTTTAGTAAATCTTGATATTGAGGATATTTTGAATCCAATATCTATATTGGCAGTAGTTGTAAAAAGGTAAACCTGTCTAAAATTTTGTTGTCTTTGGTTCTTATTTATAAACCAACTTTCACCACCAATTGCAGGACGAGTCACTGGAAAAATTCCAATCGTTCGATTATTGACAGCATTGGCAACATCAATATACATTTTATCTAAAATTACAGGTAATTCATCTTCATTATTGAAATCGCGTGAAGTGCGAAGATAAGCAACTGTATTGACAACATTACTGGACATATTATGACAACATTTGACTTGGGTTTACATCTAATATAGCTCCGTGGAATTCTATTTCTGAAAATGCATTAATTCCCGCAACCGGAGTGACAAATCCTCCAGATACATATGGGGTGAAGGTTGTAGAGTTTACATTAATTGTAACCGTGGTTAATGTGGATGTTACAACTTGATAGAAATTATTATTAAGTTGAGTCATTCCCACGACTCCAGTGATTTCAACAAGTTGTCCTGTTTCAAGCTGTGCAGTAGTAGTTAAAACCGCCTGTGTGGCAAGAGACACGCCTGTAATTGGGAAAATCGTTCCTACAGTCTCTAAATCACGAATTTGGGTATCTGATAAAGATATACCTATTTGGACAGTATCCCCAATTAGACTTGTATTTAATCTATGCCAGGTTTGCTCTTGCTGTTGAGCAGTAGGCATTTGTAAATTCACGTTAGCAGGCGTTAATCCTAAATTTGTGCTTTCCGGACATGTGTAAAGAACCGCTGAATAAATCAATGAATTATTCGTTGCACTTACAGAGGGAACAATTTCAATGGGTTTAGGGAAATTGGCATAATTATAAGAATCGGCATTATTTTGACTAAGGAATATCAAAAGAGTCACCTGAGCATTATTTTCAGTAGTTGTAAATAGGTATTGCTGGGGACCAAGTCTTGTCTTACGTCCTATTGTCCAAGCCGTTTGAAATTGTTTTGTCTGGATATATGGAACATAAATTCTAGTAATTAAACCGCCTCCAAGATATGTTCCAGAGCCTACACTTGGATTTAATAAAAATGTATTTGTAGTTGTAGGCCCTACCTGGAATATTTCTCCATTTATAAAAGTTCCAATTGTTCCTAAAGCACCTGTAATCAAAATGTAATCATCCTCGCTCAAGGTATGATTTGGACTCGTAATAGTGGTTCCAGTAATGCTTTGGATATAAAGAGAGGGTGATTCTCCTGTACCTTCTCCCCTTTCGACAACAAAACCTTGTTGATTCCCTGCTATTACTTTTGGATTTAAAAGGGTAGATGATCCAGAATTCCAAGGATCATTCCACACAGACCATGAGGGATATACCAATCCAACCGTTTGCCATGTAAAACCTGTTTGCTTCCTAAATGATCCATAAGTCGTATAGGCTTCATTAAATATGGCCCATGTTTGATCTCTATAGTTATATTGCAAAGATTGATTAGGAAACTTGTATGGAGTTCCATCACTTGATCCAGTCTGATTGCTTGGATACGTGAAATAGATCCATTCATTGATAAAATCACGTTGAGCGCAAAACCTTTCATTACCATTTTGTGTTAGATTGATTTCAAAAACTTGATCAGGAATAGAAAGATCAATACGTTGCGCTTGATTCTGACCTGTTATAATATATCCTCGCGCGCCACGCGTGATAACCCCTTCATCAAGATTAATAATAGAGAATGTGCTATCTGTGCCCAATTCTGAATTGATTATATAGAAATTGAAAGGCACAACATCATTACCAGTATAAACAACTTTTGCCTGTACAGAGTTGCTAAAACCACAAATCAATACATCTTGATTAGGTGATACTGAAATCAATGGCCTATCCAAACCTGCTTGGATGAATCCACCAAAACCCGTCTGATCTTCAAAGTATGCCGATGGTGAAGATGTCTGATTGTCAGGAAGTAAAATTGGATTCAATGCATTTTCAATTGACGTGGGGTTGTCAACTGATGCATTTGGAGTATTAGTATAAGAAGCAGTATAATATGGAGTACCGTTTTGGCTATATACAACCGTATCTTGGAGATATTTTGGACTGCCACCAGAGGTCTGGACGATAGGTCCAAAAAACAACAATCTATCTTTGTATGTTACTATCATTCTCGCGCCCACAAGATAGTATTGCTCTTGCGGTAAGTCTGAAATTGTGTAATTGAATTCAGATAAAGGAGGAGAGAAATTTACCCAACCATGCGTACCTGTCAATGAGGGAGTAGTAGTATTTCCATTTGTCGGGTCACCATCATAAAATCTCAAAGAATCTTTTGTAACATCAGATCTATTTGTAAGATATTGAGCCATTCCTCCTGACACATAGGCACCACCAAGTATTGCAAAAGGGAACGTTACGGTTACAGTATTTGCATTAACTACAGCAGTTACATAGCCAGTTTGAAAATTTATCCCTGTGATTCCAATCACTTCATTAATGAATAAAAAATCTCCTACAACTAATCCATGACCAACAATTGTTAAATTTGCAACAGCCGGAACATTTCCAGTACCAAATATTCCGTTTCCTGGATTTGTTATAGTCACACCGGTAATTAGCTTAAATTGCATTCCTATGCTTGTTCCTGTAAAAGGAACATCAATGCCATTTGTGGCCCATAAAGCGCCCTGGTAATTCACAGTCCAAAATTGCTGATAATCCTGTCCATTCCATGTTGTAGCTGTTTCAATTGTCTTAGGTATATAGCCTGGAAGATTCGTGGCATCTGCTGCCGGATTTTTATAAAAACTAACATCATAGATGGGATAAGGAAAAGCCGTAAGGATATTATATGAATACTTTGTATCAAAAAAAATGCTTCCTGGAAACTGTGTAGTATTGATTTGGAATTCTTCCAGTCCCATTACTGGAAGATCTGGATAATATGTAAAAATCGCTGTGATTGTGGCTCCTGCTTGAGCAGGAATTAATATAGCGCCAGTAGAGTAATTTATTGTATTTGGACCACCTGTTCCTGTAGGCGTCAAAAAACTATCTTTAGTAGGGTCTGTGTAGGTAACCGGTCCATTTGAACCCACTAGAGTTGTTAAACCAGGAACAATATTTCCATTTGCTTGAAGTGAAAATCCTGTTAATAGGTTTCCATTTCCACTTCCATCTAAAGTAATTGTAGCGATGCTGCCATATGCTGTGTTCGAAGAATTGAAGAAACGGGTCAGTCTTGCAAGAAAGGAAGTTCCACGTTTTCTTTTGACACGACCACGCCATTGATATGCATTTATAAGAGTAGGGAAAGAATCATTATCAATATTAAATTGGGTGCGGTCTGTTCGTAATCCTCTGTCTATAGGTCCTAAAATAACTTTTTGACCCATTTAGTTACCTATGGCCATCCAATAAAAACCACCTAAATCCGCGACACCACCGCTACTACTGGTATTAGCAACCCAAGTGAAGCCAGTAGGAGTGACATTTTGTATCATAATTGAATTTGAGTTTGAAAGTTCTCCAGTACTGACAACTTGCAAGGTTGCTTGTACATTATAACATGTTGTAAAAGGTATACCTTGCGCGTCTGCAAAGGTGACAGTGGAATATTTGTGACCACTACTACTAGTTAAAGCTATAGTTCCCCATTGGACGAGCATTCCAGCCCAACACCAGCCTCTTGTAGATTGCTGGAATCCTGTCATTTGAACCGTTCCGCCGTCATTTGTGGCATATAATTGAGCATGTGCTGCTCCTGGTGGAATTGTAGGAGGCGTATAAAGTAATGAGTCAAATTGAACCATTCCAGCAATCTGCGTCGGAATATTGGCTGGAAAAGAGCCTTGAGACGGCATATGTAACAGCGTATGATAACCACCATTATTTAAATTAAATCCAATATGATCGATAGCTATGAGGTTTGCTATTGAATTTGTGTTAACTTGCATTCCAGGCTGGTCATTAGATGGATTGTCAGGACCATTAGGTAAATTTAAATTATAATTGGCAAAAGTCATACAGAATTACCCCCAATATTATTGAAACCTGATTGGCCTTGATTTATGCCTTGTGAATAGATAGTCTGCGTGCGTGTACTTGTGAATTGGCGTTGACTACGTTTCCAGACAAGCCTTTCTTGTTCGATAAATAAAGGCTCATAGAATTGAAATTGTTCGATATCTCCAGTATCTGCAAGAATTTTTCTAGCAGCTCCCCTTGCAATATATTCAGACATAAAAGCAAATTGAACTGCTTGACTTGTTGATAAAAAAGCTGATGGAGTTAAATAAGCATCTAGCTCTACT
>Ga0208077_1000032_pt1 | contig 11879 bp, 12 predicted proteins | sample NGESurshal072012_FD_184463 | JGI IMG/M metagenome (GOLD analysis project Ga0208077, IMG submission 184463) | Arctic peat soil microbial communities from Barrow, Alaska - NGEE Surface sample 415-2 shallow-072012 (SPAdes) | ecosystem: Environmental > Terrestrial > Soil > Wetlands > Peat ... | reverse complement strand
GCCACGAGCCGCGGCAGGGCTGGCACGCGGGTGTTCTCGGCGTCGAGGGCGGCGTCCGCGGCGTCGGCGAGGGCTTGGTCGCGGACCTGCGGGGTGCTTGCGTCCCCTGCGGCGGTGGTGTGGCGTTCGGCGTCGCGCTGGTGGACCTTGCGGGCGAGCTCGGCCTGGATGATCGCCGGGCGGGTCTGCTCGATGAGGGCACGTTCGGCGTCGAGCAGTGGTCCGGTCATCGCGGCGAACACGGCCGACTTGCGGGAACCGGGTGGCATCGCGACGACGGTGAACAGGTTCAGGGGTTCGCGCCAGCCGGGGCGGACCTCGAGCACGGCGCGGCCTCCGGCGGCGGTGGACAGCGCGGCGAGGGCGATGCAGCCGGGCAGGTCGAGCGGGGTTTGGGTGAACTCCGCGACGGCGATGACCTGGTCGGCCACCCACGGCGGGAACGCGTCGACCGGGAACGGGGGGAGCAGCCGGCGAGGCGCGAGTGGGGTGGGGTCGGCGTCCCATCCCGCCGACGCAGGCTCGGCCGCGTGCTGAACCACCAGGCGGTGGCCGGCGTCGAGCCGGGTGAGGATCTGCTCGGCGGTGGTGCCACCGGGGCTGCGGGTCACGGTTGCGTCCCGACCGGGAGCCTGCGAGGGCTGCGAGTGCCGGCGGTGAGCCCGGAGCGGATCGTTGCTGCCGCCTCGCCGGCGGGCAGGCCGATCGCCCGGGCGGCCTGGGCCAGGGCGTCGCTCGCCAGATCGGCCGGGAGCAACCCGGTTGCAGTCACTCGGCCGAGCGCGAACGCCGCGGCGTTCAGGGCGTGGTTCCGGCCCCCGGGGTTGGCGGCCAGGACCCTTTCCAGTTCGCCGCGGAGAGCCGTTGCGGCGTAACGGGAACGGCGCTCCACACCGGCGAGCATCGGGCCGAACACCGGTGTAGGTGGACGTTCGGTGGTCCTGAGCAGCCCGGTAATCCACGGCGGGAGCGGCGCGACCGGCAGGTCGAGAATCGGGGTGTAGCTGCGGCCGTTGATGGTGGATCCGGCGCCGACGACGTAGCCACCGGCGGCGCGGGTGTCGATGAGCCAGCCGAGCCGACCGGCGGTGTTGCGCAGCGGCGGCCCTTCGGGAGGGGTGAAGTAGAGGTGCTGTCCGCCGCTGGCGGTCCGGACGGTGTAGGTCTGGATCGGCAGCCGCGAGCGACATAGTCCAGGGCGGAGCGCAGGAGGAGGTGGGAGAGCATGTCCGCGGTCCTCCGGTTTCGGTCAGTCTCAGGTCCCTTATGATGGCTGCGCTTTCCTCGGGAGTCGCGTGTCGGGTCCGGGTCTGGTTGGTTCCAGCGGCAGGGCAGCGCCGGCAATTCCGACGGCAATTCCGTCGGCAGTTCCGGCAGCGATTCCCACCACGGCAACCATCCGGACGGCGACGTGGCCAGGCATGGCATCGGCCTCGCCCTCGCCCTGCCGGATCGCGGAATCGGAGGGCGGCCGGCTGCAGCTGACCAACGCGAACCCGACGACCTTCACCCTGCTGGCGCCGGCGACCCCAAACCCAGCCGATCCGATGCCCCCAGCGCCTGTTCCAGGGTGAGATCGCCTGCGGTAGAACGGGCTTGCATCATGGGCAGTTCGACCGTGAAGCTGGTGAGACCCGGCCGGCTCTGCACGGAAACGGTGCCGTGATGGGCCGCGACGACCGCGGCCACGATCGCGAGGCCGAGCCCGGTGGAGCCTGCGGCACGGGACCGCGAGGAATCACCGCGGACGAACCGGTGGAAGATCTCGAGCTGCAGGTGATCGGGGATACCGGCACCGTTGTCCGTGACCGTCAGCACGACGGTGGACGCGGTGGCCCGGAGCCGGCAGCTGACCATGGTTCCCGGCCGGGTGTGGGTTCGCGCGTTGGCCAGCAGGTTGGCCAGCACCTGGTGTAACCGGGCTTCATCGCCGAGCGTCAGCACCGGATCGTCGGGCAGGTCGAGCTCCCAGCGATGGTCCGGCCCGGCGACCTGCGCATCGGACACCGCGTCGATCGCCAGCCTGGTCACGTCGACCGTCTCGCTGGACAGCGGTCGCCCGGAGTCCAGCCGGGCCAACAGCAACAGGTCGTCGACCAGGATGGTCATTCTGGTCGATTCTGATTCCACCCGGTGCAGGGCGTGGCCGACACCCTGCTGGTCCAGCGGGTCGCGGCGGGCGAGTTCGGCGTAGCCGCGAATGGCGGCCAGCGGGGTGCGGAGTTCATGGGAGGCGTCAGCGACGAACTGCCGGACCCGGGTCTCGGACTCTTGCCGCGCCGCGAGCGCGCTCGAGACGTGGCCGAGCATCTGGTTCAGCGCCGCGCCGACCTGACCGACCTCGGTGCGCGGATCGGTGTCCCTGAGCGGCACCCGGACACCCAGCTGCACCTCGCCGCGGTCCAACGGCAGCGCGCTGACCCGACGGGCGGTCGCCGCGACCCGATCCAACGGCGCCAGCGAAAGCCGCACCACCCAGATGACCGCGACCACCCCGGCCAGCAGCGCGATGCCGGTCACCACGAGCAGGATCAGCCCCAGCTGTACCAGGGAATCTCCGACGCTGGACAGCGGCAATCCGTTGATCACCGTGGTCCCGTCATGCATGTCGGCGACCACCCGGTAGTCACCAACCCCCGGGATCGTCACCGTTGTCGCTCGGCCATCCGCCGGCACCACGGCCAGCACCGGACTCGCGGCGGGCGGGAGTGCGACGCACCCACCCACATTCGACGTGGACACGATGCCCGAGGACACGACCTGGGCGTCCTGCACCGTCGCCGCCAGCGCACCGATGGGTTGCGCGAACCCGAAGGAGGGGGGCCCGCCCGGATCACTGGACCCCGCGGACGCCGCGCAGCTCGAGGCGTTGGAACCACCGTGGTGATCCGGACCGGTTGCGGACTGGTGAATCTGCAGGAGCTGACTGTCCAATTGCTTGACCAGATAGTCGCCCAGGTAGATCTCGGTGGACACCCCGACCACTGCGCACACTGCGGCGATCACCAGGACGATCGTGACCACCAACCGGACCCGCAGCGTGCGCGGACCGCGTAGCCGCGGCGATCCGGCTGTGCGGGCGGCGTGGTCCGCGACGTTGTGCCGCCGGACAGTCGGCATCAGCCGAATCCCCCGCCCGGGACAGCGGCTGAACCCGGTGCCCGCGCTCCCGCAGTGGGTGCGAGGCAGTCGCTGCCGGTGGTTATCACTGCACCAGCGTGGTGTCCGGTGGTATGCGTTCACCAAGCCTGGCCTGTGCACTGGCTGTGCACTCACCTCGGCCTGCTCCGGATGTTCGCCGGACACTGTGAGGACAGCGACAACGTGGCGCAGGCCACGGTGTGACGTCCCCGATCAGTTCCTCCCGAATGTCCTATTTCGATGGCGAGTGGCCCGACCATACATTTTCTGAGATTTCTCCGAGATTCGCTTCCGCGAGCCGCAAAATATCGGCGGAGGGCTGGCTGCTAACGGTGGTGGCGACCGTCCACGTTGGTGACGCAACACCCCGCGCAGACACACCGCCACGTCATGAAGGCCCCGTAGATGCTTTCCTCACAACGGGTTTCGTGCGCACGGAAGTGGCGTGCGGAGCAGGTAGTGTGGTCCACGACACGGCAGCGCACCCGCCCGGAGGTCTGGTGGGGCTTTCGCTGAAGGGGTATTTTCCCACTACACTCCGGTTCTCAGAACAATCTCAGTGGTCCTATCGAGTTCCTGTGAAAGCAATAGGTATTGGCCGATTCGCACCCCAACAATGATTCACTCGTTGAATGACCAAAAAATATCGGATCGCACGAAGGGATCACCTGCGGCGTCGGGTCCGGCTGACCACCGCCGGCGTGGTCGGCGTGGCAGGTGCGGCGTCGGTTGCGCTCACCGTCGCCATTGCCGGAGCCGCGCATGCTCAGAACGACGCGACGGAGACATCGTCGACCAGCTCTGACGGATCCACCAATAGCGCCGGCACCTCGGCGGCGGCGCCCACCACCGCCGCCGCCGCCAGCAGAGCTGCCGCCGCCCCGGCGCCTCAAGTGCTGGCGACCCCGGCTCAAACGCCGAAGGCCACCATCAGCGCACGCGCCCAGGCCAAGTCCGGCGGTTCGTGATGACGCACTCCGCACTCCGCACGCCGGCCGCAGACCGGTCGGTCGCTGATCGGCGATGAACGCCACCGTCCTCTGGTACTCCAGCCGCGCGGTGGGCGTCGTCTCCCTGGTGCTGTTCACCGCCGTCGTGGTCCTGGGCATCGCGACCGCCGGGCGGGCCTCGTCGACGGCATTCCCACGTGCCGCGGTCCTGCGCCTGCACCGGGCGCTGTCGATCGCCGCAACCGCGTTCATCGCGGTGCACATCGCTACCGCGATTCTCGACAGCTATGTCAACATCTCCTACTGGGACATCGTGGTGCCCTTCGGCTCGTCCTTCGATCCTTTCTGGATCGGGTTGGGGGCGGTCGCGATCGACCTGCTGATCGCCATCGGGATTACCAGCGCCTTCCGCAGGCGGCTGTCCCTGCGGGCGTGGCGAGCGGTCCATCTGAGTGCGTACGCCATGTGGCCGATCGCGCTCATCCATGGCTTCGGCGTCTCAGGCGGCGACGGCCAGCAGCGCTGGATGATCGCGCTGGACATCGTCTGCATCGCCGCCGTGCTCGGCGCGCTGGCATTCCGGCTGCGGCCGGACCGACACCCGGACACAATAGCCCGCAGGTGGGACGACGCGACAGATCGACCGCGGGTATCCGTAGGGGCGTCGTCATGAACGCGTCGTCATTGAGCACGGCCTCCACTGCGGGCCAGAACTTGTCCGCGCATCCTGACTCCACCAGCGGGCCAATCGGTGTTGCCCGGCTGCTGCCGCCTGCACGGATCACCTTGTGGCCCGAGCATCAGCGCTACTACGGCCCTGTGCTGCCGACGTCGGCGCCGTCACTCGCCGACCTGGTTCGCGCGTCGGGATTACGCGGCCGCGGCGGCGCGGGCTTCCCGACGGCAACCAAGATCGATGCCGTGGCATCTGGCGGCGGCCGGCCGCGGGGCGCGGTCGTCGTCGCCAACTGCTGCGAAGGTGATCCGACGGCGAGGAAGGACCGGGTGTTGATCACCCGGGCACCCCACCTGGTGATCGACGGAGCGCTGGTCGCGGCGTCCGCGGTCGGCGCGGATCGGGTCGTGTTCGCCGTGCATCAAGGCTCGCGATCCGGCAGCACGCTGTGCGCGGCGCTGGCAGAGCGCGGGGCGGCGGCAACCGCCGTATCGGTAGTCGAGGTGCCGCATCGTTTCGTGGCATCGGAGGCGAGTGCGCTGGTCAGATTCCTGAACACCGGCGACGCAAGGCCGCTGGGCCGCCTCGCACCGGTGTGGGAATCCGGCGTCGACGGCCGGCCGACACTGGTCGACAACGCCGAGACGCTGGCCCAGCTGGCCTTGATCGCGCGCTTCGGCGAGCGCTGGTTCCGGTCGGTCGGGTCCCCCGAAGAGCCCGGCACCGCACTGGTGACCGTTGGCGGCGCGGTACCGCGACCCGGCGTGGTGGAGATCGGGACGGGCACAACGATCCGGACGATCCTGGCGGCGGCCGGCGCGTCCCCGACCGGGTGGGCACTGATCGGCGGCCTGGCGGGCCGCTGGGTCGACCTGGCAGTGATTGCCACTACCCGTTTCACCACAGCCGATCTCGCTGCGGCCGGGGCCGTCCGCGGAGTGGGATCCATCATCGTGCTGCCGACCAACGGCTGCCTGCTGACCGAAACCGCCAGGGTCCTGCACCATCTGGCCGATTCCGGTGCGCGGCAATGCGGACCGTGCATTTTCGGCCTGCCCGCCATCGCCGCGGACATGTCGGCGCTGGCCGCGGGCGACCGGATGGCGTTGACCCGTTTGCGCCGCCGGCTACCGACCATCGACAGGCGCGGAGCCTGTGCGCATCCCGACGGAGCGGTCGCGGTGGCTGCGAGCGCGCTGACCGTGTTGGGCGGACCGGAGTCCAGTCACCTTAGGCAGCATCTTTCTCACCACGGGTGCCGAGCCGCTGCACCCGTGGTGCCGCTGGGTGTGGTCAACCCCACACGGGCGGTGTCGCGATGAACGCAAGGTCTGACAACGGTGTCGTCCTGACCGTCGATCCGATTGCCTGCCGCGCGCACGGCTTGTGCGCCGAGGAGCTGCCCGAAGGGATTTCCCTCGACGAGTGGGGTTACCCCATCCTGCCCAGCCGCCCACTCTCCCGAAAACTGTTGCGCAGAGCCAAGTCCGCAGCAGCGGCCTGCCCGGTACTTGCGCTCAGGGTTTCTCGTAGCAGGGGCTGACCCTCCGGTATCCCCCGCCGGAACGGGAACTCCCGACCCAAGCCCCTCGCGCTGCCTGCGGCGCGGCTGTCCCGCTCGGGCTCCGTTGCCGTCGCAGCGGCCCCTTTTCGCCCTGCGGCGCCGGGTCTTTCGGCTCTTGTCTGCCTGAGCCGACCCGATCAAGGTGGTGGCAAGCGGCCGCGCCGCCATCGGTCGCGGGGGCTCAACCGTCGGGTCCGACGCTCGGGCTCATCGCAGGAGGGGAGCCCGATGCCAACACCAGAGTCCGCGCCGCACAACGAGCGGCGCACACCGCGACGTTTCGTCTTCTCCGTGCACGGCAACCCGATGGCACGGGCGTCGGACCGGACGGAAGCCGCGTTGGTCACCCTGATCGTGGTGATCTGGGTGCTCTGCTTGCCGGTCGCAGCCGCCGGCGGCTCGAAGCTCTGGGCAGACATCGCGGGCACGGACCGCCCGCAGCAGCAGACCTACTCAACCACCAACAGGGCACACTGAGGGGCGCATTTGGACACTCGAGGGGATCTGGCGCTTTCGCGGCGAGTAGGTCTGTGCGTGCAGGTCCTGAACGATACGCTCACAACCGCAAGGCTTCTCGGCCTTGCCTGACCACGACCGGGTCGCACAACGCGCACAGGAAGACTACCGGCAGCACATCGAGCTCAGCGGCCAGAGTTGTCACGCTGGTGGCCAGCAACGCAGACAGCTCGGCTGATCGGCCGTTACGTCACCAGTAGCACGATGGAAGGCTCAAGAGTCTCACGTAGCGCTACCAGCTCGCCCCTGTCGTCATATGCCTACTCCGCTGTCGAGGAGTTGATGTAGCCGCCGTGAATCCACTCGGGAGCTTCAGGTTCGTCTCTGTCGGCTGCGTCGAGCAGGTCATTACCAAATTCGATGCTCCTGGCGGCATCGGGCATTGTCAGCGCTGAACCGGAGTCCTCACCCTGAAAGAATGGCATCGCCTCGGGTGTTTGCAACCGATAGCGCAGAATCGGGTAGTCGCCTTCCACGGCCACGAGCCCTCACCCCACCCGACATACCGCCGCGGTCAGATCCCCCCGAGCCCAAACAACTGCGAAGAGGCCTCGTCGTTTGTTGGCCGCTCGACGGGGTTTTCGGACATCCCGCAGGTGAGCTTTGGCGGCTGGCCGGCGCCGTTGGCAGTCTTCCGGGGCGACGTCGTTGTTGGTGGCCTGGGCGGGGCGATTGCTGTCAGGTCCGGGGTTGCCAGCTGAAGTAGCGCAGCGCGAGGAGCAGTCCCGCGATGCCCCAGGCGGCGACGATGAGCACGTCGGTCCAGGAGAACGGCGTGCCCAGCACGGCGGAGTTCGATGACGTCCTCGGGTTCGGTGCTGTGCGGGTCGAGCCCGTCGAGCAGTCGTCGTAGCCGGCCGACCTGATGCTCGATCTCGGCGTAAGTGCGGCTCATCGCGGCCCTCGCGTCGGAGCCGCCCAGGGCGCGGTCGACCAGCGGGACCAGCAGTTCCTTAGCGCTATTGATGATCTTGATCGAGGCGCGTCGGGCCGACAGTCAGTGATCGGCCCTAGGCTAGACGCCGCGACCGCGGCCTGGTCGACGCGACGCAGCGGCCGTAGGTAGCGGGCCAGGGTGGTGTGGCCGCCGGTGTAGCCTGCTCGGCGATCTCGACGTTCAACATGGTGGCGTTGCGTACGCCGTGGGCGAGTCTGTCGTGCAGGTAGGGTTTGAACGAGTCCAGCACGCTGGCCCGCACGTCGCCGGCCAGCAGCGAATCACCACTGCCGGCGCGGAGGTAGCGGCGCACGGTCTTGTAGTTCAGATCGAGTCTGCGGGCGATTGCCCGTATCGACAGGCTCGATCGAGCAGCGATACCAGCATCGAGTGGGTGGCGACGAGCGCCGGGGTCGGAGGCACGCTACCGGCCAGTGGCTGGATCAGCGACGTTCCGCTCGGCGGCATTTGGATGACACCACCGCCCGCGGTACGTGGCTTCCGGGCGGGTTCAGCGACTGATGTGGATGCTCTGGAAACTTCCCCACGGCAGACCAAGTGACCGCCGCCGACCCGTACTGCCGGTCAGGAATGTCCAGCCAGCACACGATTCGCCGCCTGAAACATCTGCACCGCCAGTACCAGCGAGTCCGGGAATGGCACCGTCGAGACGAACGCGGCGGGTCGGCGCGGCCTGGTTGGGGCGGCCGATCAGGAACGTCTATCCCGTCGACGCCGGCGTCCAGGTGTTGGCGCGACCGCAAGCTGCCGTCGCAGAGCGGAGGCCTGACTGCCACCGACTCGGGTCGGTACGGCGTTGCGCGCCCACCCTCAGCGCGATTCGCCACCGTGATGACCCTGGCGTTTGCCAAGGTGGTTACGGCTTCCACCGGCGGGACAGCGCTGCCGGGTGGCGGTACACGGTGTCGAGTACAGCATCAGCTGTCGGCGGCGTCGGCTTCCGCGACGATCCCTACCAGGTTCAGGCCGCCGAGCCGGATCAGCGGCCGACCGAGTGGTTCTTCTATGGCTACGACTTCACGACGGCTCTCGTCGATCATGACCGCGAACGCCATCGTCGATCCTTGACGCGGTAGTCCCTCGAGCACCGGCTGATCGTGCCGAGGCTGGTCAGGTGGGCGCGGCGATTGAGGAAGCTGGCCGCGTCGGTACGGTCGGGCCGGGCCGGGATGTTGTGGTGAGTGACACCACTGCGAGTACCGATCTCGATGGTGGTGTTCACGTGGTGGTGTTCACGCGGTGATGTTCATCCGGTGACCCATCCATGGCATGGCATGGGCGAGGCCGGCCGCGGCGGTGGTCCAGTCGTGGGCGCTGCCGGCGCTCTGCCAGTACTGCACATTCATCCCGGCGGATTGGGCCGCGGATTTCACCCGCTGCAGATCGGAATCCACCGCGCTGTCCTGGGAGCCCACGATGAACCAGCCGGCGATTGTCGGGAATTTCGCGCGGCCCATGATGTCGATCGGGTTGATCGCCGTGAACTTGGACTCGTCCCCGCCGAACGCTGTGTCCACGGTCTGCTTCCTGGATCCGAGGGTCGGCTCCAGCTGGCCGGAGATGTCCACGAAACTCGGGTAGACCGTCGGGTGATTGGTGACCATCTGTAACGCGCAGGTTCCGCCGTAGGAGAAGCCTCCGATCACCCAGTGCCGCGGGTTCGGGTCCACCCTGAGCTGGGCCCGGATGGCGTCCGGGACGTCCTGGGACAGGTAGGTGTCCACCCGTCCAAGGCTGGAATCGGCGCAGATCGGGTTGGCCATCTCCGAGCCCAACGCATCGGGAACCACCACGACCGGGGCGAGACCGTTGTGCTGGGCGGCGAAATCGTTCATCACCGAGGGCAGGCGGTCGCCGAGCAACCAGTCATGTGGGTCACCGGGCTGACCGGCCAGCAGCACCAGCACCGGCAGGGGCTGCGGGTTGTCCGCGAAGTACGCGGGCGGGTAGTACACCCACCCGGTGCGACCCTGGAAACCGGAGCGAACACCAGGCAGGTCGACAGGACTGACCCTGCCCTTTCCATCCGCGGGCATACCTGTCCCGGTTGGGGTCCACACCGTCGTCAACGGTTCCGGTGCCACCGCCAGCGGTGTTGACGTGGCCGCCGAGCCCAACGCCGGCGGGCCGGTGATCTGCTGGTCGGAGGCCACACCGAGGACGTCACCCAGTGTGGGGTATTGCGCGTAGAACGTATTGATCTGGTTGGCGGCGAGTGTCACGACGACAGTTCCGGCTATGACGGCACCCGCGCTGCGAACCCAGCCGATACGGAACAGGGACCCGACCGCCAATGAGATGCCGGCGATGCCCACCCCGATCCAGCACATGATCACCGGTGGCAACGGTTCGGCGAACAGGTTGGTAGCGACAGGTTCTCCGATCACCCATGCCGCCACGGCCGACACCATCACCACGAGGGGCAAAATGAACAGCCACCACCAGCGTTCCCGCCTGGCGAGCAGCAGGACCGCCCCGGCCAAACCCAGGAGGACCAGCAGCCACGCCAGCCACCCCGATGTCAGCGACACACCCACCAGCGGGCACTCCTTCAACTCGTCACGCACTCATGTCTGGGCGTTCGCACATCCGGACTCCCGGCCAGGCGGCTGGGCAGCGCCTGGGTCGTCACAATGTAGAGGCCGGCTGTGCGTGCTCTGTACAGCTAGTTCAGCTGGCGGTGAAACCGGTGTGAGCTCCCTGTGCGCTCGTTGTTGTCTTTCTCGCCGTGAAGCGTCGCGGCCGGCGTGACCGGCGGCGGTCGGGAGCGCGTACTGGCGTTGAGTTCGGGGTAGCCAGTCGGCAGGAACTTGCCAGCGTTTCCTCGGCATGCCTTGGTCGTCGGTGGGTCACGTCGGACTCGTGATCGTTGCCGTTGGTGGTGTATCGAACAACAGGTCGCTGTCGCCCGGTCTCACCAGCTGAGGCCGCGTAGTGTCGGCTCACCTCGTCAACCCCTGAACCGCCAACATCACACCCCGCGGTCGGCGCTCGGATGGCGACGTTCCAACAAGGGCGGGAGGAGGCGTCGTTCGACGCCCGGCGTCGATCGACACTCTCCAGGGGTCGACGCGGTGATCGTCGGCGCTCAGTGAGCCACGCCACCGTAGGCAAATGATCCGTTTCCACGGGCGTCATACAGAACGCACATACTGTGGTCCCAGCTCACCAGGGCGGGATACGGGGCGGGGCGCGATGCGGGGGAGTGGTGATGACACGGATTGTCCGGGCTGTCGTGGCCGCAGCGACGGCGGCGATGCTGGTCGTGCTCACCGGATGCGGGTCCACCGACACCGCCGTCGGGACGCTGACCGCGGTCGCCGACAGTTCCGGGCCGACCGGCTTCGCCGCCGCGGGTTCCGACCCGGCGCAGCAGGTTGCCGATCAGACTGTGTTCCCGGCGGTCGCTGCTCCGGCGGACGCCCCGGACCCCACCAGTCCGGCCGCGGCCGGTGCCGCCGTCGAGTCGATGGTGTGGGTGCCGGCCGGTGATCACCGGGTGCCGGGCACCCTCGCGGTGCCCGCCGCGCCGCCGGCCGGGGCGATTCCCGTGGTGTTGCTGTTGCACGGCGACCTGAGCAACCGGAATGAGAACGGTGATCTGTTCACCCGGCTCGCCGCGGCCCTGGCCGCGGAAGGTGTCGCGTCGCTGCGGATCGATTTCGCCGGTTCCGGGGACTCCGAGGAACCCGACCTGGCGCTGGACTACCCGGGCATGGTCACCGATGCCGCCGCGTCGGTGGACTACCTGCGGGCCGATCCGCGGTTCGACCCGGCCCGGGTCGCGGTGCTGGGGTTGTCCCGCGGTGGGGCGATCGCGGCCACCCTGGCCGGGACGGTGCCCGGGGTGGCGGCGTTGGTGGAGTGGAGCGGCGCGGTCTACAACGGGTACGACGAGGACCCGGAAGGCCACGAGCAGGCCCGGGCCGACGGCTTCGTGGCCGTCGGCGGCGGGTTCCGGTTGTCCTTGGGCTGGTTCGACAGCATCGAGGAATCTCACCCGCTCGATGACGTCGCAGGCTTCACCGGGCCGGTGCTGGCGGTCACCGGGGCCGAGGACGGCGTCGTGCCGCC
>Ga0208077_1000030_pt1 | contig 12172 bp, 11 predicted proteins | sample NGESurshal072012_FD_184463 | JGI IMG/M metagenome (GOLD analysis project Ga0208077, IMG submission 184463) | Arctic peat soil microbial communities from Barrow, Alaska - NGEE Surface sample 415-2 shallow-072012 (SPAdes) | ecosystem: Environmental > Terrestrial > Soil > Wetlands > Peat ... | reverse complement strand
TGGCGGGCCTGCAGCCGGCGCACGGCGGCCTCCGTCGCGGGTCCGAATTCACCGTCGACGGGGAGCCGCAGAGCGGACTGAAGGCGCGAGACAGCGTTGCCGCTGCCCTCGCCGGCTTCCGACCCTGCGCTCGCGGCGACCGCGTGTGCATGGTGGTGATGGACTGCGACGGCGGCGACCGCCGAGGCCGGTGGGGTGATGGTTTCCTGCCCGCTCACGCCGATCACGCTCCACGTGCCGGGTCCCACGATCCCGTCCACGGTGAGGCCGTGACGGGCCTGCAGACGACGAACCGCCGCCTCCGTTTCCGGGCCGAAGTTGCCGTCCACGGACAGGTGCAGCGCTGCCTGGAGCTGCCTGACGGCGCCTTCGCCGCCGCCGGCTTCGCCGGTCGAGCCGGAGGTGGACGCTTCGCTTGCCGAGCCGAGGGCCGGGGCTGAGAAGCTCGCGGCGAACGCCGTCCCGGTGCCGCCGCGCAACGCGGCGCTCGTGGCGGGCCCGACGATGCCGTCGACGGTCAACCCCTTGCTCGCCTGGAACTTCTGCACCGCAGCTTCGGTTTCCGCGCCGAACACGCCGTCGACCGTGACGTTGCCGAGGGCCTTCTGCAGGAGTTCGACCTGCCGGCCTTCTTCGCCCGCGCTGAGCGTGATCGTGTGTTCGGTCGTGGTCGCAGGTTCGGGGCCGGTCGCGGCCGTCGCGATCGCCGCCTGGCCGCCGATCGTCGCGGTCGGGCCGACGGTCAGCGCTGCGAGCGCGCCGAGCGAGACGCGTTTGGCGCGGGTGCTCGACGGCGAGAAGCGCAGCTCCGCGGCACGCCTGCGGGCCCGCGAGCGGCCGAGGGAGAGGTGCCACGGCTGCTCGTCGGCGAGATCGCGCTCGTGGGGCAGGCTGCGCACGTCGAGCAGCAGCGCCAGCGAGGAGCTGCCCTGGGTGGAGCGCACGCGCCCACGGTTGGTCCTGACTCGACGTTCGCGTGAACGTCGAAGCGATTCGTTCCAGTGATCGAGCGCTGCAAGATCGCGTGGGGATCCCGACATGCGTGGGCGTCCTTTCTCCAATTCAGTTGCATGGCGCCTACGGGGTTAGCTGTCGGGCTCGCGTAAACGTCTACGCTACGCCACACCTGTGGCGATTCGCCCCCGCAGCCTGCGGCTGCAATGGGTCCCCCGCTCCTCAGACCCCTTGGGGCTGAGGACTCGGCACGACGGGCGGCAAGCTACCAGATCTCCTTGCAAGATGCATCACATTGGAAGGTCTGCAAGCTTTCTTGCCGACGGCGGTCGGCGCGTGGGGCCTCTCGCGTTGATAAGTTCGCTCTGTGCAGCGCAAAAACGCAATCGACTTTCGCGTGCTCCTGCTGTTGGTCGTTCTGGTGGTGGTCGCGGGCGGGGTGGCGCTGCTGACGGTGGGCGGCTCCTCCGGCTCTACCAAGCATTCGCAGGCGCAGAACGCGAGCTTCGCCGCGGAGGGACTGCTCACTCCGGTGAGGGCCGCGCCGCCGCTGTCGCTGCGTAACTCCCTAGGGCAGCGCGTGAACCTCGCCTCCTACAGGGGCAAGGCCGTGTTCGTGACGTTCATCTACACGAGCTGCCCCGACGTATGCCCGCTGATCACGTCCAACCTGCGCGTGGCGCAGAACCTCATGAGTCACGTCGCGGCCTCCAAGACAGCGATGATCGCCGTGTCCGTCGACCCGCGCGGAGACACGCGCAAGGCCGTGGCTGCGTTTCTCGCTCGCCACGAGATGACCGGGCGGATGCAGTACCTGGTGGGCTCGCAAAAGGAACTCGCGGCCGCGTGGAAGGCGTGGGGGGTGGGCTCGGAACGTGACGCCAAGCAGCCCGAGTTCGTCAACCACTCGGGCCTCATCTACGGGATCACCGGCTCGGGCAAGCGCATGACGATCTACGCGGCGAACTTCCAGCCGAGCGACATCGCCCACGACGCACCGCTGTTGGCCGCACGCTGAGCGGGGGGAGGATGCGGCCGCACGTGCTCGGATGGACGCTGTTGGCGGCCGTGGCGATCGCGGCGCTGGCGGTGTTCGGCTTGGCCGGCGAACACACGCCCTCGGGCGGGCGTCTCGCGCCCGCGCTACCCCACGAAAGCCTCGTGGGCCCGTCGCAGACGCTCGCGAGCATGCTCTCCGCGGACGGCCACAGACCCGCGCTGGTGGTCTTCTGGGCTAGCTGGTGCGGGCCGTGCGCGCACGAGGCGCCCGCGATCGAGCGCTTCGCGCAGAGCGCGGAGGGGCGCGGGCGGGTGGTGGGCGTGAACTGGAGCGACGCGCTCTCCGGCGCGCGATCGTTTCTGAGGCGCCACGCGTGGACGTTCCCGAACGTGCGCGACGCGGAAGGGACCGTGGGCAACGCCTACCGCATCACCGGGTTGCCGACGACGTTCGTGCTCGACGGCGACGGGCACATCCGCGCGGTGCTGCGCGGGCCGCAGAGCGAACGCTCGCTCGAAGCCGCGTTGCGCGCGGCGTAGCGGGGACCCGCTAGCGCTCTGACTGATCGAGCAATCCCTGCTCGGTCGCGGCCGGCGAGTTGTCCGAGCGTTCGCGGAACGGCAGGACGTCGATGAGGCCGGTGAGCTCGAACAGGCGCTGAACCGCGCGCGGGCCGGGAATCAGCCAGAAGTCGTGTCCGTCGCGCTCGCAGATCTTGCCGGCGAGGATGATCGCGGCGAGGCCGGTGGAGTCGATGAACATCAGCCTGCTGAGGTCGATCGTGAGGCTGCTGATGCCTCTCTCGAAGAGGCGGGCGCAGGCGTTCTGGAGCGTGTTGGCTGAGCTCAGCTCGAGTTCGCCGCTGAGCGCGAGCGTGTAGTGGTCGCCGTTGGCGATCTCTTCGACGTCGAGTCCTGAAAAGCGGCTTGTCATAAGGTCGGAGCGGCCTCCGCACATGGATCGTGGCGTACGCCTCGTCCCCGTCCGTTGGGATGATGCTTACGTCCGGCTTGATGTGCGCCGGTTCTCACGGGAGCGGCGCATTCGACACGGAGATTGTCAGGACCCCTCGACGGCAGCCTTGATTCGACCGGCGAAGGCGTCCGCGTCCTTGCGGGCCGCGCTGAGCGCGAAGCGCGTGATCAGCGCCCCGAAGCCGTGGCCCTCGAGGATGTTGAAGAACGTCAGCGAGGTGCCGTCGCCGTCGCTGGAGAGGTCGTAGCCGCCTTCGGAGGCGACGACGAGGTTCTTGGAGATCTCACTCCAGCGGATCCGCGTGGGCGAGTCGAGCTCGGTGATCTTGAATTCGCGCTTGCTCTTCATGCCGGCGTCCTTGACGGTGCTCGCGAACACCGTGCCCACCCCGACCGGCTCGCCGGTGGTGTTGGCGATCTCGAGCACGCGCGGGCTGAACTTCGGGTCGTTCGTCCCGGCGGCGAGGAAGGCGAAGACCTCCTCGATCGGACGGTCGATCTCGATCGCCGCTCCAAATCGTCCTGTCATCCCACTCCCTTCGTTTGTGTGGCGTGCCGCGCATTATCACTGGGACGACATGTGAGGGCTTGTCAGTAGCAGCTGCCCTGGTTGCGACGGCAAAGGGTCCCGAGCGCTAGCCGGGGAGGCGTTCGGTGACGTGCTTCGCCTCTTCGGCGAGGCCGTTCGTTTTCGCCGCCTTGACTATCCGCGCGGCGCGCTCGGCGCCGACCGTGTCGAAGATCGAGGCGAGGCGCTCCTCGCCCTCGGTCACGAACGCCACCCGCAGCAGGTCCTCGTCGCTGAGCGTCTCGACGCAGAGGCCGAGCGTGTGATCGTCGAGGTGCGCGACGAACCTCCCCATCGCGACGTGCTCGCCGTTGGTCGCCATCACGGCGCACACCGCGACGATCGTGTCGCCGGCGATCGCGGTCACCACGGCGACCGCGCGACGTGGATCGAGCTCTGCGGCGAGCTGCGCGAGGAAGTCGATGGAGAAGTGATTGGAGATCTCGACCGCTCGGCGTGGATCGAGCAGGCCGGTGAGGCGTGCGCATATGAGCGGGCCGAGCGCGCTCTCGCCGATCGCCGCGAGCGTGCGCGCCGGCAACAGGCGGGCGGCGTCGGCCGTGCGCTGCAGCAGCTCCTGGTCGTCGTCGTAGAGCAGATCGGTGATCGCTTCGCGATAGTCGCGCAGCTCCGCGGCGGGCGCTTTCGCCAGAAACGCGAGCGTCTGCGGATCTGAGACTCCGAGCAGGCGCGCGAGCTTCGCGGTCTCGGCGCGGCTCTCGGATTTGCGGCTCATGTGCCGAGCGCTCTGCGCACAGCGCCTCGCAGCAGTCGCGGTATGTGATCGAACGCCTTGTCGATAGCGATCGCGAGCGCGCGGCGCTGGCGCCGCAGCGCCTGTTCGGTCAGCTTGTTCAGCTCCGCGGCGTGTGCAGCGGTTAGCGATGGGGGAGGGGGCGGGAGCTGGTCGGTTGGTCGTGGCATCTCGAGGACGTGGCGGTTGGCGTCGCCCTGCAAGATTGCGCGGCTTTGAGATCCGGTGCATCGGGGTCTCTCCTCAGCGCGGTGCGCCTTACTACTGACCTCGGGTCGGCGTCCTGCAGCAGGCAGTCGGCTGTCAGGAGTGCTTCGGTGCGTGCGCGGAGGCGGGCTCGTTGTCGGCGGCCCAGTCCTTGAGGAACGCCTCGGTGTCGGCGACGTCGAGTGGGCGGGCGAACAGGAATCCCTGTCCGCTGTCGCAGTCCTGGCTCTTGAGCAGTGACAGCTCCTGCTGTTGCTCGATGCCCTCGGCGAGTGTCTCGATGGAGAGGGTCTTGCCGAGCTGGACGAGCGTGTGGATGAGCGTCTCGCCCTCGCGGTTGTCGGTGAGGCCGGAGATGAACGAGCGGTCGATCTTCAGCGCGTCGACCTGGAAGCGCTGGAGGTGTGCGAGCGATGAGTAGCCGGTGCCGAAGTCGTCGATCGCGATCCGCACGCCGAGCTGCTTGATCTGGGTGAGGCGGCGGGCGGTCTCCTCGATGTCGCGCATGATCGTCGTCTCGGTGAGCTCGATCGTCAGCGCCCCGGGGTCGAGGCCGCTGTCGCCCAGCGCGGTTTCGATGTCGATGATCAGCTGGTCGCTGTCGAGCTGGCGACCGGAGACGTTGACGGCCATGCCGATCTCATAGCCGGCCCTCCGCCACGCGGCGCCCTGCTTGCAGGCTTCCTGTAGGACCCACCTGCCGACGTCCGTGATCAGTCCCGTCTCCTCGAGCAGGGGGATGAAGTCGTCGGGTTGCACGACCCCGCGCTCGGGGTGCTCCCAGCGGATCAGCGCCTCCACGCCGGTGGGGCGCATGTCGGTGAGGTCGAGGGTGGGCTGGTAGACGAGGAAGAACTGTTTGCCGCCGAGCGCCTCGCGGAGGTCCATCTCGAGCTCCATGCGGTCCTGGACGGTGTCGTGCATGCTGGTCTCGAACACGACGTGGCGGTTCTTGCCGTCCCACTTCGCGCGATACATCGCGATGTCGGCGTCGCGCAGCAGGTCCTCGGCCGTGGTCGCCTCTCCGGTCGAGATCCCGATGCTGGCGGTGACTGTGAGGCGGGTCTGCTCGTCCGCTCCGAGCTTGAACGGGTGCTGGAGCGCGTCGAGGAGGCGTTCGGCGATGAGTTCCGGGCTGGCCGTCAGCGAGATCTCCTCGGAGATGACGACGAACTCGTCCCCGCCGAGGCGCCCGAGCGCGTCGATGTCGCGTATGACGCCGCTGAGCCTCGCGGCGACCGCCTGCAGCAGTTCGTCGCCGACGCCGTGGCCGAGCGTGTCGTTGATGCTCTTGAAGTTGTCGAGGTCGATGAACAACGCGGTCACCGGCGTTTGGCTGCGGCGCGAGCGGGCGAGCATCTGCGTGACGCGGTCGAGGATCAAGGTCCGGTTCGGCAGGCCCGTGAGCGAGTCGTGCGTGGCGAGGAACGCGAGCTCGCCCTCGCGCCGCTTGAGCTCTTCGTCGGCGCGCTGGCGCTCGATCTCGAAGCACTCGCACATCTGCACGAGGCTGAACTCGAGGCTCAGCTGCACGATGTTCAAGGCTTCTGCAAGCACGTCGTTCGAGGCGTCCAGCCGTGTGGCGCTCTCGCGCAGCACGTCGGCCATCGAGTCGCGCCAGAACAGGCTGCGCCTGGTGACCTCGTTAAGCGAGGCGGCGCGCTGGGCGGCGAGCTCCCCGAAGATCTCCCACGTTTCCTGACCGGCCTGTCGAGCAACCTCAAGGCCCTCGCCGGCGATCCAGCGTGCGACGGCGATCGTGGAGCTCCGGCTGATCCGTTCGAAGCTGTCCTGAACCATCGGCTCGACCTCATGATCGGGTCCCGCGCTGCGCGCGACCGTCAGGCCGAGCACGTCCTCGCAGCGGGCCTTCAGCGCCTCGCCGAGACGGCAGAGCTCGTCCGCGGGCTGTCCCTGCGGGATGGACGGCGGCAGCGGTACGCGTATCGCAGCGTTCCCCGGACTTGAGGGTTGAACTGACATTGAGCTAACACATCGGCACCTTGGGCTGATTCCACAAGCTGGACATCAGATTTGCAGCGCATCGATCGAGGCGCGAGGTGGGGAAGTACGGATCGGGTGCGTGGCTGGACTCTGATGTCGGTGAGGCCTTCGCGGGTTAGCTTGCTCTCAAGGGGACAGGTCGAGAGGAGCGATGGTCATGAGCGAGCAGCTCAGCATGCTGGACACGATGTTTCTCGAGCTCGAGCAGTTCGACGAAGCGGCACACATGCACATCGGCGCTGCGCTGATCTTCGACGCGCTCCCCGGCGGCGGCACACCGACGATCGGCGAGCTGCGCGATCACATCCGCGAACGCGTGGGGATGCTGCCGCGCTATGTGCAGAAGCTCTCGGGTGTGCACGCGGGTCCGCTCACGTGGCTGACGTGGGAGCCGGCGAAGGCGGTCGACCTCGACGCCCACGTGCACCACGCGACGCTGCCGGCTCCGGGCGGCGAGGCCGAGCTGCACGAGTGGCTGGGCGAGTTCTGGTCGCATCGGCTCGATCGTCGTCGGCCGCTGTGGGAGATGACGCTGCTCGACGGGCTCGAGGATGGGCGCTGGGCGCTGGCGAGCAAGACGCACCACTGTCTCGTCGACGGCGTCGGCTCGCTGGACATCGCGCACGTCCTGCTCGACGTCTCGCCCGAGGCTTCGCCACCGCAACCGCTGCAGATGCCGGAGGGCGAGGAGCGGGCGGAGGAGCAAGGCAACGGCCGGTTCTGGTTCTCGCCGGGCCTGGTCGTGCGCGGGGCGCGCGCCGGCGTCGGCGCGGCGCTACACCCGCGCGAGTCGCTCGAGAAGGTGCGCGCGGCTGTGGATCTGATCGTGCGCGAGGAGGTGATCGGGGCGCCGAAGTCGAGTCTGAACGGGCCGATGAGCGGCACACGCCAGTTCGCGACCGTGCGGCTGGATCTGGCGGACGTGAAGGCGACGAAGGCGCACCTCGGCGGCACGGTCAACGATGTGGTGCTCGCGTTGTGCGCGGGCGGGCTGCGACACCTGCTGCTCTCCCGCGGCGATGAGCTGCCGAAGAGCGATCTGCGGGCGCAGGTGCCTGTGAACATCCGCCCGGAGGACCTGGAGCACGCGATGGGCAACGAGCTGACGTCGCTGTTCGTCGAGCTGCCGGTGGGCGAGGCAGACCCGATCGCGCGCTACCACCGCGTGGTCGAGCGCACCGAGGATCTGAAGGCCGGCTCGCAGCGCGCCGGCGGCAAGACGATCGTCGACCTCGCCGACATGGGGCCGCCGCTCGCGGGCGCACTGCTCGCGCGGTCGATGTTCGGCGGCACGCGGATGTTCAACCTGACGATCACGAACGTTCCCGGGCCTCAGCAGCGGCTGTATGCGCTGGGTGCGCCGCTCGTGGAGATCCTCCCGCTCGTGCCGCTGTTCGCCGGGCACACCGTCGGGATCGCGGTTCTCTCATATGACGGGCAGGTGGTGTTCGGCCTCAACGCCGACCGGATGGCGGCGCCCGACGTGGAGGTGCTCGCGGAGGGCATCGAGCGGTCGTTCGCGGAGCTGCGGCCGGTTGGGGCGAAACGGTCGCCACGCCGGGCGACGGTTGCGGTGTAGTTGTAGGGCCGTCTCCCCGCGCTTCAGGGGCAGGCGAGCTCGAGGCGACGGTCGGCGGTGTTGCCCGCTCGGCCGCGGGACCCCGAGGTCAGATAGCGCCACGTGCTGCGAGAGCGGCCGAACACATAGCTCTGCTCGCTGGCTTCAGGTGTCTTTTCACACACGACGGCGAGTGACGCATTCGAACGCGACACGTACACGCCGTTGATCGAGCTGCTGTTGCCGTCGACAGCCCGGTAGGCCTTCATGATGGCGGCCCGCTCCGATCTGGTAGCCGATCTCGCGGTCGAGCTGTTCGCCAGTGCGCTCGGCGCGAGCGCTGACCCGACGATGATCGCTGCTGTCGCGGCCGCCAGCCACGAGCGGACGCCCAAGCCCAGCGGGGACTCGGTGCTGTTGGTGTGAGGGGGTGTTGAGGAAGTCATGCCGACCATGCTGAGGGCCGCGTCTAAGCAGGACCTAACCGCATGATGAGAAAGATCGAGAAGAGTGCCGTCGGTGATGGCTGCGCGGATGGATCGGTCCAACCCGAGGTGGTCCGGTCAAGGGCCGTCGAGGGGGTGTCGATAGGGCTCTTACGCTGGCTGTTCCGTACTTCGATCGAATGTCACTCCTTGAGTCAAGATCCCGTTTGCTCGCGGTCGCGTTCGTGGCGATGGGCTTGGCCATTGCATTTCACGCGGCTCACGCGGTGTTCGGTTTCGGGAACCACTGGTTGGACGGTTTCACCAATGACGGCGTCTACACCGCGATCGAGTGCGTCGCCGTGGGCGTGTGCTTCACGAGGGCGCTGCGACGGCGCGGCGATCGGGCCGCTTGGCTGTTGATCGGCGTCGCCCTGCTGATGTGGACAGGCGGCGATCTCGTGTGGACGATCTGGCTCGATCACGTCGCCAACCCTCGATATCCCTCGATCGCGGACGTGCTGTATCTCGCTACGTATCCGGCCTTCTATGTCGCTCTTGTTCTATTGATGCGCTCCCATTTCAACCACGTCGGTATGGCGGCATGGCTGGATGGCGTCGTGGTGGGGCTGGCGATCGCGGCGATCAGCGCGGATCTGATCTTCCCGGCCGTTCTCGCCACGAGCAGGGGCAGCGCGGCCGCTGTGGGAGTCAACCTCGCTTATCCGCTCGGCGACTTCTTCCTGCTCGTGTTCATCGCGGTCGGCGTCGCGCTGTCCGGCTGGCGCCCGGGACGGCAATGGCTGTTGCTGGCGCTCGGGATCGGCATGTCGGCGGGCGCCGACATGCTCTACGCCTTCGAGGTGGCAAAGGGCACATACGTGCCGGGCGGCATCCTCGACACGCTGTGGCCGGCCTCGATGGCTGTCATCGCCCTGTCTGCGTGGCAGCCCAGCTCGCCCAGAGCCACGCGCGCGGAGGTGATCGGTCGCCATACGGTCGCGCTTCCCGCAGCCTTTGGCCTGCTTGCACTCGCTCTGCTGGTCAGCGCGACGTTGCATCCGCTGACGCGCCTGTCGGTGGGCTTGGCCACCGGCGCTCTGCTCGCGGTCGGCGTACGCGCGGCGCTCACGTATCTGGAGAACGTACGGATGCTTCAGCGCCAAACCCACGATGCGATCACGGACACGCTGACCGGTCTCGGCAATCGGCGGCGGCTGATGGGCGATCTGGAGAACGCATTGCTATGGGGGAGGAGCGGTAAGGCGTCCACGCTTGCGTTCTTCGACCTGGACGGCTTCAAGCGTTACAACGACAGCTTCGGTCACAGCGCGGGCGACGCTCTGCTGGAACGCCTCGGGGGCGCTCTGGCCGCGGCCGTCGAGGGCTCGGGAGAGGCCTACCGGCTGGGTGGGGACGAGTTCTGCGTGATGGCGGCCGGCCGTTTTGCTCGCGAGGCCGCCGTGGTGCTGAACGCCGAAGCGGCGCTCGTGGAGCACGGGGCAGGTTTCGCCGTCACCGCCTCCTGTGGCGTGGTGGTCGTGCCGGAAGAAGCCGACACGGTGAGCGCGGCGCTGAATTTGGCGGACGAGCGCATGTACGCCGACAAGGCAAGCGCGAGCCGGCCCAGCCGAGCGTGCGCTCAGAGCGTTCTGATGCAACAGAGCGTCCTTCTGCAGTTGCTGACAGAGCGCGAGCCGACGCTGCACGATCATGTGTGCGACGTAGGCACGTTGGCGGTGGCGGTCGGACGAAGCTTCGACCTCGACTCGGAAGAGCTCGACGAGCTTCGTCGAGCGGCCCAGCTTCACGACCTGGGCAAGCTTGCGATTCCGGACCACATCCTGAACAAGCCCGGTCCGCTGAGCGAGAGCGAGTGGCGTCTGATGCGTCAGCACACGATCGTCGGAGAGCGCATTCTCAATGCGGCGCCCGCCCTGCGACCGGTCGCGCGCCTGGTTCGCTCGAGTCACGAGCGATGGGACGGGGCGGGTTATCCCGACCGGCTGGCCGGAGAGGCGATACCACTGGGCGCGCGGATCATCGCTGCTTGCGACGCCTACGACGCCATGATCTCAAAGCGCTCCTACGACGCGGCTCGCCCAACCGACGAGGCTCTCGCGGAGCTGCGGCGACACAGCGAAACCCAGTTCGACGCCGATGTCGTCGAGGCGCTCTGCCGGCATCTGGAAGCGCAGCCGTCGGTTGGGAGCGTCATGGTCCACAACGCGACAGGCGCTGTGTGACTGGGATTAGCGCGCGGCGCTCCAGGCCAGCTGCGCGGCACTAGAGCGGTCGCTCACATCGAGTGTGCGATAGCAGCACTCGAGATGCTTTTGCGCCGTGCGGGTGCTCATGCCGAGCGCTGTGGCCGCACTCTGGTTGGAGTGCCCCATCGCTACGAGACGCAGTACTTCGGCCTGGCGCTGGGTGAGGCCGAGCGCCTGCAGGTCTGAGACCACGATCTGTCGGCCTGCTCCCTGCGCCAGCTTTGTGTGCGCGATGGCGTTGCGGTAGGTCTGGATGAGGTATGGGCGAGCGACGTTGAGAAGATCACGCTCGGTGGCTGTGAAGTCGCGCTTGCCTCGGCTGAGGGCGATACCGAGGACGTGCCGGGGAGAGGCGGGCAAGGTGAAAGCGATCTGATACTCGACCCCGAGCGCGCGGTAGACCTCGCGGTAGAGGGCGAGTTGGTGCAGTCTGCGGCGCGTGACGACGTCGGAGAAGCGCGTGGCGCGCCCGTCATGGGTTTGCAGGTAGCGCTCAACGAGGGGGTTTTCCGAGCCGTAACGGGCAAAGGCGACGTGGAGCTCCGCCGGCACGGGCGGGTCGGTGATCGAGATCGTGCGAGGAAGGTCCGCGGGCAGCTCGTTCAACGCGCACCAGTCGGCGGGTATCGCCTCGCGCAGTGAGCGGAGCAGGCCCTCGCAGAGCTCGTCCAGATCGAGAAGCCCGATCACCTCGCCGACCAGGGCCAGCGTGCGCTTCTCCAGTGCCTGGGGAATGCTTGGAGGGTACAGGCCCAGCCCTTTGAAGGCGTCGAGCCTACGTCGTGAGTACGTAGTTGTCTCCGCCTGGCGGCCGGCCGTAATAGTGGGGTTTTACTGGGACTTTGCGGGCTGACGCCTCGCCTGAGCGTGTCTGAAGGTCGGCGCTCCCGCGGAATTCATTTGAGCACCACCGAAACGACAGTAGCCTTGCCCGGTCGTTGGGTTGGCAACTGAAGATGGGGTGGTGAGATGGACGTGGGGATGCAGCCGGCTTGCAAGCAGAAAGCGCTGATCGCTCGCTCGGCGGCCTCGGCGGCGTTGCTGCTTTCGCTGTGCGTGGCGCTGCCTGCGATCGCTGCCGCGAACGCCAATTTCGTGGGCACCTGGAACCCCACGACGGGCCAGCCGTGGACGGTCACCTCGCAGGAACCGAGCGGCGCGTGCACCGGCACGACGTCGCTCGCGGGCTTCAGGTTCACCGCATGTCAGGTCAACGGCAACGAATACAAATTCGATGTCGACCAGGAAGGCACGTCCTACGAATCGCACAACCACGGGACGATCGAAGGCAACAAACTGACTGGTGAATTCAACGACACCGTCGGCCACAACGTCCCCTACACGGCGGTGCGCGCGGGTGCCGGGACGACTCTCACGGGCCAGGTCCTCGACACTCAGCAGGCCAGGGCCGCCACGGGCGTCACGATCACCGTCAAGGGCACGAGCGACACCGAAAAG
>Ga0208077_1000029_pt1 | contig 12254 bp, 13 predicted proteins | sample NGESurshal072012_FD_184463 | JGI IMG/M metagenome (GOLD analysis project Ga0208077, IMG submission 184463) | Arctic peat soil microbial communities from Barrow, Alaska - NGEE Surface sample 415-2 shallow-072012 (SPAdes) | ecosystem: Environmental > Terrestrial > Soil > Wetlands > Peat ... | reverse complement strand
GAGGACTGAGAAGAACTAACCTATGGTGAATTAATTATTATATTAGTAGTATGTTAATAAGCTAAGTTAGGCATTTAATAATAGATTTATTTCTAGAATTAAGATTGTTTTATTTTTTAATAATATTAAGTAAAATTAATTTATTTATATTTTTTCTCAGTTGGGCACAAAGTCGTTGTGTTATGTATTTTTTGAAATGCTATTAAAATAGCTAACGAAAAAGAAAAAATTAAAAATATTAATGAAAATATTAAAAATATTGCTTTTTATATAGAAGTGCTAGAAGCAATTTTAAAAAAAGAAAAAGAAAATACTGAAAACTAAGGAGAATAAAAAATGCAAGCAGAAGCAAAATTAATTATTGATAATGCTTTAAAAGCAAAAATTGAGGATACAAAAAATTATATAGAAAACGCAAATAAAGAAATTGATAATTTATACGCAATCCAAAATAATGTTTGAGAAATATATGACTATAAAGAAAGCGCAATCATTAATTCAGCATTAGAATTAGAAGTTAAAGAAAAAAAGAAAATAATTGAAAATTTAGAAAAAGAAATTGAACAAATTTATAAAGTTATTGATAAAAATTTAGAAATGATATAAAAAACAAAAGAGTCTTATGACTCTTTTTTTAATGCATTAATATAAATCGCTTGTTGTATTAATTTTTTATTTACACGTTTTAAATTAACACCTGATTCTGTTTTAACTGAATTAATACTTTGACCTTCAATTAAAGTTCAATTAATATTTTTTCAAGGTGTTCCTTTTGGTATTTTTAAATTTTGAATGCCTTTAAAAGTTAATCCCAATTTATTATATGTTTCATTGGCGCTTCATAAATATGCTTTATAACCAATAAGCATAAAATATTTTTTCATTTTTTTAGTTTCTAATTTCATCTGTCCTAAATTTTTTCCTATATTTTGTGGACGATAATTATTAAAAGAAGTTAGACCGTCAGTGTCAATTCGCGCAATATTTCCGGTTATTAAATGTTCATACATTCTAATTCTTCCTAACATGGTCACATAACTTCCAATATATAAATTTTTACGTTTTTCAGGAGCCTTCGCTGTTTGACAAATATATTTATAATTTCCAAATATTAATGAATTGGATTTTCCTGTAACAACTAAATCATATTTTGATTTTTCACATGAAATTATATCATTTTTATTATATTCTATTTTTGAATAATAATAACTTTCGTGTTTGTCGTTTTCTGTTGTTTTTCCATAAAAACTATTAATTTTTAATTTTGCGTCTAATTGCAAAATATAATTTATAGCATAATTAATATTTTGTTCACATAATATTTTTAATTGGTCACGTTCATTATTTAAATGTGTAATAATATGTTTTCAAAATGGTTTTAAACCAAAATATTTTATATTAATAATTTCAAATTCAATATTATACATTTTTTGAATTCATTTTCATTCAGCTTCTCATTTTTCAATAATTAAATTTTTTCCAGATAATGGAAATGATTTATTTAAGAAATTATATTCAAAATCTTTATGGTAAGCAAAATTTGCTTTAATAATGCCCTGACCAATTGATTTTCGATACTCTTCTTTTAAACTAAAATTTTTTAAATTAATTCTTAAAAGTTTTGTGCCCCCAAAAGATTCAAATTCTTTTCCTTCATCATAAGGCAAAGGCTGAGTCATATTATAACCATACATCCCATTCTCATCTCATTCCAAAGCTCCTGAAATACTTTTGAAAAGCATAAATGGATTACAATAATTAAATCCTCCTTCTAAATGTTTTAACCAAACATTTTCATTAGGTATATAAAGTTTAATTTCACAATTATGCTTAAATTCATATTCCAACGCTGCTCTTTCAGCAAGTTTTCATGCATTTGAACTAGCGGTTAAACCCCGAGGCCAACCAAGAGTTGAAATATGCTTTTGAATATAAAGTCCGTCAATTAAAGCATCTTTTTTTGCATAATAAATCATAGCATTTTTTTCTGCTTCATTAAAATTTATTCATTTTACGTTTTCTCATATAATTTCATTAAAATTTGAACATTTTTCAAATTCATTTAGAGAACATTTTTCACAATCATTACATCCTTTTGAAATTCAAGTATAATCTAAATTTTTATAAGTGCCTTTATCAATTCCAACCACTAAACCTTTTTGTTTTACTGAAAGATTTACGTGTAATTTAAAATCTTGAATTGTAAATATAACACCTTTATATTTAAATATTAAATTTTTAATACCGGTTTTACCGTTTTCTAATATTCGCAATTCATAATCATTTCAAGTTTTTTTTGTTGCATATAAAATTTGGCGATAATCATTTTCAAATAAATGTCCTTTTATAAAATAACTATCAAATCTAGCGCCATTCGTAAAATATATTAAAATTTCATTATTTCTTGTTTTATCTCTAACATTTTTAAAATTTTTATCAATAATATCATTTATCATTGACCAAAATTCATTTTTCACAGAAACTATTTCTTCATTTTTAGAAAGAGGGACTTCTATCGTATTGTTATAAATTTTTAAAAATGTACATAAAAATATACTACTTGTTTCATTATCAGTTTCAAAATCGGCAGCATATATTGAGCGATATTTTTTCATTATAAATTATTCTGCTTCAATCGGCGTCATAACATTAAAAAAGTAGTATCGTGTAAATTCATACCTTCATTTTCAAGTTGTTGATAGTGGCTATCTCACAAAATTGACCCAGACCCTCTTTGTTCTATTTCGCCCTCCAAAACTAATTCAGGGGAGCGTAGAATATATCAGCCAAAAACATTATTATTAGAATCAACAGTATGAAAATTAACGTTGCTGTCTAAATTGTCTTCGATATTCCCGTCTTCAATTTTTTCTAAATTTCCTGAATATATGCGTTTTGCAAGAGCAGAGTGTTTTGATACTTTTATTTTTTTTAATTGTTCAAAACCATAATTTAATTTTTTTCTTAAAGCAATTTTTAAATTTTTATCATTCGTTTTAACATAATTACTGTAAATTTCACTAATAGACATTTCATTTCCCCGAACTTTTAAAGTTAATTTATTTAAATTTAGAGATTTACCGTATTTATTAAATCTTTTTATTTCTCTTTTTATATTTTTATTAAAATCTTCTCTAAAAATATTTAAAGTTTTTTTCTGCATTTTTGTTTTTTCCAGTTTGATTCAATCATAATCGGGAACTATCAATTTTCCTTCATCGTTTGGACGATAAACTAAAACAGGGTTTTTATAACTGTCTTTAATTTTAATTTTATTTAATTGTTTAATTTGCTCACGAGCCGGATTCAAATATCGTAAATCTTTTTGTTGTAATTTTTTTGATTTTTCAATAAGAGGCAAAATATCATTTTTAATATCCTCGCCATATTTTTTGGCTTCAATAATTGTTCTGTTCAAATTTTTTCTATAGATAGAATATTCTTTTCTAATTTCTTTATAAATTTTTTGAGGGGTATACCCTTCATATAAAGCGTTTGATACAGCCCCTCTAAATTTTTTTGTAGACATTAAAGGCCTCCTATATTAATTTTCTTTTTCCCAAAATAATAAGAATTCTTGCTCATAATAACGATATGTTTCCTGTAACAACAAAGCGATAGTTTGTTTTGTTTCAGGAGAATCATAAACTAATTTATTTTCAATTAATTTTCTAACTAAAATTATTAATTTTGTATCTTTTCTTGGCAACATTTTGGTATCTTTATCAGCAGTAACGTCTTTTAAAAGTAAAGCATAATGGTGTATATTTAAAAATAAATTATTGTCACGTTTGATTGCAAAATAATTTTCATGCGCATTTAAAATGTGGTAAACATAATTATTATAAATTATTTGATAATTTATACTTAAACCATTAAATAAAGTTGAGGGTAAAATATCATCAGTTAATTTCCCGCTTTCATTTTTTGTAAAAAAGGCTTTTAAACGCTCGTTATATTTTAAAAGACCATAAGCGTTTGTGTCTTTAGAAACACCCTTATAAAGTTCTTTTAAATTAATAATACAGAGACCGGCTTCTTTATCAATCATAATTTTATGACGAAAATCAGCACCGAAATATTGTTTAAAAATATTAAACTCATTATTATTATTTCCAAAAAGTCAAACTTCTAAAGTTGGTTTGTCCCGTTGAACATCACTGCAAAATCTAATAAAATTATCAACAATTGATAAACTATTTTCAATTTCGCTGTTTGACATATTTCCGTCAAAAGTCGGGGAATATTCATCCACGATAACACCACCATATTCAGGAAATTGAATTGATGTAAATTGGTCTAAGCCTTTTCCTTTAAGATAAAATAATTTTCCAACGTGCTTTCCTGTTTCTTTACAATATAATTCCCCATTTTTCATATTAATTGGTCATTGCGAATTGCTTTCATTTAAGGCTTTTCCTAATGATGTTAAATTTTTCATACTATAACGGCCCAACATAAATTTTATGTTATTTTTAATATAATTTTTAATTTTTTCATTAATAGCATAAGTTTTACCAATACCTTTTTTTCCGTCAATAATTTTGAACCAATAAGGGTTTTTTGGAAATAGAGCAAGAATATCCTTGCTCTCAAAAAATTTTTTATTTTTTAAATGTTCTAATGCTAAATCAGGAAAAGGTATTAAATCTGTTTTAATTTTAAAAATCATTGTTTAAACAACTTTTTCTAAACTGATAATGTTGCCTTTTGCCGTCGGATTGGTTCCTTTTTGAAAAACATTAATGCTAATTCCGGTCGCACTGACTTGTAATATTAAAATTTCGGGCATTAAAGAGCTTATATTTCCATAGACAAAAGATACTGTTTGAAATTGGTCAATAACAAAAATTCTACTGTCAGATGCGTTAAGTCTAAAATTTTTAAAATACATTATTTTTCCACCAACAGGAAGGTCAGTTGAAGCGTCCTCTCAATTATATGTAACTTTATAAATAATATTATCTCCAACCGGAAAATTATAACTTCAAGTTCTATAATCTTTTGCACTTCCAACAACTTCTCCTTTAATTGTGTCTTCAACAAATTTTTTTGTTACAAGTGTTTTATCATTTAAAAAAACAGGGTCATTGGTTACATAATCCAATGATGTGTTTGAAGTGTTTAAACCAATAACACTTAATTTGTTAATATTTTCTTGTTTTGCTTCTTTACTATCAAAACATCGCTCTTTTATTTCCAATAATTTTGGACTATTAGGGTTTAAATTTATATCAATAATTTTATCTGCCATTTTATTTTTCCTTCTTTCTATTTTTTAATCTCATACATATAAATCAAAAGTTTTATAGCCGTCAAAGTTTTTACTTTCCGATTTTGCTGTTACAGTAACAGCGCCCTTAATATATTTGTCACCAAAAATAATATCTTTACTGGCTGCTCAATTAAAGTCGAATATTCTCAAATTTTCAAACCCTTCTTGTTTTATCGCTTCTTGTAAAAATTTTTCTTTTACAGGAACTTTTTCAGATTTTTTAAAATAATTTAGCGTAGTAATATTTAAATCATTTAAATATTTTTTGATGATAGGTTCTGGGTCTGGGTCGGGTTCAGGTTCTGGGTCTGGGTCAGGGTCTGACTCGACGGCTTGAATAAAAGCATCAAAAGCGTTGTCTGCTTTTAATGTTATTAATGCATCGTAATTTCCTTTTTTTATAACACGGATAAGCAATTTAGTTTCTTTTATTGAAACAACTACACTGTCCGGTTTATCGCTAGTTACCGAGAAATTTATTAATTCATTAAAATTGTTTATATTTCTAATATATTTATAAAAGTTCGATGTTTGAATGTCGCTTGTATCAATATCTATTTTTACTTTTTCAGGAACGTTTGAAAATATATCTCATTTAGTACTTTTAATTTTAATTTCATCATCTAAAAAAGTAAATTCTTTTGGCAAATATTCAACATCTGATTCATCACTTGTAAAAATAATTTCGTCATCCTCTTTGATTTTCACATCTGGTGTTTTAAAAATAAAATCGTTATTGCTACTAATAAATTTAAATTTTTTTGCAACAGAGTCAGGATTAAAATGAATAAATACTCCTCGATTAAAAATTTCTATAATTTTATCTTGTAAAAGAATATCTTGAATGCCTTTATTGAACGTAATTCAATTACCTTCAAGATAAAAAACGCCAACTATATCTTTTAAAGTAATTTCAATATAATCATTAATATAATTGCCATATTTTTGTCTATCTTTTGTAATAACCTCTTCTTGTTGTGTGTTCAAAAAACTTTTGTAAATATCTATTGAATATCTTTCCGGCAAATTTGGTTCTGGTCTTATATGAAAATTAAGGTATTTTTTATAATTATCGGTTGAAGCAATTGTCAAAAGACCTTTTTCTCTTTGTTTTCATTGATTAGAGATAGCCCCTCTAGCATATGTGCCGAGAGCACCACCTATCGCACTACCAGCAGCTGCCCCTGCAGCAGCCCCCATTGGTCCTCCCATAAAACCTCCTGCTATGCCCCCTATTCCGGCGAAAACTGTTCCAATAATTGAACCAATACTCCCAAGACTATTATTTAAAACATCATTATATAATTTTTCATGGTCTGTTAAATTTGATGTTAAACCGATACGTGTACTTTGCATGTTACACATTTTTTCATTATCGAAATGCTCAAAATACAATCCATATTTATCCCTACCGAAAATATTTATAAAAGTATTATCAACGCCTGCAAATTGTTCCAATCTATAATAAGCAAAATAAGGTAAAATAATTTTCTTTTTACTTCATCGTTGACTAAAAAAATAAGGTACTGTGTGTGCATATATAAAATGTGTAAAATTATATTTATTTTCTCAATTCTTTATACTGTCAAAATAACTCAAACGTCCTCATAAATTATACTCGCCATTAGAAATATTTCTATTATCTAATATTTTTAAAAAATTAAATTCGCCATAAGGAGTCATATTAATAAAAACATCTATTAATGGTGATGAGACAATTGCAAGACTATCAATATAATCAAATGCAATATATTCAATAAAATCGGCACTTTCCAAAATTTCGTCTAACTTTTGATAATACATGTTTAAAGAAATTTTATCTATCGCCACTGGAAAAATAGTTACAAAATCGGTATATTCATTATTAATATAAGACCCCATTTGTTGAAAATATTGTTTAAAAATCGGTTTTGTAACTTTTCCACCAAATTTGTCTGTTAATTCATTTATTAAATATTCAAAACTTTGTAAATTTCTTTTAGGTAATTTATTACTTTTAAATTTAATATAAAAAACCGGTTGCCCTATATTTTCAGGTCCTCATTTTGTTATTTTGTCATAATTATTAGTAAGTTGATATATTCTTTCTTCAGGAATTTCAATTTCGCTCATAATATTTTCACAAACATTGCTGCATCTTAAAAGATTATGGTAAGTAGGTTTAATGTGCCCCAAAGTTGTTCTATATAGAAAAAAATTATTATTTAAACTATTCCTTTTTAAATCATTAATAGTTAAATTACTATTATTTATTAAATCATATTCTAAATAAATTTGCGTTTTTTCTATTCCTTTTTCAAAAATTGTTTTTACATTTGTAACAAAATAATATTTTTCTAAAAGTTTGGCATAAGTATAAAATCTAAAATTTCCTTCTAAAACAACCATAATTCCAGAATCGGTATTTTGATTGCTGTAAATATCAAAAGAAATAATATCCTCAAAAAGGTCATTTAAAAAAGCTTCTTTTAAGGTTTTTGTATCAAACAATGAAATTGTTTTTAAATTTTTATCAAAATAGTTATTGCTATTAATATTAATTAGTTGTATTTGAGCCATTATTTTTATGTCCTCCAATAACTGCTGAAGTTAACACGCTTAGGCAACTTCCCACAATAATTCCAAAAACAGCATCAGGAATTGCACCATATGTGTTGTATGAAATAATTGATACCAATATAATTAGGGTGGCACATAATGAAGGTAATGTTACACGCAATACTTTAATTCAAAATTTATATTTATCCATTTTATTCACTCCCTGCATATGTTGTTATAAATAAAAATTGTCGAAAAGATTGGAGTCAATTTCCAATGAAAGAAGGGTAAGCCCAATTAATAATATTTGTTAGAATAGATGTAATATCATTATTAGTATTAATAGTTTCGTTTTTTCCAATCGAACCAAACTTATTATTATCCATATCAAAATCAAAATTTGAAGTATTTAAACCTGATTTTGATTCTAATAATGTTTTTGAGCCCATTTCAGGTGTTATTTTTTCTAAAAATTTCTCGGTTAAAAGTTTTGATGTGACGTAAAGCGACGGGAGTGTGTCAATAACTTTTAAAACAAATTGGTCTAATCATAATGTTTTTTCATTTTTATTATCAATATTCATAATGTTTTTTCTAAAATAAGCAAAAAACATTTTTAAAAAATCTTGTAAATCAAAAATATGATTTTCAAAATTATACGCTTCGTAAATACCTGACATCGAAGCAATTGTGTCATTTATAATTGGTGCGCTTTCTCCTGCAAATAATGAAGCAGTGGGCCACATTTGACCTAATCGAACAATTTCATAATTATTCATTATTATTTTTCTCCTCTTCTGTTTTTTGATTTCCAACAGGAAGTTGATTATTTTTTCTAAATTGTAAATCTAAATTTCATAATTTTTTTGCTTGATTAGTAAATATTTTAAAATTTCTTAAAGGTATATCTTCCAAATTTGAAGTATTATAAAAGTCGGCACCGTTTTCGTTATCGGTTTTTCCACTTTCACGATTTTGCATAGGAACTGACATTCCCGAATAGTTAAAAACAAATTGTGTATAATTTTGTAAATTTTGAAATAATGCAGAACTTTTACTCTCGCCTTTAATTTCTTTATAACCAGTTCCGGCACCCAAATCTGCTTCGATAACCCCTTTATCAGAAACAGTAATATCTCTTTGAAAAATAGTAATAAATGGTAGTTTTGGATTCAAAAATATTTCTCTTTCTTTGTCTAAAACTGCTTTATTTGTGTGATTAACAATTTGATATCATTTTTTTGAATCACTATAGCATGAGAGTAAAAAGGCTTGTTCTAAATTTGAAATATTATTTATTATGCGTCAATAATAAAACCATGAACTAAGACCGGTTATATTTCATTTCACATAAAGACCATGTAAATTATTCATAAAACGGTAGATTTCGTTGTCGCTGTCGCTGTTGTCACTAACCAATCGAGCGTCAACTGCTATTGTTTTTAAACCTTGTTTATATTTTTTGATAACTTCTCATAATTGAAATTCTTGATTTATATATGTAACAAATATTTCGCCTAAAGTTCAACAAAATTTAAAGAAATCTAATTCAATATCTTTAAAATTTTCATTTTCACACCGATAAATCCCAACTCAATAATTTTGAATTGACAAATATAATCAATATGCTTGGGCGTTTTCTTTAAAAATATCTATATTTGAAATATATAAATTTTTGGCTAAATCTATTTGGTCATTGTTGTAAGGAACTGAAAACGGAAGGGGCATTCCGTGTTTTGTAATCATTTTTAGAATTTAATATAACTTATTTCAACTAACCCTTTAAATTTTCCTGCCGCCCCGATAGCAGTAGCCTTAGTGGTAGTTGGTTTTGGAAATTCAAAAGTTGCGTTTCCTGCTGTATAAGAAGGATTTGAATCTTTTATTCCTTTTTCTAATTCAGCAATTGTTGGTATGTCGCCTGCCATTGCAATTGCTCCTAAATTATTTACAGAAATAATTGTCGCTAAATCCGGTAATTTTGAATCTTGATATTTCATCGTGGCCCAAATTCCAAAGGCATATGGCACTGTTCCAACATAATATCTAAAATGCAAAGCATTGGTGTTTCATAATGTTTGAACATTTACTGCTTGATTATAAACTTTATCTAAATTTTTAGAAAGTTGCAATCATCGTCTATCAAAAAGTCTATATGTGCCCGAAGGTATGTGTGACATTTGGATAATATTAACATTTGGCATATCTAAAAATTGAGCGTTGAAAAGGCCGGCTTTTACATAAATATTCATATCAATAATATCTTGTTGATTAATTAATAAATCCAAATCCGCAATTTTTGGTTTAATGTGAATATCTATTTCGGTTGCTCCGGCATTATTTGCTTTGGCTCCTTGATTTGCTTTTTCTGTTGCTAAAGCAATTTTTAAATTAATGTCACGAACCATTGCTGTTAATAATGTTGCTCTGTCATCTTTTTCCCCAAAATATAAACTTATTTTTTTATTTGTAAAAGCATTTTTTAGAACCGCAATAATTGGTGTTACTGCTGTAATAAAATCGCTAGAAACAATATTGGTTCAAACATCGGCACTTTCACGAAAAATATTGTAAATAAACTGTTGAATGTAAACTGCTTTCGTTTCGGTTGCTGCTGTTGAAATATTATTCAAATATTTAGCAACGCCTTCTGCATCAACGAAATATTGAACCATTTCTGTTTCGTTATAATCAAAACGAATTTTGGTAACAACTCTTTGTGTGATAATTACTTCAAAATCTTTCGGTTTTCTGGGGTCAATAGGATATCAATCCTCTATTTTTTTATCAGCATAAGGGTCAACTTGTAGTAAATCTTGTCCTCAAAGTTTAAAACCTTTTCCAAAAATTGTATCATCAACCCAATAACCGTCTAGCCTCATATCTGCTAATTCGTTTTTAAATTCTATAAAATTCATTTTTACGAGCATTGTTGTTAGATTTGTAACAACATCTATTTGTTGTAAATCACTTAATAAATTGTAATTTCTCCCATATAATTGGTTGCTTCTTTTATTAACTGTTGCTGCTGTTGCTTGATAACCTTGTGGCATTTACTTATCCCCTTCTTTTTTTGATTTTTCTTCAAAAATATTTTCTTCTTTTTCTATTTCCTTTTCAGGTTCTTTTGTTTTTTCTTCCTTTATTTCTTGTTTGCTTGCTTCTTTAAAAAAATCAGGCAAAGCACTTTGTACTTTTGAAATAATAAGGTCTTCCCCCTCCTCTGTGTTCAAAAAAGCCTCTATTTGGTCTTTTGAAACAATTTTTTTATCCCCGCCCATTAATTTTTTAAATTTATCTGACAAAGCCATTTTACTCTCCTTCAGCAATTACTTCAATAATTTTTGAATTTGGTTTTCTTTCAATAATTTTAACTTTAGAAATTTCTGCCATTTTTCAATTATCGTAAATTGAGTCTTTTTTACGCGAATTATATAAAACGCCTGTTATTTCAATAATGTCTCCGTTTGCAATTGGTGTTTTAAATAATTTATTAATATCTGTTAAATTGATTGAAATATAAATATTTTCTTCATCCTTATTATCTTTTTGAATCAAAAGTTTTGCGTATGTTAAATTAATATTTTTTCCAGTTGGTTTAATTTCTTTAACTCCAAAAATTAAGCCGGTTAATGTAAGTATATTTTTTTCTTTTCTTATAAATTCGTTTTTAAATTGTGCTTTCATTTTGTCTCTCCTTTAAATTTTCAATTAATTTTCTTTGCTTATATTTGAAGCGTCGTAATTTATCTATTTCTTTTGTAATTAAATCATAATCGTTTTGCTCTTTTTGACAATCTAGATAATATAAATATCTCAAATCATTTATCAACCTTTTTAATTTTCTTCTTCTAGATTCTAAAATATGTAATTTATTAATTGTTTGTGTCAAATCAAGTTCAATGGTTTCTAACATTTTAACCTCCTTCTTTCAAAAATAATAGGACTTATATGTTTTTGCAATGCCTTTAAATTTTTAATTTAAAATAAAATTATTTTTTTTATTAATATTATTAATATAAATATGCGCATTAATTATTTTATAATGTAATTTACCTATTTTGAAATTACATTTTTCGGCTGTTATTTTTAATAAATAAAACATTTGGTTATAATCATATTTTAAGCCTAATGACACATCAGCCGACCTTTGAATTATTCATAAACTGATTTTGCCTCTATAAACATAAAATGATATTGATGTTATGCATGTTTTAGAATTAGTCAAAGTGCAATTTCGTGACCCTGCTTTTATTTTTTTTACAATTTCGTTATAATTTGAAAATAATTTTTTATATTGATTTAATAATAAAGGGTCTTTTTTTCATCATTTTTCATTTTCTAATTTATCTGTTTGACCAATAAAATATTCAATTTCGTTTTGCCAATATTTATTATAATTATCTTTTGGAATAAATTTACCATTAAAAGTAATATTGGT
>Ga0208077_1000026_pt1 | contig 12609 bp, 10 predicted proteins | sample NGESurshal072012_FD_184463 | JGI IMG/M metagenome (GOLD analysis project Ga0208077, IMG submission 184463) | Arctic peat soil microbial communities from Barrow, Alaska - NGEE Surface sample 415-2 shallow-072012 (SPAdes) | ecosystem: Environmental > Terrestrial > Soil > Wetlands > Peat ... | reverse complement strand
TTAATTAATCAGGCCCTTGTTTACCCCCACCCCTTCTTTACGTTACTTTTACTTACTAAAAAACAACTTAATCTCAATTTCATGTCGATAGAAAAGTATGATTCTAGCACAATAGTTTATTTTAATAAATTTTAAGGCACAATGCCTGACTAAAGGGCTATCTTGATAGGATAGATCATGTAATATAATTACTTTTGCTTTTTCATTTTTATAAATAATAGAATTACACTAATTCTTTCAACACCAAAAATTGAAGTTCCTTTAAACTAATTTATAACTAAAAAGATAAGCTAAACAAGCTAAAGGGTTCATACCCCTTATATAAGAGTCTCAACCTCTTTCTTTTTAATTTTATTTAAAAACTTTCAATTAACTTTTTTGGCCTTTTTATTTATAGGAACTATTTTATCTATTTCTAGTAACTCATGATTTACTGCTTGACTCGGTTTAGAAATTAATTTAATGAGAATGATCCCGTTGCTTATATCAGACTCTACTAAAACCCACACAGAACTGGCCATTAAATACTTTATTCCTCAAGCCTTGGGGTCCATTATTATAATTGCGTTCTCTTCACTAGAACTCTTAATAAACTCAAAAAATATATTTATTTTTTCCAACCCTGTTATTATAGTTGCCCTAATTATTAAAATGGGGGGAGCCCCACTCCATTTTTGGTTCCCTCAAATTATAATACAAATAAACTACCCCCAAATAAGTTTATTACTTACTTGACAAAAAATTGCCCCATTATTTCTTTTAAGCTACTTTATCAACAGAACCCTATTAATCTTATTTGTGGTAGCAAGAAGACTAGTGGGAAGAATCGGGGGATTGAATCAAACATCTTTAAAAATAATTTTGACATATTCTTCTATTGTCCACGCAAGATGAATAATAGCCCTAACTTTTATCTCACCTAATTATTTTTTATTATACATGATAATTTATGCAGTTGTAACCCTAAATCTATTGAGAATTTTTCACCTAATAAAAATTAATAGCGTCCTTAATTTTAAACCAATATTAAAAATAAGCAAACTATTAATTTCATTTAGTATTTTATCAATCGGCGGACTCCCACCATTTTTAGGGTTTTTTATAAAATTAGCAGCCGTAAATCTAATTCTATTAAATTACTCAACCACCCTATCATTTATTTTAGTAATAACGTCACTAATTTCTTTATTTTATTATTTTAAAGTTATCTACAATTTTTTGTTAGGTGAATCAGAGCCCTCAATTTTAACCAATAAATTTAAATCCATTGATTCAAGAACTATTTTCTTTTGTTGAGCAGTCAGAATTAATATTATTACCCCAATTTTAGTTTTATTAACTTAATCTTAAAAAATTTTAAGTTAATAAAACTAAAAGCCTTCAAAGCTTAAAATAGAATTTTTAGTGTTCTAAATTTTAAGTTTTAGGAAGCCCACTTTCAGATTTGCAATCCAAATTCATAATTGATTATAAAACACACTCCGGATATTAAGTTAATTAAAGGGACGTCTTCCCGTGATTAGACTTACAATCTAACGCCTATGCCTCAGCCATTTAACTATTTCGCGGTGAATTTATTCTACAAACCATAAAGACATTGGAACTCTTTACATAATTTTTGGGGTGTGAGCAGCCATAGTTGGAACAGCGTTTAGAGTATTAATCCGCTTAGAGTTAGGACAACCAGGATCTTTTATCGGAGACGACCAAATTTATAATGTTATAGTAACAGCTCATGCTTTTGTGATAATTTTTTTTATAGTGATGCCAATCATAATCGGGGGGTTTGGTAATTGACTAGTACCATTAATAATTGGGGCACCTGACATAGCTTTTCCGCGAATAAATAATATAAGTTTTTGACTACTCCCCCCATCATTAATTCTTTTACTATCTGGGGGAGCAGTTGAAAGAGGGGCCGGAACTGGGTGAACAGTTTACCCTCCCTTATCCAGAGGAATCGCCCATGCTGGGGCTTCAGTAGACTTATCTATCTTTAGACTTCACTTAGCTGGGGCAAGCTCTATTTTAGGGGCTGTAAATTTTATTACCACTATTATTAACATGCGTGCCATCGGTATAACTTGAGACCGCACCCCTCTTTTTGTTTGATCAGTTTTTTTAACTGCAATTTTATTACTTCTATCCCTTCCTGTATTAGCTGGAGCAATCACAATACTTTTGACGGATCGAAATCTAAACACATCTTTTTTTGACCCTGCTGGTGGGGGAGACCCTGTTTTATACCAACATTTATTTTGATTTTTTGGACACCCTGAGGTATATATTTTAATCTTACCAGGGTTTGGCATAATTTCTCACATTATTACATTCGAAAGAGGTAAAAAACAAACCTTTGGACAACTTGGGATAATTTATGCTATAATAGCCATTGGGCTTCTAGGATTTATTGTATGGGCCCACCACATATTTACAGTGGGAATAGATGTCGATACACGAGCATATTTTACAGCAGCCACAATAATTATTGCAGTCCCCACTGGGGTAAAAATTTTTAGATGGGTAGCTACGCTTCAAGGTAGATACTTAATTTTAACACCTAGATTACTATGGGCTACCGGGTTTGTATTTTTATTTACAATTGGGGGACTCACTGGGATTGTTTTAGCCAACTCATCTATCGACATTGTTTTACATGACACTTATTATGTAGTCGCTCATTTTCACTATGTTTTATCTATGGGGGCTGTGTTTGCAATTATAGGAGGACTAATCCACTGGTTCCCACTATTTACAGGAAGCACCTTGAACCCTAAATGACTAAAACTTCAATTTACTATAATGTTTATTGGAGTTAATATAACCTTTTTCCCACAACATTTTTTAGGATTAAATGGAATACCACGTCGTTACTCTGATTATCCAGACGCTTTTACTAATTGAAACGTTGTCTCTTCATTAGGAAGATATATTTCTCTAGTATCAGTTATTTTTTTCAGATATATTATTTGAGAATCTTTAGCCACATCACGAGCCAGTATAAATAACTTCATCCCCTCAGCTTCAATTGAATGAATACAAAACTTACCCCCCTCGGAACATTCTTATAATGAATTAAGTTCAATCTCTTGTAATTAGCTAATCTATTGTGGCAGATTAGTGCAATGAGCTTAAAATTCAAATATAAAACTTATTTTCTTTAGAAATACCGTCTTGGGCCGCTATAGGATTTCAAAATGCCGCATCACCTCTAATAGAACAATTAATTTTTTTCCACGACCACACGCTAACTATTTTAATTTTAATTACCACTATCGTAAGATTTAATTTATTATCCACCTTATTTAATTTAAACTTAGATCAACACATACTAGAGTCACAAAATTTAGAACTTTTTTGAACGATTGTCCCAAGATTTATTTTAATTTTTATTGGACTCCCCTCTATTCGACTTTTATACCTATTAGATGAAGTGTATAGTCCCTCGATTACTATTAAAACTGTTGGACACCAATGATATTGATCTTATGAGTACTCAGACTTTAATAAAATTGAATTTGATTCGTACCTAATCCCATCTGAAGAATCAAAAACAAATAAATTTCGACTACTAGACGTAGACAACCGAACAGTAATTCCAATAAATTCTCAAGTCCGAGTCTTAATCTCTGCAGCAGATGTACTTCATTCCTGAGCAATCCCTAGAATAGGAGTAAAAGCTGATGCTGCCCCTGGACGTTTAAATCAAGTAAATTTTTATTCAACACGGGCAGGATTATTTTTTGGTCAATGCTCTGAAATTTGCGGAGCAAACCATAGATTTATACCCATTGTAATTGAGTCAGTCCCAACAAAAACCTTTATTAATTGAATTAAGTCATTTAAATCATTGAATGGCTGAAAGTAAGCATCGGTCTCTTAAATCGTTTAATATCATTTAACGAGTGATTTCAATGACTTAGTTTAGTTAATAATATAATATAAGTTTGTCAGATTTAAGTAATTTAAATAAATAACTTTGTATCCCTCAAATAGCTCCTTTAATATGAATGCCTCTTTTTATCTTATTTTCAACTCTTTTAATAATTTCTATAATCAATATAAACCCAAATACTAAGAGCTCAAACAATATTAACACTAATTTTAACCCGTCTAATAACAAACCAATAATTTGAAAATGATAAATAATCTTTTTTCAGTGTTTGACCCCACCTCACATTTAGGCTTATCTTTAAATTGAATAAGAGCAATAATTTTTTTATTACTGACTCCCCTTTACTGAGCCACGCCCAATAAGACAAACATCATGGCCAACAAAATATTTTATACACTACACTTTGAATTTAAAATACTATTAGGAACAATAGCATCTAATGGTAGAACTCTTATGTTCACAGCCCTACTTTTTTTAATTGCCGTAAATAATTTTATAGGACTTTTCCCTTATATTTTTACCGCTTCTAGACATCTACTAATAGCACTAACCCTAAGTCTACCAATTTGAATAGCTTTAATATGTTTCGGATGAATTAATAAAACAAATCACATATTCAGTCACTTAGTCCCTCAAAGAACACCGGGAGCTTTAATACCATTTATAGTAGTGATTGAAAGAATTAGAAATTTAATTCGTCCGATAACCCTAGCTGTTCGTTTAATAGCTAATATAGTGGCCGGCCACTTACTAATAACCCTGCTAGGAAATCAAACAGCTTCTAGAACAACCCTTTTAATAATAAGATTAATTTTTGTACAAATTTTATTATTAACATTAGAATCAGCTGTTTCTCTAATCCAAGCCTACGTATTTGCAGTGCTATCCACTCTTTATGCTAGAGAAATTACATCTCATTAATGATAATTAAAAAAAACCACTCATTCCACATAGTAGACCAAAGACCGTGACCCTTAATAGGAGCTTCAGCAGCCCTTATTCTTACATCAGGAATTGTAAAATGATTCCAAGAATTTTCTTTTAAATTAATAGCATTAGGTTTAATTAGACTACTAGTCGTGTGCATTCAATGGTGACGAGATGTAAGCCGAGAAAGAGCTTACCAAGGACTCCATACAAAAATTGTAGTGGGAGGATTAAAATGAGGAATAATTTTATTTATTACATCAGAAATTTTATTTTTCTTTTCTTTTTTTTGGTCCTTTTTTCACAGAAGATTAGCTCCTTCTATAGAAATCGGACTTCAATGACCCCCATTAGGCATCTTAGTATTTAACCCTTTCCAGATCCCTTTGTTAAACACTTTAATTTTACTTTCATCAGGAGTTACAATCACATGGGCTCACCACAGAATCATTAATAAAAACCACTCTAACGCAAAAAATGGACTAAAAATAACCGTATTACTTGGATTAATTTTTACAGGATTACAAACTTTAGAATACTGAGAAGCAACGTTTACTATCGCGGATTCTTCTTATGGGGCTACATTTTTCACTGCCACAGGATTCCATGGACTGCACGTAATTATTGGAACCACTTTTTTAATAGTCTGTTTATATCGTTTAAGCAAGTATCAATTTTCTAGCCAACACCACTTTGGGTTTGAAGCAGCTGCATGATACTGACATTTTGTTGACGTTGTTTGATTATTTTTATTTATAACGATTTACTGATGGGGAGCTTAGATGAACATAAGTTTATTATAAAAGTATATTTGACTTCCAATCAAAAGGACCCCTAAAGGAACTTATAATTATAGGGTTTTCTATCATAACAGGACTAATCTCTATCCTACTCATTTTATTAAACTCGGCTATTTCAATTAAAAACACAAAAATACGAGAGGCCCCGTCTTCTTTTGAATGCGGATTTGACCCCTCATCTTCGGCACGTCTACCATTTTCACTGCGATTTTTTTTAATCGCCGTGATTTTCTTAATTTTTGACATTGAAATTACTTTTATTTTGCCCTTACCTTTATTAATAAATCAAACTTTTTTAAGACCAACAATAAGTTTAACTTTATTTTTCATCAGAATCTTAGTAATAGGTCTTTACCACGAATGAAATCAAGGAGCATTAAATTGAAAATAAGGGTTGTAGTTAAAAATAACATTTAATTTGCATTTAAAAAGTACCGCATAAGTCTTCCTTTATTAAGAAGTGAATTATTACATTTAGTTTCGACCTAAAAATTGAGCTAGCTCCTTATTTTATAAGAAGCCGAAAATTTAGGCTTGTCACTGTTAATGATAGATTGGTTCCTGTAACCCTTATAATAAAAAAGGAAGAACAAATTTAAGCTGCTAACTTAAAATTTTAGCGGTTTAACTCCGTTACTTTTTTTTTATTATTGTAGTTTAAGTAAAACTTTTCATTTTCACTGAAAAAAAGAATTTTTAATTGTTCCTTTAGTTATTTAAAAAATTAAATTTACCCCCACAACTTCAATGTAGTGCTCTTAAGTTAAGCTATTTAAATAAATACTGATGGTAACTAAAACCGTAACTATAAAAAACATGAATAAATAAATTTTTAAATTCACCACATTCAAGTAATCTAATTTATTTCTTTGTTTGTATAAATAATTAACTAAGCCCTGCCCGCTAATTAGCTCCAACCACCCGTGATCAAAAGTTTTTAAAACACTTCTCCCAATTTTTATGGTTTGCATAAAAGAACTTGAAGAAATAAAAGGTAAGAATCACATAGAACCGACAAAATGCCCAGTTAGTCCTATGTACTGGGCCCTAACAACTTTTTTTTGAGCTAAATAACAAAAATACGCCCCCCCAAATAATGCTAGCAGAAAAAAAACTATGATCTTAAGAAACCCTGGCATAAAAACAAAAAGCAAAGGAAATATATTTATTCTCAGTCACCCACCAGCAAAAACTGTAAGTAACATTAAACCTGTCATAGGTAAAACCATACCAAAATCCTCACGGACATAAATTAAAAAATTCCCAGAATAATTTTTAAAATAAACTCTAAAAACTAAACGAATTGAATATGTTAGAGTTAAAATTGTGGATAGCACCATAAAAAATAACATAAAAATATTAATAAACCCTATTAAGTACATATCTAAAATAACATCCTTAGAATAAAACCCAGATATAAAAGGAAAGCCACACAAAGCCAAAGAAGCCCCAATAAAATAAAAAGAAGTCAACGGACAACTTTTATCTAACCCTCTAATCATTCGCACATCTTGAACGTCACCCACAGAATGAATAAAAACCCCGGCGCACAAAAATAATAAAGACTTAAACATAGCATGTGTTAAAAGATGAAAAAAAGCCATTTCAACAAACCCTATTCTTAATGTTAAAACCATGAAGCCAAGTTGTCTTAAAGTAGACAAAGCAATAATTTTCTTTAAGTCGTTTTCAAAATTCGCCCCCAAACCCGACATAAACATGGTAAAACACCCCACGTAAAATAAAAAACTATTAACCCCCAAGTAATAATTAAATCGAATTAATAAATAAACCCCAGCCGTCACTAAAGTTGAAGAATGTACTAATGCAGAGACTGGCGTAGGAGCTGCCATCGCCGCCGGAAGTCAAGCAGAAAAAGGTATTTGAGCTCTCTTGGTTAGTCTCGCTAAAATAATTAAAATTAGAACTAATAAAACATCCCTCTCATACATTATTTGGATATAAAAAAAATTCCATGAACCAAAATTTAGCATTCATGAAATTCTTAAAAGCACAGCAACGTCTCCAATTCGATTAGAAAAAATAGTTAACAGGCCTGCTGAAGTTGATTTAACAGATTGATAAAAAATCACTAAACAATAAGAAACCAATCCTAATCCGTCCCACCCCAATAGGATTCTAATTATATTGGGGCTTAGTACCATTAAAATCATAGACAAAACAAAAAGATAAACTAAATAAATAAATCGCCGAAAATATTTGTCGTTTTGCATGTACACTACTCTATAAAACATAACTATAGAAGAAATAAATAAAACTAACCCGCTAAATAAAAGACTCATCCAATCAAATAAGAAAGTTATCACAATAGATGAGCTACCAAAAGTAAAAATATCCCACTCAATAAAATACACAACCTGAGTGTAAAAAAATGAAAAACTTATTAAAATAAAAAATAAAGAAAACAATAAAAACATCAGACCCATGTAACAAGCAACCCCCATAAAAAAATTAATTTCTTAAAAGAAAACTCTATCTTAAGGCCCACAACCTTAAATTTTAATTAAACTATTTAAGTAAATCTACAGACTAATAAATAAATAAGGATTTAAAATTAAAAAATTAACGGGAAAAATGTGTAAAAACAATACATGCAACTCTCGCAAAGTTACAGTCGTCAACCCACTCAGCCCAATATAAATTTTCCCGTGCTGTGAGTAAGAATACATATAAATTGAAAAAACAGCCCCCAAAAATGAGCCTAAAGCAAATCATAAAATTATAAACCAACTATACCCAAAAATAGAAACTATTAAAAAGACTTCAGATAACAAATTAATAGTTGGAGGGGCAGAAATATTTGCAGATATTAAAAAAAATAACATTATTCTAAAGGCGGGCAAAAAAGAAATTAATCCCTTATTTATATAAAATCTACGACTAGAAGAACGCTCATAAAATATGTTCACAATTCTAAAAAGACCAGAAGATGCTAGTCCGTGAGCCACCATGAGTATGGCCAGTCCTCTTCAGCCCCACATATAAAATCTAACCGCCCCACAAATAACTAAGCCCATGTGTCTAACAGAAGAGTAAGCCACTAAAGCTTTAATGTCATTTAACCGTAAACATAAAACCCCAACAAAAGTTATTGAGTAAACACTCAAACTAACTAAATAAGCCCCAAATTTATTAACAGTGCCACTGACTAAAGCTAAAATTCGAAGTAGCCCGTATCCCCCTAATTTTAGTAACACACCTGCTAAAATTATAGACCCCGCTACTGGAGCCTCTACGTGAGCTTTAGGAAGTCATAAGTGGAACAAAAAAACAGGCAACTTAACTAAAAAGGCTGCAACTATGAAAAATGACACCACAGCCCCAATGTTATTTATACCCCCAAATTGAAAGATAGTGGACATAAAAATCTTAACTCTTAAACCAGACCCTAATCAAAAAATAATGGAAAGAAGAAGCGGTAAAGAAGCAAATAAAGTATAAAACATAAAATATACCCCTGCTTGTAATCGCTCTGGCTGATACCCCCACCCCATAATAATTAAAAATGTGGGAATTAATGTTGACTCAAAAAAAAAATAAAACATTAAATAATCTGAGACATAAAAAGTTACCATTAAAAAAGATATTAATCTAAAAACTATAATTAAAAACAAATTAAAGTATTCTATTAAGAAGAAAACCCTATAACTTGAAAAAATTATAAGAATACCGAGCCACACAGTCAACATAACTAAACTAGAAGACACCCCATCAAAACTTGTTCTTAGCTCCTGCATAATTAACCCATTGCAACCAACCCCAGCCAATACCACAAATAAAATTATAGTAGAAAATGCAACAAACCAATAAATTTGAGACGTTACATTAAAAACAACCCAATTAAAAAAAAATAAACCCACCATAAAAAAAATTTTTCTTATCATTAATCCAATAGGCTAAAATAAGTTTAAGGATTTAATTAAATCATTCCCATAAGAGCGAGTCATATTAATTAAAATAGATAAAGCCATAGAACCTTCACACGCCGTAAAAGTCAAAAACACTAATGAATAAAATAAGTCACTGTAATACAAACCCCCCAAAAAAATTAAAAACACCCCCAAACTAACAAACTCCATACTTAATAAAACAGATAAAAGATGCTCACGCTTTGAACAAATGATGAATCCACCGGTAAAAACAATTAAAAGACAGACCAACAAATTTAAATTAATAAGTTTAAGTAGTTTAACATAAAACTTTAATTTTGTAAATTAAAAATTGGGCCTCCACTTAAGCTTCAAGTTTGAAATGCTAATTTCATTATTAACTCCCAAAGCTAAAATTTTATCTTAAAATAAAACTTGTTATAAAAACACTAATTTTAATAAGAATGTCAAGAAGCCTATTTTATATAATAGCAAGAAATCCAGTAACTTTTTTGTTCTTAATTTTAATTAACACCCTATTAATTTGTATAATAATGTGGTGGACTATAAAAGTATCCTGAATTAGTTTTATTCTTTTTTTAATTTTTTTAGGAGGCCTTATAGTAATTTTTATTTACATCACAAGCTTAGCATCTATAGATCGAACCTATTTTATGAGACTTATTAGATGAAAAAATTTAATAACGCTAGTAGTTATTTTTATGAGAATAATACTACTTAATCCAACCCACTCAGAAACAATTTTTAACATAATTAAATTAAATAATATAATTAACCCAATATTTTCTAGCTCTATAATAAGACTCACAGCCTTAACTATAGCCTATCTTTTATTTACTTTAATTGTAGTAGTCAGGATAATCAATAAATTTAATGCCCCTATTAAAACCTTTCATTTAATCTAGCCCACAAAATTAAAAAAAAATAATGACAATCCGAAAATCACACCCAATAATTAAAATTGCTAACGGAGCATTAATTGATTTACCGACACCCATTAATATCTCAGGATGATGAAACTTTGGCTCTTTATTAGGCCTATGCCTCGCCACACAAATTTTAACAGGCCTATTTTTAGCCATACACTATTCAGGAGAAGTAAGAATTGCTTTTAACAGTGTGGCCCATATCACGCGAGATGTTAATTACGGATGACTAATCCGAGTAATTCATGCTAATGGCGCTTCTTTTTTTTTTATAGCACTATACTTTCATGTAGGTCGTGGCATGTACTACGGGTCTTATAAGTACACAGCCACATGAACAATAGGGGTAATTATTTTATTTTTAGTAATAGCTACAGCTTTTATAGGGTATGTTTTAATTTGAGGTCAAATATCATTCTGAGCTGCAACTGTTATCACTAATTTATTGTCAGCAGTACCATACGCAGGAACCATACTAGTCCAATGAATTTGAGGGGGATTTGCTGTAGACAACGCTACATTAACTCGATTTTTTACATTTCATTTTGTACTACCCTTTATTATCGCCGCGATAGTAATAATTCACTTACTTTTTCTTCACCAAACCGGGTCAAACAACCCATTAGGATTAAACTCTAATGTGAATAAAATTTCTTTTCACCCATATTTTTCGTACAAAGACATTTTTGGATTTATTTTTATATATTGACTATTTATGTCACTAGTATTAATCAGACCATACTTATTAGGAGACACAGAAAATTTTATCCCAGCCAACCCATTAGTAACCCCTGTACACATTCAACCTGAGTGATACTTTTTATTTGCATACGCTATCTTACGCTCAATCCCTAACAAACTTGGAGGAGCTATTGCATTAGTGTTATCAATCGCTATTATTTTAATTCTCCCTTTTACCAACAACGCAAAAACTAGCGGGAATCAATTTAACCCAATTAATCAAATTCTATTTTGAATAATAATTAACACCGTAACCCTATTAACCTGAATCGGGGCTCGTCCAGCAGAAGACCCGTATATCTTTGTGGGCCAAATTCTCACTATTATTTATTTTTTATACTATTTAGTGTCCCCAGCTTTTAACAAAGCATGAAACCATTTTTTAATTAAATAAAATTATTTAACTTAACCAAAGTGGTTGCCTTGAAAGCAAATAATAAGAGTTCAAACCCCTTAATAATTTATTCTCCAAAAATTTGGAAAGCTATTACCATAATTTCACAATAATAAAAAATAAGAGATAGTTTAAAGAAATAGGAAGAAAGCTTTTTCAAGCCAAGCCTATAAGCTTATCATAACGAAACCGCGGTAAAGTACCCCGAACCCAAATAAACCAAAAGCAAAAAAAACAACCGACCCCAATAAAAACTAAGACTCTCAAAGACCCCCCTAAAAACATAACTCTAATTAAAAAACTTAAGAAAATAATACTTCCATATTCAGCTAAAAATAAAAAGGCAAACCCCCCTCTTCCATATTCAATATTAAATCCAGACACTAACTCTGATTCACCCTCAGCGAAATCAAAAGGAGTGCGATTAGATTCCGCCAAACAAGAAGCAACCCATCTAATAAATAAGGGAAACATAAAAAACACAAACCAAATATTTAACTGATAAAAAGAACTGTCAATTAACTTGTAACCATTAATTAAAAACACATAGGATAAAAATAATAAAGCCAATCTAACTTCATAGGAAATAGTTTGTGCTACCCCACGCAAAGCCCCCAACAAAGCATAATTGCTATTAGAAGACCAACCTCTAGCCATTAAAGTGTAAACCCCAAATCCAGTACAACAAAAGAAAAAAACCCCAGCTAAATAAAAATTTATAAAATTTGAAAGCAATGGAATCGCAGCCCACAAAACTAAAATTAAAAATAAAGAAATAACTGGAGAAAAATAATAGGGCAAAATATTAGAATGCCAAGGAACTGTTTGTTCTTTTACAAACAACTTAACAGCGTCCCCAATAGATTGAATAACCCCCACCAAACCAACTTTATTTGGGCCTTTCCGAATTTGAATGTACCCTAACACCTTACGCTCTAATAAAACCATAAAAGCCACTGAAATTAACACTATAACGATTAACAACAAATAAGAGAATAAATTAGTGAGAATTTCT
>Ga0208077_1000023_pt1 | contig 12697 bp, 9 predicted proteins | sample NGESurshal072012_FD_184463 | JGI IMG/M metagenome (GOLD analysis project Ga0208077, IMG submission 184463) | Arctic peat soil microbial communities from Barrow, Alaska - NGEE Surface sample 415-2 shallow-072012 (SPAdes) | ecosystem: Environmental > Terrestrial > Soil > Wetlands > Peat ... | reverse complement strand
GCTGGTTGTGCTGGCCGTCGTCATAGGGCTCTTTAAGCTGCCCCACATCCCCGAGGCCGAGGGCGGCCACGCAGTGGTGAAAGATGACAGCATCTGGAAGCATCCGAACTTGGTAATGGGTGCGATCGGCATCTTCACCTATGTCGGCGCCGAGGTGGCGATCGGCAGCTTCCTGGTGAATTACCTGCACGAACCGAATATCGGTAATCTCAGCCTCGAAACTGCTGCCAAAGTTCTTTCCGTCTATTGGCTAGGCGCAATGGTAGGGCGCTTCATCGGCTCGTACGTGCTCCGGCATATGCCGCCACGCAAGGTGCTGGCAGCTAACGCGTTGATCGCGGCTGCGTTGGTCTGCATTTCCATGGCGAGTACTGGGCATGTTGCGATGGTGAGCATCCTGGCCATCGGCTTCTTTAACTCCATCATGTTCCCCACGATCTTCACCCTGGGCATCGAAGGTTTGGGGCCGCTGACGGGCGAAGGTTCCGGCATGCTGAACACCGCCATTGTGGGCGGCGCGATCATTCCATTGGTACAGGGGTATATCGCCGATCGGATGGGCATCCACCATGCGTTCTTCCTGCCGGCGATTTGCTACCTCTACATCGTGTTCTTCGCCATCAAGGGAGTGCCGCGAAAGCGAGCAGTAGCAACGTAGTCGGCAATTTGGAATTGGTTACACCGGCCGCAGACTTCGGTTTGCGGCCGTTTTGTTTTACGGGAGATTCAGCGTTGGTGTCGACGGTTGAAAGTGTCTCTTTTTGAGGAGAATCAGTCGCAACGCGGCGCTAAAGCGCCACACTACTCAAACCCGCGGCGAGTGAAAGCAATTCGAAGATATTCTTAGATCACCAGGTGGGTGTTGGGTTCTTCTTCCGGTGTGGTGATGCCTTCAGGAAGCTGGCCGCCGTTGTACTCGGCGAGGCGGTTTTTCCATTTCAGAAAATCGGTGATGGTTTGCGGCTCGATGCGGACTTCCACCCGACGCAGGCTGGCCAGCAGCAGGTTCATTTCTTTCATCAGGCCAACTTCGCTGCGTAGGTCGGCCCGGCCTGGCTTCACCGCAATGCGCACTTCCCGGCCATGGAGTTCGAGCAGGCCCCAATGCTCGGGCAGTTCCTCTGCGCGGATCATGCCTGCCGGAGCCATGTAAAAACGCTGGCTGCCCAGGCCTTCTTCCGGCTTCTGGCGAAAGGGTTTGTTGGTGTCAGCCAAGAAGTCCGCACGCGAGACCTTGCACTCCACCAGCACGGACTTGCAGAAACCTTTCCACGCGATGACATCGGGAACTTCTCCGGTAGCGCAGTATTGCTCGGCGAGGATGATTCCGCACTTGTAGTTGCGGCGTAGCCAGTCAACCGCGCGAGTCACCAGTTGCGCGTGACGGGCTTCGTTGGAGGACGACTTCCGCATGCGTCAGTTGTAGCGTGAGTTGGAGCGCCTGGGGAGTATCTGCGCAGTCTCCTACCCCATCGCCAACAACGGGCGATAGCATGGGTCACCCGCAGGTGATTCCGGAGGCTAGAAGGTTACTTGGTTTTCGGTTTCTTCGGCTTCTTGGCTTCGCGTTTTGGTGCGTTCTTGTTTCCCATGGCTTGAGTTTAACCCGAGCCGTCAAGAAACGTCCGGGTAGCGACTCGCGGGGTACCTACCTTGAAACGAGGCCAATGGTACGATGTTGACCTTGCCGTCCAGTTTGAAGGTATCGCTCATGCAAAGACGCACATTCCTCAACGTTGCCACCACGGCGACCGCCGCAATGGCCCTCGATCCGCTGGTCTTCGCCGGCAGTACCGAGACGAAGGCGCCGGTCCGCTATCCCGACCCAGCGGTGGAAGTCGTCGATCCCCGTTTCGCACAATACGTAGTGGGCAATGCGGCCGTAGAGCGACTCTATACCGGATGCCGCTGGGCGGAAGGCCCTATCTGGTTCGGCGACGGACGCTACCTGCTGTGGAGCGACATCCCCAACAACCGCATGCTGCGCTGGTTGGACGACACGGGCGAGGTCACCGTCTTCCGCAATCCCTCGAACTACAGCAACGGGAATACGCGTGACCGGCTGGGCAGGCTCGTCACTTGCGAGCACGACTCGCGCCGCGTGACCCGCACTGAGTACGACGGCACGATTACGGTGTTGGCCGATCGCTTCCAGGGAAAGCTGCTCAATGCTCCCAACGACCTGGCGGTACACTCCGACGGCGCGATCTGGTTCACCGATCCGGGATACGGCATTCTCAGCGACTACGAAGGGCACAAGGCCGCGCTGGAGTTGCCAACTAATGTGTACCGCATCGACCCAACCAGCGGTGCGCTCACCGTGGTGGCCGCCGACATGGAGAAGCCCAACGGCATCTGCTTCTCGCCTGACGAAAAGAGACTCTATGTGGTCGATACCGGGGCCTCGCATCATCCCGGCTACCCCCATCAAATTCGCGTGTATGACGTCATCGACGGCGTGCGCCTGGCCAACGGCCGCGTCTTTGTTGACACCGACTCCTGCACCGCCGACGGCATCCGCTGCGATACGGACGGCAACGTCTGGGCGGGCACTGGCTGGGGTGGCCCCGGCTTTGATGGCGTGCAAGTCTTCGCGCCTGACGGCAAGCTGATCGGGAAGATCCACCTGCCCGAGACCTGTGCCAACCTCTGTTTTGGTGGCGCGAAACGCAACCGGCTGTTCATGGCCGCCAGCCAGTCGCTGTACGCGCTGTACGTCGGCACCCGCGGCGCAGAGCATCCTTAGACCACGGAGACGCCCGCGAATCGTGTAGGATAAAAGATTCGCATGGCGTGGATGATCCAGGCAGAAAACGTGCGCAAAACCTATCACATCGGCAAGGTCGATGTGCAGGCCCTGCGCGGAGTCTCACTCGAAGTCGGGAAGGGCGAGTTTGTCAGCATCGTGGGCCCTTCCGGCAGCGGTAAATCGACCCTGTTTTACATTCTGGGAGGACTGACGCACGCCGACACCGGCCGTGTGTCCATCGACGGCGTCGATTTCACCGCCCTCTCTGACGCGGCGCGCACCCGCGTACGTAAACAGAAAATCGGCTTCGTCTTTCAGAAGTTCAACCTGCTGCCAACCCTGTCCGCGCAGGGCAACATCGATATCGCGCGCGATATCGCCGGCCTCGATGCCAGCCATGATCAGGCATACATCGACCACATCACCCAGTTGCTGGGGATCGACAAGCGGATGGATCACCGTCCGTCAGAGTTGAGCGGCGGTGAACAGCAGCGCGTGGCGCTGGCGCGTGCACTGGCCAACAAGCCCGCCATTGTGCTGGCCGATGAGCCCACGGGAAACCTCGACTCAGAGAACTCGGCTATCGTGCTCAACATGCTTCGTCAATCGAACAAGGAACTCGGCCAGACGGTGCTGATGATCACGCACAACCCCGAGGCCGCCGAATATGGCGACCGCATCATTCACATGCGCGATGGATCGATTGTGCCGCCAGAACTCGACCCGCAGTGGAGCCGCGCGCAGCACGATTGATGCGGCTTTGCGCATTTGCCGCCCTATTCATGGTTTCGTTATAATGAAGGGGTTGAGCGGGAGTAACTCAGTGGTAGAGTGCGACCTTGCCAATTCTCTTTTATTCAATACTTTCAACAACTTAACAGGCTAACGGGGACTGCCAAGTACCTGAAAATACGTGTAAGACAGGTGTGTCAGCGGGTGCCAGTGCGGGTGCTGCGAAAAAGTGCGAATTCGCACTCTCGTACCCTCTGAATCACCCCAAAAGTGCCTTGCAAACGCTTCAGAGTGCGGAACCGATAAGTCGCACTTTCGACTCTCCGAGCACCCGCAAATATCTCCCTTCACAAATCGTCACCTTCGCACCTGATTTTTTCCGATACCAGACGGCCTTACACCACCCCCAATATCCAGCCCTCTATCGCCGCCATTTGACGTTCCTCGGGCTCCAGCGGCGGACTGAGAAGACTGAGAATGTGAACCGTAATGGCGGCTTGGCAGTCGTAACCTCGGGCACAATTGGATGCTCCAATTTGACATCTCCCCCGCAAACGTATTCAATCCAATGACCGTCGGCCATAAACTTCTGGCCAACCCATCACGAAATCTCAACAAATTAGTAAGGAGAACGCTCTATGAAGAAGACGTTGGTATGTTCACTCGGTTTGCTTTTACTGGTGACCGCCGCTTGGTCGCAAAGCGGGACTGAGAAAGCTGTCGCAGCACTGGAACAACAGTGGCTTCAGTCGCAAAAGACAAACAATGTTGACCTGCTCGTCCCGCTGCTGGCTGACAAGTTCGTGAACACGTCGAGTGATGGCAAATTCACTGGCAAGGCGGAGACGCTGGCAGAATACAAAAATACCAAATGGGAAAGCGCCGAGAATACCGATGTTAAGGTAACCGCGTTTGGCGATGCGGCCATCGCCACTGGGGAGTATGACGGCAAGGGCACCAGATCAGGCAAGCCGTTCGATGTTCATGAGCGTTGGACGGACACGTGGGTGAAGTTGGCCAACGGTCAATGGCAGTGTGTTGCAAGTCAAACGTCACCAATAAAGAAGTGAACAGACCCGCAACGCTGAATCGAAGTGGCCATCATCCTGTGGTGGCCATCTCTGTTTGTCCCACGATCAGGGACTCGTCCAGACTTGGACGAGTTCTCCCCCGGTACCGACCTACCGACGTGCCCAGTCCCATAAAATTGTCGCTTCGCCATCGACGGCCACTTTCCCGAATCGGTTGATTCCGCCCAATATCCATCCCTCGATTGCCGCAATGCCTCGGGCTTCAGTGGCGGATTGAGAATCTACGAGGCTGGGGTCACGCCGTTTCTGTGTAACTCCGAAGTCCAATCTGCGCCCGTCCCATAGGACGACGCAGTTCGGCTGGTGAGGAATCTAATAAAGTCGGGGCTCGTTTGCTGACGACGATTTCAGATTCGTCTCGCGTGATCGTATGAGTTGCCGCGCACTCTGGGCAGAGCCAATAGCAGTAGTCAGACAGTTTCCTGTCTCCCCATGTCGCCGGGCTCTCATGACGAGTCGGTGGAAGCGCGAACAGTCGTCCCTTACTAAGCTCTCGAAACTGGCGATTGCAGGCTGGGTTAGCGCACTCGGCTACCATTGGGAAACTCCTTACTGGAGTGGGAGGGCGTCACTTACATCGCAGAATTGATTCTGACTTAAGTGCCATCCGTATGCGGTAACCTATATTCCGTTACTGGTTACAAAGCAAGGGAAGAATTCGGTGCCGCTAATGTGACCACCAAAAATGCCTTCTCGTTCAGGGCTGGGGACTGTGGTACACGATGCTAGAGAAAGTGTTGCAAGTGTGAGTGAGACGACTTTCCATGAGAAGGCGGAAAGTTAGATCAGAGTTCACACTGGGCATCGAGCTCATTCTGAAAGTCGCCGACGGTTGGTACTGGAACCCTGACCTATCAGAAGCCAACTACAGTTAAACTCTGTCTGCCTGTCTTTATCACAAGTAGTTGTGTCCTACAGCACAGACGATTTGTGAGCTCCTAAATAAAGTGGTTTCGCTGGTTCTGTACGTTTGCAACACTTCCCATAAGTGGGTTCGCTGCTTTGTGGCTTTGCAACACTCCCCCACAAACTTGAAACAACGCTTCAACGGGCTCGAAACACCTGTGAAAATTACTGAGGGAATTACCATGAAATGCGCCTTTGTCTGTATTCTCACAATTCTGCTCTGCTGGTCGGCAGTTCCTTCCGCAGGGCAAGCGTCCAACCACAAAATCCCCACGGCGGCTCAGGTTGCGGTGCAGAAAAAGCCCGTCAACAAGAAGGGCGTCATGCGGGGAACAACCAACACTGATCGCTGGGCAGCGGCTACCAAGCACGCTGACCATCGCGCAACGGCACTGCGGACTGAACAGAAAGTGGTGAAGCCATGAAACGCTTACTCATTCTTATTACAGTCCTGCTAATGTTCAGTATGTTCGCGGCGGGTCAGGCGACGAGTGTTCCCACGTGCAATGGGTTCAATGCGTCGGGCGTCCCAATTGATACAGCCTCAGGCTCCACAACCTGCACCGACTACTTTGGTGTTGGGAACTGGGCTAATAGTCCGCTTCCCGCTGGCACGATCACGGGATTCACACTGATCAGCACGGGATCGGGATATCTTAACCCACAAGTAGTAATCGGCGACATCACTGGCAACGGAGCTATAGCCACAGCAACTTTTGATCCCACCACCGGTGCGATCACAGGAATCACAGGCGGTGGAAGCAACTACACGATGCCGATGGTGAACATCGTCGATGTCGGAGTTGGTGGCACTATTGGCGCACCAACGTGTGGTGGCGTCAATCTAACACCCTGCGGTTCAGGCGCGATGGCCACGGCTATCATCGGAGCACCATTCACAACAGGAACGGGCATGCTGAAATTTCAGGATGCTTTGCCTGACTTGAAGTCGGCCATCGCAGTTCCTGATACAACTACATTCCCCAATTCAGACTTCTACGTCATCGGACTTGTGCAGTACCAAACAAAGATGCACACAAGCCTCCCGCCGACGACGTTGCGAGGGTATTGCCAACTCGCTAACGCCACAGCGACTACCTGTTCTAGTCAGTCGTACCTCGGACCCGTCATCCTAGCCCAGAAGGGTCGGCCTGTGCGTGTTCTATTCAAGAACATGCTTCCCCCCGGGTCTGCTGGCGACTTGTTCATCCCGATGGATCAGACTTTCATGGGAGCCGACCCACTGCATCAGAACCGCGCCACACTGCATCTGCATGGTGGTGCGACTCCATGGATCAGCGACGGTACGCCTCACCAGTGGACGACACCAATAGGTGACACTCCACTGAAAGGCGCGTCCACTGCGGATGTGCCCGACATGTACTTCGATGGCTCTGGTAACATCGTGCCGCTTTGCAGCGCGACAGTAACGACCAACTGCTATCCGAACGCACTTCCAACTGGTGCAACAAACCAAGCACCTGCTGGAGAGATGACGTTCTACTGGACAAACCAGCAGGGCGGAAGGATGATGTTCTACCACGACCATGCTTATGGCATCACACGGTTGAACGTCTATGTTGGAGAGGCGGCAGGTTATTTACTCTATGATCCTATCGAGGAAGCTGCACTTGCAAATGCGGGAGCACCCGGTACACTGACGGCTATTCCTGATCTCGCTCACTTGATCCCGCTGGTCATTCAGGACAAGACCTTTGTCCCAAGTCCAGCGCAGATCGGCATGCAAGACCCCACTTGGATAGGTGCTTTCGGCACTACGCCACCGACTGCCAACACTGGTGACTTGTGGTTTCCGCACATCTACATCCCGAACCAAAACCCGAACGATCCACTTGGTGGTGCGAACGGGTTTGGCAGGTGGGACTACGGTGCTTGGTTCTTCCCGCCACAGACTAGTCTGAGTGCGGCGAATCCGCCAACGGCTGTTACAATTCCTTGCACGTCTGCCGCATTCCCGGGACAGGTTTTGACGCCTGTAGCCCCTAACAACAACCAAGGTTGCCCGATCATTCCGAATCCGTCTGGCACACCAGAGTCATTCATGGATACACCTCTTGTCAACGGCAAGGCGTATCCCATACTTCATGTTGCGCCAGAGGCGTACCGCTTGAAGATTCTAAGTGCGGGTAATGACCGCTCGTGGAATTTGTCATGGTTCGTCGCTGATCCAACTCAGAACAACACGGAAGTGGCAATGCTGCCAGCGGTTCCGCCATACAGTGGAAGCGCCGTGCCTCTCTGCGGCTCTATCAATCCAGTGGCAGTTCCAATGCTCGGTATTGGTCTCGCTACTGGTTTACTTGACGGGACTGGCAACCCACTGAATGGCACTGGTCTTGCGGCTGGTTGCTGGCCGAATTACGGTCCCATACCCGGTATCCCTGCCCCGCAAACCATGTGGGCTGCTGACGGCAGGGCTGGTGGCGCACCTGATCCAAGGAACGCAGGTCCCGCATGGGTACAAATCGGAAGTGAGGGAGGTTTACTTCCTACTCCCGTTGTAATCCCACCGACTGCAATCAATTATGAGCAGAACACTAGGAGCATTACCATCACTAGTGTCGCCGTCCACGGTCTGTGGCTCGGACCCGCAGAACGAGCCGATGTTATTGTGGACTTCACTAAGTTTGCAGGAAAGACACTCATCCTTTACAACGATGCGCCGACTCCTGCTCCAGCCTTTGACTCTCGGCTCGACTACTTTACGGGAGATGGAGATCAGACACCAATCGGTGGCGCACCTAACACACCTGCTGGTTACGGACCGAACACCCGTACCATTATGCAGGTTATAGTGGATCAGCCCACCACGGGTCATTCACTCAATCTTCCATTATTGAAGGCTGCGTTCGCATCGACCCCAACGGTGGCGGGTGTCTTCGCAGCAACCCAACCCACAACCATTGTGCCAGAGCCAAATTACAATTCCGCTTACAACGCGAACTTTACTGCGAAGTATTCTGGCATCGGCGACAACAGTATGACCTTCACGCCGATTAACCCACTGACTTTCGAGTCGTTGCTAAGCCAAGAGCCTTCGGCATGCACTGCTGCGACACCGCCAGCCCAGTGCGGAACCTTCAACCATAAGGCCATCCAAGAACTTTTTACCTTGGATTATGGTCGCATGAATGCCACGCTAGGTACTGAATTACCTAATGTGAATTTCACCAACCAGACGACGATCCCGCTCGCCTACGTTGATCCACCAACCGAGATCATCAGGCAGGGCGACACGCAACTTTGGAAGGTCACCCATAACGGAGTGGACAGCCACTTCATCCACTTCCACTTGTTCAATGTCCAAGTCATTAATCGTGTCGGATGGGACGGCTCGCTGCGTCCGCCAGATGCGAACGAAATGGGATGGAAAGATACGGTGCGGATGAACCCGCTGGAGGATGTGCTTGTGGCACTTCAGCCGATTACTCCGTCACTACCATGGCCAATCCAGAACAGCATCCGCCTTCCCGACCCAACCAATTCCAACATGTTCAGCAATCTAAACCCGTTCAGCAATAACGCTGCGGTTACTGACAATGTACTCAATAACTTTGGTTGGGAGTACGTATGGCACTGTCATATCTTGGGTCACGAAGAGAACGACATGATGCGACCCATCGTGTTCCAAGTGCCACCAGCAGCCCCATCGAACATGCTCGCAGCACTGGACACCAATGGTGGTGTGAAGCTGACGTGGGTTGATAACTCGGCGAGCGAAACTGCTTTCACGGTTGAGCGAGATATCGATCCTGCTTTCCCGAGCCCTGTTCCATTCTCAGTTGCTCCAAGTCCAACGCAAAACGCAATTGGCGAGGGTACGGATTGGGGCGCAACAATCACTACGAATGACAATGCTAATCTCGTCGTCGGCACCACTTATTACTACAGGGTACAAGCCGTAGACGATGGCTTTGTCACGCCGCACATGCAGAGCTACAACAACACGTCGGCACTGCTCTCGCCTTGGTCTAACATTGCCACGATCCAGCCTGTTCCAATCGCTGGCATCGTGCCTACATCACTCGTATTCGGCAACGTCACGGTGGGAACATCTACTACGACATTGGCGAATGCACAACTTGCACAGGTGACAATCTCTAACACAGGGAACGCCACCCTAACGTTGGTCAGCGCACAAACAGGGTCTGCCGACTTCACCTCGTCGGCTTCTGGTTGTGTTAGCGTTGCTCCCGCAGCAACGTGTCAGTTTATCGTCACGTATGCTCCGAAAACTGTAGGTGCCGCGAATGCGACCATTACATTCACGACGACTGATCCTGCTCATCCGACGCTGGTGGTTTCTGTTACTGGTGTTGGAGTTGTGACCACTGCCATCGCGATCAATGCTCCAGCGATCACCTACAATGCAAACGGTCTTGTGACCCTAACAGTTACGGCACCTCCAACTGTATTTACTCCGATTGGAAATGTGACCTTAACCGTGGATAACGCAGCCCCGTTGAGCCAAGCTCTTGTCAATGGCGTTGCGACGTTCACCATTACCGCCCCGAACGCAGGGAGTCACACTCTTCTCGCATCTTATGCGACACAGAGTGGATTCCAAGGAAGTACTGCATCGGGTACTCTTGTCGTTAGTCCGAAGCCGTTGACTATCTCGCCGACACCTAATCCGACGAGTATGGCCTACGGCGGACCTCTGCCAGTACTAACCCCAAGCTATAGCGGGTTTGTAACGGGACAGGGACCGAGCAACCTGACTGGAACCGCGACTTGCACAACCACGGCAACAGTCACCAGCCCAGTGGGTGCCTATACCAGCGTTTGTGCTGGGGCAACTAGCACGAACTATCTGATCAGTTACCCAACGGGTGTCGTCAACGTCATCAAGGCGGCAACCATAACAACGATTACGTCCAACGTGCCAAGTCCTGCAATCATCGGACAGATCGTAACGGTCAGCTCTAAAGTCACTCCGCAATTCAGCGGAATCCCGACTGGTAGCGTGACTGTAACAGCCAGCACTGGTGAAAAATGCACTGGTGTACTTACGGCTGGTGTCTGCTCGTTGACGTTCTCCACTGGAGGGACGAGGACGCTTACTGCTGTATACACTGGCGACACCAATTTCCTCGCCAGCACTTCAGCAGGTAAGACGCAAATTGTGAGCAACGTAAGCTTGAGTACAACTTCGTTACTGTTTGGTAATCAGCTTCTCGGCACGACCAGTGCTGTGCAAACAGTGACGCTTGCGAACGTTGGCACGACCACGCTGAACATCACGAGCATCGCGACTGCTGGTGACTATATCCAGACGAACAACTGTGGCAACACGTTGGCTGCTGGACGGAGTTGCCGCATCAACGTGCGCTTCAGTCCGAGCGTAGTGGGTGTCAGGAATGGAACGCTGACCATCAGGGATTCGGATGCAACGAGTCCGCAAGTGGTCACGCTCATTGGAACTGGCATACAACCTGCGGCAGTGCTGAGTCCGACGACGAATGCCTTCGGTAATATGACGCGGGGTAGCAGCAGTCAGCCCTTCCCGTTTATCTTGACCAACTCGGGAACTGCAGTGCTGACCATCAACCGCATTAACTTAGGGGGAGCGAACGCGGGTCAGTTCTCCCAGACCAACAACTGCGGGACATCCTTAGCAATTGGGACATCTTGCACAATTAACGTGACCTTCTCGCCGACGAGACGCGCCACCTTCTCTGCCACACTGCAAGTCTTTGACAACGCACCTAGCAGTCCGCAGACGGCAACATTAACAGGTACTGGACAATAAGCTGTATCTAACGGGGGGAGGGTTTCTCCCTCCCCCAAACTTCTCCCTCCCCCAACATCAGCCCCGTCCAGACGGGTGATTAGTACGGAGGATATTATGAAGTTAGGTCTCTTCATGGCTGTACTGGTTATTTTGAGTTTGTCAGTATCGCCAGTTTTCGCAGGTACATTTACGAATGGCGGGTTCGAAAATGGAGACTTTAGTGGTTGGACTCAGGGAGCGGGTTATTGGTATGGCGGCTGGCCAATGGACCCATCCAACTACCTACCCGGCGGCTCCAACTTCGACATCAGCGCGAATGCCTCGGCAATCGTTAGTCTCGGTCTCGACCCGAATACTGGCGGTCACCTCAACATGGTTTACAACGGGAACTATGCGGCTCGTGTCAACGACAGCTATCAGAACTACAGTGCTTCGGTCATCAGCCAAAGCGTATCCAACTACACTAACCCCTTCATCTACTTTGCATGGGCTGCGGTGTTAGAGTCATCGCACGGTGCGACAGACTCAGATAATTTCACCCTTCAACTCATCGACGAAACTACCAGCAACGTATTGTATGCGGTCACGTATGACTCATACGACAATGGTCCAATATTTACCAAGTATGTCAATGGGTACAGAACGTGGTTCTACACCGACTGGCAAGTTCAGAAATTGGATGTCAGCGCCCTGCAAGGCCACGACTTCACTCTGACGCTACTTGGCTCGGACTGCCCCTATGGTGGGCATGCTGGCTATGTTTATCTCGATGGCTTTGGAAGCACAACACCACCACCATCAACCCCTGAACCTAGTACGCTCATCATGCTAGGCTCTGGAGTCATCGGACTCGCTAGCGTTCTGCGCCGTAAGATCAACCTGTAACTGGTTTGTGCTTCGTCTAAGACGCCGGGGAAACGGTTCCCCGGCTTTCTCCGTTACTGTGGGGCTCTATCGTCACCTTCTGGAGAAGCGGCAAAAATCTATAGTTGTTTGACCCCTCAAATCCAGCCACGCCGAACCGGTGGAATCAAGCACATAGCCTCGCGATTTCGCCAACCATTTCTGACCAGTGAAGTGTTGGCCATCGGTGACCAGAAAATCAGAAAATCGGGAGTGTGGGACATCCTCGGGTGCAGACTCGAGATGTTGGCTCGTCGGACTCTGCAAGCACAGCGGCATCGTGAGGGAATGAAAGCGTGGCGTTACGAACCCAATGCCCGGCAGGGCTCATGCCTGGGACGGTCCAGATCGCTTTCGCCGCGCTCCAAGGTACAAGCGTCTGCGAGCACGTATTTCCCGCAGCAACTCGTACATCTCACAGGCCGCCACCAGCAGACGGGCGTCGGCTAAGTGTGTGATCCTTTCGCTTTTCTCGACAACTATAGCTAGCATGCAGGCACCCTCGGCGTCGAGAATCCGATTTCCCTGGAAGGTGAACGGCTCCAGCGGAAACGGCGGCCG
>Ga0208077_1000017_pt1 | contig 13224 bp, 13 predicted proteins | sample NGESurshal072012_FD_184463 | JGI IMG/M metagenome (GOLD analysis project Ga0208077, IMG submission 184463) | Arctic peat soil microbial communities from Barrow, Alaska - NGEE Surface sample 415-2 shallow-072012 (SPAdes) | ecosystem: Environmental > Terrestrial > Soil > Wetlands > Peat ... | reverse complement strand
TATTGGGTTGATATCGACGGCAAGCGCTATAACAAAGACACGGGGTGGCAGTCCAAGGACGAGTCCCAGTCTTATCGGATGATGCTCGAAACCATTGAGCGGATCATCACGAACAAAGGCATTCCAATCAAGCGCCAAGAGGCCGCGAAATGATTCACACAAACGAAACACTGAAGGAACTGTTCACCCTCGATTTCAATTTGAATGGTCAGCAGGTCAACGCCATCAACAAGGCCGTTGCTTGGTACGAAGGCTATCGGGCGCGCAAGCATCGCCGCAAGCTGTTCTATATCGCGGGCTATGCAGGCACCGGTAAGACCACCGTCGCCAGGATCATTGCCGAGTTGTGCGCCACAATGGAACGTACAATGTTCATAGCACCGACCGGCAAGGCAGCGGCTCGGCTTCGGCACAAGGGCTGTCCTGGCGCGAAGACCTTCCACCAGTTCATCTATAACGTTCGCGGCGAGAATGACGATGGAGAACCAATCTTCGTTGCCAAGGGTGCGCTGGATGACAAGCCTCTACTGGTCGTTCTGGACGAAGCCTACATGGTCGGCGAGTACGATGCGGAAAAGCTGCTGGAGCACGGCATTCCCGTCCTGGCACTGGGCGATCCGAAGCAAGTTCCACCAGTCAAAGGTCGCGCCTATTTCAGCCTAGATATTGCCGAGGTCGAACTGACCGAGATTGAACGCAACTCCGGGAACATCGTGAAGGGTTCCATGTACCTGCGGGACCGCAAGCGCTTGCCTGTGCGGGAGTATGAAGATGTTGTGATTCGCGACGGGTCTATCCCGGACGACATGGTGCTGTCCTTCACGAATGAAGAGTCGGTGATCCTGTGCTCCTATAACACCACCCGGCAGCAGTACAACGAGCGCTGCCGCCGTCTGCTTGGCTTCAGTGGGGATATCCCGGCGCCAGGGGAGAAAGTGGTCTGTACGTCGAACCAGCACGGTTACGGGATCATGAATGGCGAACAGGGCATCGTCCTTCGTTATGAAGAGATTGCCGAGGGTGCCGAGGACGAAGACGAACCGGACATGATGCTGCTGATCTATCGCTCCTTGACGGACGGTAAAGAGCGATACGCCAAGTTCAACCCCGTTTGTTTCCTTGGAGACGAAGACGCCAAGAAGGAGGCCTACAAGAAGGCTGGCGGGTTCGACTTCGGCTACGCACTGACAGTGCACAAGTCGCAAGGTTCAGAATGGCTGCGAGTTCTAGTTATCGAGGAACTTCTACGCGGCGTGGACTACTTCCAAATGATGTACACCGCCGTCACTCGGGCTATCAAGTTCCTGGCAATCTATCGTTATAAATAGCACGACCACTCATCAGAAAAAGTTTTGATAAATACGTTGAAAGGGCTGGACTCGATACTCACAAATCGGGGATAATTCTTTCAACGGGGAAACAAACCCAAATTAACCCAATCGTGGAGCCTTCCAGATGTCGCAAGTCGCTGAAACCTCGCAAGTCAAAACCGCCGAACAGCTCAAGGCCGAGCTGAAAATCGCCATGGCCTTGGAGGCCGACAAGAAGAAGGCCGACAAGAAAGAAAAGCTGCGGCTGGCGAATCTGGAAAAGGACGCAGAAAAGAACGCCAAGCGCGAGGAAGAGCAAAAGAAACGCGCTCAGGAAGCCCTGGACAAGCAAGCTGCCGCCGCCCTCAAGCGCGAAGAAAAGCAGCGTGAAAGCGCCGTTCTGCGCGATCAGAAGAAGGCCGAGCGGAAAGTCCTGAGCGATGCCGCTGCTGCCCTGAAGCTCGTGGAAAACGAGAAGCAGAAGGAAGCCAAGAAGCTCGAAAAGGCCCAGGAAAAAGTCCTGCGTGATGCGCAGAAGGTCAAGGACAAGGAGCTGCTGAAGGAACAGGAAGCCGCTGCCAAGCTGGTCGCCCTGGAAGCCCGCAAGACCGAAGCCGCACAACGCAACGCCAAGCTGGCCGAGCGCCACGCTGAGCTGAAAGTCGCCGGTCGTCGTCGTCCTCGCGCTACCCACTTCGTGTTCACCGGTAAAGGCCTGAGCCAGCCTCAAGCACTGTCTCTGCGCGGCAAGGTCTACAAGGCCATCGTTGACCGTCATGCTGTCGGCGAAACCGTCGAAATCGAAGCATTCGGCGAAATCGTCAAGCCAGTGCTGTTCGGCCATTCCGTGCGTAGCTACCTCGCCAAGCTGGAAGAAATGAACCACCTCGACCTGATCGCTATCGAAGCGCCAGCCGAGCCAGCGCCGGAAACCGCACCGGAAGTGGACCCGGTCGAAGTTGCCCAGGAAACCGCTCAGGTCGCCGAGGAAGCTTCCTCGGCCAAGCTGGAAGAGCACGAACACCATCGGGAATCCGACACCAAGACCGAACAGCATCAACACCGCCGTGAGAACAGCAACAAGAACCGCAAGCAAGGCAAGTAACCGTCCCGCATGACCGAAGCCCCTTAAATGGGGCTTCTTTTTCGCTTCGTGAAAGTAATTTCGAAAACCTGTTGCATTGTGAACTAAGGATGTCCATAATCAAATCCTTAGTTCACAACAACCCTAACAGGAAACTTCAAAATGAAAAATATCGCCTCCTTCGCTGCTTACAACGTCTTCGATCTGGACAGTTCCGAAATAGTTCTGTCTAAAGAAATGGTTGAAGGCAACACCTTTCGCTTCTGCGTTGCTGTTAAGAGTGTTCGTTTCGGCACGCAGTACCGTGAAGTGTCTCCAGGCTGCATTGCCTACTACTGTGCCGACGACTTTGAAGGTGCTACGGCTCGCGCAATCGAAAACAACCATGAGCTGTACTGGTTGAACAATTGCGGGGCGTCGATCACCAGCCACAAGCGCGCTAAGGAAATGTGGGTTCTTCTCAATCCAGGCCAAGTCGTGATTATGAATGGTGTTAAGCTTGAAGTGTTCCACAAGCGCGCAGAATTCTACGGCTTGCGCGCCGTCTAACAATCATCCCAACCAAGCCCGGTTCACCGGGCAACCCGGAGTGTTTCGAATGACCGTTTGTATCGTTGCTGTCCTTTCTCGCAAGATCGTTGTTCCAGTTACCGGCGAACCGGCCTATATTGTGCAAGAAGCTGAAGCTGAACGCTTCGGTGATGCCACGCCTGTTGTACTGGCGATGGACATGATGCACAGCAAGTTCCCTAACGCGCTGTCTTTCGAGATTTACCGCCCCATCACCGACGCTTCAGCTCAAACCCGTTACTGAGGACTGCACCATGAAAAACTCTTCCCGTTTCGCCCTGGCACTCGTTACTCTCTCTTTGATGTCCGGTTTCGCGTTTGCTGAACAATCGGGCCGCGACAGCCTGACCCCGGATCAGTTCGCCGACGCAGTGATGAACGACACCGACGACACACCGGCACCGGCACCGGCAAACGACCGCTTCGCCCAAGAGCGCGAGCTGTCCCGTCAACGCTCCATGACCCTCCCGCCGACCAAGCGTGCCGACGCCATCAAGTACGCCAATGGCTGCAACCTCGATACCATGAAGGAATGTGATGCGGACAAGGCACGGGCCTACAACCCGAACCTGTACGACACAGTGAAGTATCGCGTCCTCACCAACGGCATGACGGGCGGTCGCTTCAAGAACAACCAAATAATGTTCTTTTATGACCATAGCTCTGCTATGCAGGCTGGTCGCCAACTGCAAGGCATGGGCTACACCATCAAGCCAGTTTGCGGCTTCCCTAACACAGCATCTTGCTATGGCAATGTGGAGTAAGGCATGGGACGTCCACTCGCTGTAGTTTTCGACACCGAGACAACGGGTCTCACGAAGCACCCGTTGTCTCCCCTCAAGCATCAGCCGCGTATCATTGAATTCGCTGGCATCATCACGGATGGCGTGAACATCCTTCATGAACTGGAGTTTAAATGTAACCCCGGCGTGCCACTGGATGCGATTATCACTAAGATCACCGGGATCACTGATGACGACCTTGTTGACATGGCGCCGTTTTCGGAATACATCCCGCAACTGGCCGAGTTCTTCGCCAAGGCTGATGTAAGCATTGCCCACAACCACTCCTTCGACAAAAGCCTGCTGACTTATGATCTTAGGCGGGCTAATATGGAGTTGGAAGAAATCAACTTCCCGGGGCGAAATATCTGCACCGTGGAACAGACATTCCACCAGTATGGTCGGATGATGAAACTTTCTGAGCTGTATGAGCTGCATGTCGGCCTGTACGTCCAGAAGCACCGGGCGATGGACGACATCATGCTGCTGCACCGCGTCTGCCAATGCCTTGGCATTTACACGGCAATAGGAGTTCTTCAGTGACCTTTCCACAACTTCGCGTCCGTACAGGCATGTCCTACAGGAAGGCCTATGGCAAGATGGCTCAGGTGGTCGACCGGCTGGTAGAGCTGGAGTCTGGTGTAGCGGCAATCGTCGATAACAACACCTGGGGTCATGTGCGCTTCGAAAAGGAGTGCGCCAAAAAGGGTATCAAACCGATTTTCGGCATGGAAATCCCGATCATAACCCATGACGCAGGGAATGGAGAGGGTAGCCCTTTCCGTCCCCTGGCCTGGATTCTGGCGGTCGACCTTCGCAAGTTTTATGCCGCGACCAGTTACGCCACCCAAAACGGCGGAATGACCCCGGAAGAGTTCGGTGCCCTTACTGGGGTTGTGCGCTTCCCTGGCGGTGCCCTGAGTGTCCTTAAGCCTGCGCATTACGATTACATCGATATAAACCCTAGCAGCCTACTGTTAGCGAATGAGGCTGTCTGGCGGCACCACAAGTATGGCAAGCCTCTGCTGTTGACCAGCTATAACGACATGCCGTCTGAAGAGGATGCTGGTCACGCTTACGCCTGGGAAGTGCGCGACTCAGTTGGCATCCGTAGTCTGGAAATGCCGCGACCGATGTATAACGACGCCCTGGAGTGGGTCGCTACTGGCCAGGAAATTGATAGCGCGTTCAATAACGCTGTAGAACTGGCTAACACCCTCGGCGGTCAAGTTCTGAACAAAGCCCCGCTTATCCGTATGGAAGGCGACCTTATGAAAGAGTGTCGGGCCGGGGCAGCGTCTCGCCTGGAGCGTGGACACATCACCGAATGGAGCGATGAATATGAAGCCAGATTGATTGAAGAGGTTCGCCAGATCGAACTGAAGGAGTTTCAGGCCTACTTCTTCGTTGTGGCTGATCTGGTCCGGTTCGCCAAGAAGCATATGCTTGTCGGTCCTGCGCGTGGTTCTGCTGCTGGCTCACTGGTGTGCTACGTCCTGGGGATCACTGAAGTCGACCCGATTCCTTATGGCCTGCTGTTCGCCCGGTTCATCGATATCAGCCGGTCCGACTTTCCAGACATTGATATCGACTTTGCAGACAGCAAGCGCTATATGGTGTTCGATTACCTGCGCGAAAAGTACGGCGCGGATAGCGTCTGTAAGCTCGGGAACATCAGCACCCTGCAAGCGGCTTCGGTGCTCGCCCAGGTCGGCAAGAAGTTCAACATTTCCCAGTTCGAAACCGACCCTCTCAAGACAGCGATCATTTCCTACGCAGCAGGCGACAAACGCTACGGGCACTCCCTGGAAGACACCTTTGCACAGACCGAACAGGGAGACGCGTTCGAGCATAAGCACCGGGCCGCGTCTGACTGCATGGCCGCCCTGGAGCTGCACCCGTCGCACTCCAGCGTCCACGCGGCTGGCATTCTGGTCTGTAACGACCCCATCACCCACTACTGCACCGTCACCGCTGAGGGTGTGGCACAGCTCGATAAGCCGGATGCGGAATACCTAAACCTGCTGAAGATCGATGCCCTCGGCCTGCGCACCTTGGGTATCATTGATGACGCTGGCATGACTACGGCAGAAGAGCTGTATGCCCTTCGCATGGATGACCCGAAGGTGCTGAAGGTACTGGATGACGACCGCGTCGGCGGGATCTTCCAGTTCGAAGGCGCGTCGGTTCGATCGCTCACTAACATGGTGACTATCGACAGCTTCGAGAAGATCGACAACCTCACAGCCCTGGCGCGGCCTGGACCACTGTCGTCTGGTATGGCTTCGAAGTACGCAGACCGGGCGTCTGGCAAAAAGCCGGTCGAGTATGACCACCCTCTTATGGAGCCTTTCCTTAAGGACACTTACGGGATCATCATCTATCAAGAACAGGTGATGCAGATCGTTAAGGAGCTGGGTAGCCTGGACTGGGCAAAAACGTCGCTCATCCGTAAGGCCATTTCCGGTAGTAAAGGCTCCGAAGTTATAGACGCCCTGTCCGGGGAGTTCTTTGAAGGTGCTGTTGCGAAGGGAATGCCACTGCCCATCGTTAAGAAGATTTGGGGCGACATCCTGACCTTCGGGGCTTACGGCTTCAACAAATCTCACTCAGTTGCATACGGCATTGTGACGTACTGGACCTTGTGGGCTAAGTGTTACCACCCGTTGAAGTTCGCAGCAGCGTGTCTGCGTTCGGCGAAGGACGATAACCAAGTTATCTCGATCTTGCGCGAGTTTGCGAAGGAAGGGATTGCTTACACCCCTATCGACGTTGAGTTTTCCGAACTTAACTGGACGGTTGCGGATGGCCGCTTGATCGGCGGGATCATGAATGCAAAAGGCTTCGGGCCTATCACCGCACAAAAGTACATCGAAGCGCGTGACACCGGTCGTTTGACAGACGCACAACGCAACAAGCTGGCGAACGCGGAAATCAAGTATGCGGACCTTCAGGAAGCCCATACTCGTTATGGACACTTCTATGACAATCCACGGCTGATCGGCGTGACTTCTGGTAGCAAGATTGTCGGTATGAAGACCACCAGAGACGGTTCGGAAAACATCATCATCGCCAAGCTTGTCAAAAAGTCGGTCGAGGATGAGAACAGCGCCGAACGAGTCAAACGACGCGACGGCAAGAAGAAAGACGGCCCGACGCAAATGCTTGACATGATGATGTCGGACGACTCTGCGGACTCCCCTATGAAGTTCCGCATCCGACCGGAGAACTTTGCAAAGATGGGCGCGGACATTCTCGAAAACTGCCCTAAAGGCTCATGGTTTTTGATTAAAGCCAAAAAGCTCAACGGGTTCGAAATGTTCATCGTGAAGAATATTAAAAGGATCGATTAATGGCGCTGGCAAAAGAACAGCGCGCTTTTGCAACTGTTAAGGAGTCCTCTTTAGGGCGCCTTAACATGAAGCGCATCGAGAACTCCATTACGGCAGGTATGCCGGATGTGATCCTGATCAACCGTAAGGGCACTGTTGTATGGCTGGAGCTTAAGGCCTTGGACGAATGGCCCAAGCGCGCAACTACAGCCCCGCTCAAAGGGAAGTTTGAAAAGGGTCAGCTCGCATTCATGCGTGAATGGCGATCATGGAAAGGCCATTCATTCTGTCTTCTTCGGGTTGGTACGGTATACTACCTACTCGACCCACGGTCGCAATTAGATGAACTGTCCACCCAACAACTAACCGAAATGGCGGTGGTTGGGAAGGATGCTGTCATAGGCCACTTAGAAGACCTTTAATGAAAACAGTCGGAATGGGTCACCAGTTGATCGGGCTTGACCGTTGCGCAGGGAAGCGTAACTTCGCATTTCTTATGGAGCAGGGGACGGGCAAGACTTGGCTCACAATGGCCGACGCGGAACGACTATTCCAAAAGGGGCTTATCAACGCCCTTTTGGTTTTCGCCCCGAATGGCGTGCACACCAATTGGGTGAAGCGGGAAATCCCCACCCACATGAGTATCGAAACTGTCTGTACAGCATGGCGCGGCACTCCAGGAACAAAAAAGGCCAAGGACGCTATCGAGCGGCTGTATCGTACACACTATGAAGAGGGTAAGGCCCCTATGCGAGTGTTTACGATCAACATCGAAGCCATCAACTCGGCTAACGGTTATGAAGCTGTAAAGCGGTTCCTGATCGCTTACAAAGTCCTGGCCGTGGTCGATGAATCTACTCGCATCAAGAACCCGACAGCCAAACGTTCGGAAAAGGCCGTTAAGCTGGGCGAACTGGCCGTAGCTCGCCGCATCCTGTCGGGAACCCCGTTGACCAAGGCACCCACCGACCTGTTTATGCAGTACCAGTTCCTTAAGGACGGTATCCTGGGGACGGATTCATTCCGGGCATTCAACTCTGAATTTGCAGTCCTCCTTAAACCCGATGACCCGGCTATGATCGCTATCATGCGCAAGCTCGCTGGGAAGACCAAGGGAATGCCGCAGGTTGTGGCTAAAGATGAATGTGGCGATCCGATGTATCGGAATCTTGAGAAGCTTGCCAACCTCATCGCGCCTCACTCTTATCGGGTGACCAAGAAAGAGGCCCTTCCATTCCTGCCGCCGAAAGTCTACAAGGTTCGCAACTTCGAATTGACGCCTAATCAGCGTAAGATTTATGAACAAGTGCAGCAAGAGTACAGCTACGTTATCGAGCGCGAGAACTTCACAGAGGATGTGTCGTTTGAAGCTATCGCTGCAAGAACCAAGCTGAAACAGATCACGTCGGGTTTCATCAATATCTACGGGGATCCGATCTTGCTCCCGCCAGAAGACAACCCACGCATGCTGGCGTTCCAAGATGAAATCGAAAGCCTTATGGAACTGGGAGACGATAAGCAGTTCATTATTTGGGCTATGTATGAACAAGAGCTTTTGCAGATCAAAAAGTTCTTGGACTCCATAGGTGAAACTTCGGACCTCTATTACGGCAAGACAAGCGGATCAGAACGCGAGCGGATTATTGATGAATTCCAGGGCGGGAAGATTCGTTGGTTTATCGGTCATACAGCTGCTGCCGGTATCGGACTCACTCTGACCGCTGCCGAAACGGCGCTGTACTATAGCTGTTCACCTGACAATGAACATCGGATGCAGTCTGAAGACCGCTGTCACCGTATCGGAACCGTCAACAGCGTTCTGTATATCGACTTTATCGGCGAGGACACTATCGACGAAGATATCCACCGGAATCTGTCGATGAAAAAGCGACTTGCTGATACGGTTATCGACCGCGTTGGTTTGTCGCCGGTCGTCTACGCAGCCGACAATGTTCAAAAAGAAAGCCGTCAGACCATTCACTAACTCAAAATTGTGCGGTAACCTTCCCTGCCGCGCAAACCACCCTGGAGAAAGAACAATGCCACAAGAAATTACCGGTCACCTGCAAGAAACCCTCCCCGTCGACTTCTGGAACGACATGCAGCCTGCCGAAGTCGCGGCAACAACCCTGGAGCGTCTGGTGATGCTGGCGAACCAAGCGACCGACCTTTCGAGTCAAGTGGACAAGGCCACCATCGCCCTGGCCGAGCTTCAGGAAGCCCACAAGCGCATCACCCGCGTTCAAATCCCCGAACTGATGGCCGAACTCGGGGTGAAAGACTTCAAGATGGAAGATGGCCGCACAATCGTCATCGGGGACAAGGTCAATGCCTCGATTTCCGAAGCCAACCGTCCCGAGGCGTTTTCGTGGTTGTCAGAGCACAATTACGACGGGATCATCAAGACCAACGTTCAAGCGGCGTTCGGCAAGGGCGAAATGGAAGATGCGTTGAAGGCCAAGGAGGCGCTGGTCGTCGCCGGGTTCTCTGCCGTCGTCAACCAGTCTATCCACCCGGCCACCCTGCTGTCCTTCGTTAAGGAACGTCTGGAGAAAGGTGATACCCTCCCGCCCTCTTTCAGCATCTTCGAATTCAAGGAGGCCAAGGTCACCACGCCTAAAGCGAAAAAGTCGAGAAACTGATAGACAGACCGGAAAACTCGTTTCATAATACCAACCAGTTGACAAGCAACTGAACTTCACAAAGGAAATAGAAATGTCTGCTAAAAAAACTGAAGTCGCTGAAGAATCCAAGGGCGTTGTCGTACAAGAAGCCGCTGGCGGTCTGGTAGCCGTCGACATGGGTTTCCTGGAAATGGGCGACTTCGGTGCCGGTTTCGAAGGCGCTGACAAAGATTCGTATGCGATTCCGTTCCTGCAAATCCTGCAAAAGATGTCGCCGAAAGTCGACAAAGACGATCCAGCCTACATCCCCGGCGCCGAAGCTGGCATGCTGTACAACACCGTCACCGGTCGCCTGTATGAAGGCAAGAAAGGCCTCGATCTGGTGCCGTGTGCCTACAAGCGTTCGTACATCCTGTGGGGCGGTCGCGAGGGCGGCGAAAGCGGCTTCAAGGGCGAGTTCACCGTCGAAGAGTTCGAAGCTCTGAAGCTGGACCCGGCCAAGGTCAAAATGGTTGAAGGCAAGCCGTACGTTCCGAACGAAGACGGCAGCGTCAACGAGAAGAAAAACGCCTTCTACGCCGACACCCGTTCGCACTATGTGACCCTGATCGACCCGGAAACCGGCGAATTCGGCAACGCTATCGTGTCGCTGGCGTCTTCCCAAATCAAGTCGTCCAAAAAGCTGCTGACTTCGTTGCAGCAGAAAAAGGTCCAGACCCCTAAAGGACTGATGACCCCTCCGACCTTCGCGAATCTGGTCCGCATGACGACCGTCGGCATGAAGAACGACCAAGGCAGTTGGTCCGGTGCCGAGTTCACCCTGAAAGGTCTGGTTGCTGATCGCAACATCTTCGACGCGGCGAAAGAGTTCCATGCCGCGATCATCGCCGGGACCATGAAGGCCGACTACTCGAAAGCCGACGCGACCGAGGCTGCCGGTGAAGCAGGCGTCGGCGGCGCGACCGAAGCTGAAGGCTTCTAACATCAACTTCAGCGGCCATCCTATGGTGGCCGCTTTCCACTTTAAGAGGTGTTTATGACACTCGACTGGAAAAGTGTAGGTAGCGCGATTGGTTCCGCTGCCCCGATCCTGGGAACCCTGTTGGGTGGCCCTGCGGGCGGCGCTGTCGGCGCGCTGGTGGCTTCCGCCCTCGGGACGACCAACGACCCGGCTTCCGTGACCGCCGCGCTGTCCGCTGATCCTGCTGCCCTGGAGAAGCTGCAAGAGCTGCAAATCAATTCCAAGGTCCAGCTCCAGCAGCTGACCGTCCAGGCTGAATCAAACCGGCTCCAGGCCGAGGCCGTGCAGTACGGCGCTGAAGTGGCCGACCGTGACAGCGCCCGTCAACTGGCTGCGAAACAACCAGGTGACCTTGTCCGCCCGACCATCACCTTCATCCTGCTGTTCGGCGGTATCGCTATCGTCCTCTGCGTGTTCGGCGGGTTCGCCAAGGACATCATGAAGGACTCGACCGCGTCCTTGACCATCGGCACGGTCATCGGCCTGTGGTTCGGTGAAATCAAACAAACCCTCGGTTTTTACTTCGGTATGACGAAGGACGCTTCTGAGCAGAACATGGACATGGCGAAATTCGCTCATGCTGCCGGTTCGGTGACTTTCGACAACAACACTCAAAAGGTGATCCCTGATGCAAAATAAGCCCAACTACATCGAGCAAGCAAACGTGACCATGTCCGGCGAATGGCACGGCGGGAATATTACCAAGCGCGAGCTGACCAGCGTCTTGGGTGCCTGCGTGTCGTATCTGGAAGATCTGGACAAGATCAAAAAGGCACTGTTTTATGGCCGTTCGTATACCAACATCGTCACTTACGGTCACACCCTCGAAAACCTGCCGGTGCAAATCGGTCTGACCGGCAAGACCATTGCCGAGTCCACCCGCCTCATCCACGGTATCATCGGTATCGCGACCGAAGCGGGTGAGCTGCTGGAAGCGTTGTTGTCGTCCATTGAGAACGAAACTGAACTGGACGTGGTCAATCTCTGTGAAGAGGTCGGAGATACCCTGTGGTATCAAGCGGCCATTTTGCGCGTTGCCGGTACGACCTTCGAAAAAGTCGGAGAAACCAACATCGCCAAGCTGCGCGAACGCTTCGGAGACAAGTTCAGCGAGTTCGATGCCAACAATCGCGATTTGGAAGCAGAGCGCGCTATTCTCGAAGCTGGCCTTGAAGCTGATATCCAGCATCACGACGAAGCGGTCGTGTTCCCTGTATATCAGTCGGACACGCTGGTCCAGGCTATCAAGATCGGCGCTATCGGCCTGGAGCTTCCTGAAGGGGAATCCCTGATCACGAAAGGGAAATGGATGATTCACCCTGAAGACCAGAGTTTCAAGCCTTTCCAGGTTTCGCAATCGTTCATCAAAAAGCACGACCCGTGTCAAGGTGGTTACTACGTGATCTATCAGGACGGCTATACCTCCTACTCGCCTGCGCAGGCGTTTGAAGAAGGCTACAAGCTGTTCGATGAGTTCCCCTATATCGAAGACTCGCACGAAATCGACGACTTCAAGTAACCCACCACCTTTCCACAAGCCCGGTTCGCCGGGCGTTCTTTCCTTAAGGAAACGCTATGTCATTCCAGCTCCCGAAACGCACCCATCTGGTTCACAAGGCTATCGAGCCGCGCAAACTGTCGGCCAGTACAGCGGCCAAGGTCGCGGCTCGCCTCGATGACGTGTGGGAAGTGAAGTACGACGGTGTGCATGCCGTCCTGATCAAAACGAACGGCAAAGCGTACAGCTTCTTCCGCACGGGTGAACAGATCACCGGAGCCATGGACCGCCAACTGCGCGCTATGGAAGCCCTGGCCCAAGACAACTATGTGTTGTTCGCTGAAGGCTGGAACGAGAATTACGAATTCAGCGATATCAACGGCCATTCGCGCACTCATTTAGCGCCCGCTGATGAGCGCTTCTTGAAGGCGATCATTTTCGACATGGTGCCTTTTGACGCTTTCCTGGCTGGCAAGTACGAAGTTCCATACATGACCCGCCGCAAGGATGTTGCTGATCTGCTGTTTGCCCTCCGCACCTTCGCCTTCGGCAATCTGTTCGACATCACATACAGCGCCGCGACCAAGGCGATCTGTTTGTCTCATGTGTCTTTCCGCCAGGACAACCACGGCGAAATCTTCAAAATCGACGGCTTCATGCGCAAGGCCCGTGAAGGCCATTGGGTTGCCGGTGCCGGCTCTGAAGGCTTCAACCTGAAAGATAAGGATATCGTCAGCGTCGATCTGAAGGTCGAAGAGTTATACGAAGGTGAGGGGAAGTTCACCGGCATGCTCGGGGCGTTCGGCTGCACCTACAACAGCAAACCCCAGCGCGTCGGTGGCGGCAAGCTGACCGACAAGCAGCGTAAAGCGATTTGGGAGAACCAAACACAGGCAGACGGCGGTATCGGGTCGATTATCGAAGTTCACGCCCTGGGCGAGTCCACACACGGCCTGTTGCGCGAGCCGCGCTATGCCCGAACCCGATTCGACAAGACCGAGGG
>Ga0208077_1000016_pt1 | contig 13397 bp, 11 predicted proteins | sample NGESurshal072012_FD_184463 | JGI IMG/M metagenome (GOLD analysis project Ga0208077, IMG submission 184463) | Arctic peat soil microbial communities from Barrow, Alaska - NGEE Surface sample 415-2 shallow-072012 (SPAdes) | ecosystem: Environmental > Terrestrial > Soil > Wetlands > Peat ... | reverse complement strand
AATGCCATTCAGGCTGAGCTTGCCGAGGGGGCCCGCTTCCAAAGTAATCGGCACCGCCGCAGCCAGCGGACCTGTAACACTAGGAGTAGGGAGCGCCGTTGGAACATCGGCTGGCGCAGCGGGCGCGGCAGGTGCTGTGGTCTGAGCCGCTGCCTGCGGTTGATCGGCTGGCTTGGCAGTTGGCGCGTCCTGCGCATGAGCAGCGCAAGCCAGTCCAATGCAGAGAACGAGCGTAATGAAGTTCTTAGGGCACATAGGTGTCATTCTGTCCGTAATTCGTCATTACAAGGGGCGACTCTGCTGCACAAATGCTGGGTCGTTCGGCGAAGGTGGCCGCCGATGCGAGCCAAGAAAATCTGACATCTGCTTCTCAAGCTCACCGAGAGAGTGCCGTCCTGCGTGCGAGTCGATGGCATGCATTTCAGGCGATATCTTGACGACAGGCGACCTGCGAGACTTTCTTGGAGAAGCATCCCGATGGCACGCCAAAAAGAAAATCCCGAAGAACATCAGACTCGCGCCGCAAATACCAAGAAACAGGATGTTCATTTACCTACCTCGCCGCCTTTCACGCCTTGCGTATCTCCGTCCACCTCATTCGATCACTCTGCCCGTAAGCGGCGGCTAAGAAGTTCGTAAAAAATCCATAAAGATCCCGCGCCGGGTTTGAAAAGCTGGTGTGGCTTCCGTTTGCCGATGGATTTCAGTAAAATGCTGCAGCAGCACGAGTTGTGGACCATGCCCGACCTAATTCACCTTGCGATACCAGCGTTCATCCTTCTGGTACTGGCCGAAGCAATGGCCGGCGCGGTCATGCACCGCGATCTCTATGAAAGCAAGGACGCGGCGGCCAGCCTGATGATGGGTCTCGGCAACGTGCTGGTCAGCCTGGTCACGAAAGGCATGGTGTTCGCCATCTTCACTTGGGTACACCGCTTCGCGTTCTTCCCGATTGGGTATCAGTGGTGGGCCTGGGTGCTGGTATTTCTTGCCGACGATTTCAGCTACTACTGGTTTCATCGGACCAGCCACGGATGCCGATTCTTCTGGGCCTCACATGTGGTGCATCATTCGTCGCAGCACTACAACCTGGGCACAGCACTTCGTCAGACATGGACAGGTGGCTTCTTTTCGTTCGTGTTCTGGCTCTGGATGCCGCTGGTGGGATTCCAACCCATCATGATCTTCACCATGCAGGCGATCAGCCTGCTCTACCAGTTCTGGATTCATACCGAACTGGTCCGCCAACTGGGAGTCTTGGAGCTGGTGCTGAACACCCCTTCCCATCACCGCGTGCACCACGCGACAAACCCGCAGTACATTGACCGCAATCATGCCGGAATACTCATCATCTGGGACCGCTGGTTTGGAAGTTTTGAGCCGGAGCAGGAACCCTGTGTTTATGGACTGACAACAAACATAGCTACGTACAACCCGCTAAAGATAGCGTTCCACGAGTGGATCGATGTCTGGCTGGATCTGCAAAGGTCCACGAGGCTGCGCGACAAGCTGATGGCGGTGTTCGGTAATCCCGGCGCAAAACAGCACACGAACAAAAGCACTTTGCCCGGGATCGCGGCGCAAGTCTGACCATTTGAGCGGCCGCAAGTGCAATGGATGGCGCACTCCACTGCCATAAAACCCGTGCACCGGCAATCCCCAGGCCAGTAAAGAGCACTGCGTCCGCGTCGAGACCTTGGCTGTTTTGGTATTTACGCCAATCCTAGACGTACCCCTAGGCCGTAGGCTCATGGCCGCAACTGCCAGTGGGACGGTCAGCCAGTTAGCGAGCAGCGGAGCCACTGCGAACTGCTTCACCAGGGACGGATGTTAGGGGTTAATGGCGAACTCACCCCACTGCCAATATCGATAGCCGCCCGCAAGTTGAAACCCCTCGTCAAAGGCCTGGGATTGGTGTCGAATCGAAAGCGTCAACTGCAGAAAGACAATCAACAGCAGACCAGCCTCGGCCAGTACGCGGAAACGCGCAGAGGGCTGCCACTCTCTTACCCTCCTTTTGGACAAGGTTCACATGGACAAATTTACAATCAGTGACTCTAAACCGAATGACTCACCGAGCCTTGCAGCGCACTTGGCATCGAGGCTGGTCTAGCGGACAATGAGATTGTGTCGACCGAACCCGTGAATCAGCCAGACATCGTGGGCACAGTGTGATAGCTCCTTCATCCAGCGCGACGAGTCCGGACCTAGTTCCTTCGCGTATGGCTCCGCTGGAATTGGTAGGTTGGGTGGACGCATTTAGCCAGGCGACTACGCTGCACAAACGAACCGTCGCGCTCATCGGTCTCGTCGGCTGGATGCGAAAGCCAGGGGCCTCGGTCGCGGACCTGTCCGGCTTGCCAGGGTTGGTCGAGTATCTTGTGGCCAACGCCGATTCGAAGGTACTTTTTCAGGCAGCTTTTGCCGATTTCCTCCTGCAAATGAACTGCGTTTCGCTGTTTGCCGAGGCTGGAATCCCGTCGGACCACAGCTTTGTGTCGGAGATCGGCCATCGTATCTCCGCTCGTCTGTTGCCGTCGGCGCGTGAACAGTCGGATGCCGCGAAGCTGTTGGTGACGCTGTATCCCACCGAGCGGTATGTAAAACGGTTTCTTGCGTATCCACCGGAATTGTTCGGGCGGCTCATCGCGGCATTGACCCCACCAAACGACCCTCAGTTCGCAAGCCACGAGCATCTAGATCTCCTGGAAGCGCTCCGCCTCCTCGGTTCGCGGGTGAGCGCACTGGGGCTGGAGCCAGAAGTCCGGGCGCGCACTTCGTCGCCGGGCGTATCCGATTCACCGTTTTACCAGATTGTTTCGTGTACCGAAGACCTCATCGCCGCCTCCGAGACCGAGAGGGCGCGTGTCGCATTGGCACGCTGGAACGGCACGGTTCATCGTTGCCGCACGGAAATGGTACGCGTCCATCAGCACATGGAGGACGCCGGCGTCAGCGTTGAATTGATTTTCGACCTGCGAAAGATCACCGCGTGCCTCGCAAGGATGGAAACCATAATCGATGTTCTGACTGCTGGTTCTCGCGAGGCCAAGGCCATGGCAGTGCGGGGGTTACTTGGCCATCTCATGGAGGGTCGCCTCTCGGACCTTAGCTTGCCCTCCTTGTTGCGCGAGAACCTCAACCTAATCGCCCGGAAGATGGTGGAGCGGACCGGACATAGCGGCGAACACTATATCGCGCACAACCGCGGAGAGTATTGGCACATGTGGGTGGCGGCGTTGGGCGGCGGACTGCTGACGGTGATTACCGCTGCCTTGAAAATGCGCATACTTGACGCGCATTTTCCGCCGTTCGTGGAAGGTTTCGCCAGCGGGACGAACTACGCAATCAGTTTCATCATTCTTCAGATGCTCGGACTCGTGCTCGCCACCAAGCAACCCGCAGCCACCGCCGCCACGTTTGCCGGCATCATCCGCGAGAACCGGGGCCTGGAGCGGGAAAATAAGCTTACAGAGTTCGTGTCTCGCATCACCAGCACTCAGTTAGCGGCCGCTCTGGGGAATGTGTTCGCAGTAAGCATTGGGGCCCTGGCGTTTGAACGCCTGTGGCGACTCGTGTTTTCGTCGCCTTACTTGACAACGGAGTCTGCCACTCATGTGTACGAAACCCTGCACCCGCTGGCCTCGGGAACGGCCCTGTTTGCAGCCATCACGGGAGTGATCTTGTGGCTCGCCGCGCTCGCGGGCGGCTGGTTCGAAAACTTTGCCGTTTACTATCGCTTGACTGCCGCGGTCGCACAACATCCGCTGGGTTCGAGAGTTGGCGATGCTAGGATGAAAACATTCGCCAGGGTCTTGAATCGGAATTTAGGAGGCTGGAGCACCAGTATTGCGCTGGGATATCTGCTCGGATTCACTCCGGTCCTGGGACACTTTTTCGGACTACCACTCGACGTGCGTCATGTTACGTTATCGACCGGTACCCTGGCACTTGCAATCGCGCACTTTGGGGCCGACAGCGTAAGCCGCACTTGGTTCTACCAAGCGGTCGCCGGGATCGGCGTCATATTCATCCTCAACCTGTTCGTGAGTTTCAGCATCGCTGCTTACGTCGGACTCCGCGCCTATGATGTGCGCCCGCGGGAGCAATTGGAGATTCTCCGCTTCCTCCTGGTCCAGGGCCTCAGGTCCCCCTTGCGCTTCCTATGGCCGAACTACATGCGCAACTCCAGCAACGGCAAAACCGACCTCCCTACAGAACAAAGCTAGACGCAGCGATCACAACAAAGCCTTAATGCCTTGACAGCGAGGCGCTCGCCGTTCAAGTTAGCAGTGAGATTACCAAACCACACATCGCTGGTCGTCGGGCCGGACCATGGGGCTGTCCGCCTTGCAGGAAAAGGCCCGCTGGAACGGCGGAAAGTTGGACAGCGGCCCAATCACCCGGTATTTCGCCACTGGGTGAGGATCACCTTGCACCATCAGCCGTTGCGTTTCTAGACGGGTCGCGTCACCGCGGAACTGTCCCCACGCGATGAAAAACTGCTGGTCCGGGGTGAACCCGTCAATCGATGGGGCCGGTGCTTGACCTTTCTGCGAATTCTGGAAAGCCAGATATGCGATTTTCACCCCTGCCAGATCACCGATTGATTCGCCGAGGACTAACTTGCCATTGTGGTGAATGTTGGGCTCGATATAGTACCCGTCGAACTGCTTTGCAACACAACCTGTCTTCGCCTGAAATTTCTTAAGATCGTATTCAGTCCACCAGTTATTCAGCCGCCCTTGCGCATCGAACTGCGCTCCCTGATCGTCAAAGCCGTGGCTGATTTCGTGCCCGATCACTACACCGATTGCGCCGTAGTTCACCGCATCGGCCGCCTTCACACTGAAGGCTGGCGGCTGCAGAATACCGGCCGGGAAAACGATCTCATTCAGCAGAGGGTTGTAGTAGGCGTTGGAAGTGGGAGGCGTCATGCCCCACCGTCCCCGATTGACAGGCTTTCCGATGGTGGAATGATCGTCAGCCACCAGAAACCTCGACGCCGCAACGACGTTTTCATAGAATGCCCCAGGCGAAATCGACACGCCGCTGTAGTCCTTCCACTTGTCGGGATATCCCACTTTCACGTTGAAGGTCGCAATCTTCTCCTCGGCCCTTTTCTTGGTTGCAGGTGTCATCCAATCGAGTTGGCTTACCGTCTCGCTCATGGCCGCCAGTATGTTCTTCACCATCTCCTGCGCCCGGGCTTTGGCTTCGGGAGGAAAGTACCGTGCGACGTATTCCTGACCGACCGCCTCTCCCAGGAAAGTATCCGTTGCCTCGACGCACTGTTTCCAGCGAGGTTTCAGCTCGCCAACTCCAGCAAGGGTCTTCTGATAAAACTCGAAGTTCTCGTTGACAAACGCCTCCGAAAGATACGGGGCTGACTGGTGTAGCAGTTGCCACTTCAGGTAGTTTTTCCAATCTTGTAAGGGAGCCGCAGTAAGTTGTTGATTGAACTCGTCGAGAAACTTAGGTTCCTGCACATTTAAGGGGATCTCTGGCAATTTCGCAGCCTGGAAATACCCGTTCCAATCGAATTGCGGCGTGAGCTTCTGCAACTCGGCAAACGTCGTTTTGTGGTCAGTAGCCGCTGGATCACGGCGTTCGACGTTGTCGAGCGTCGCCTTTGCCAGCAGGGTCTCAAACTGCAGCACCGAAGCAGCAGCTTTCCCGGCGTTCGCATCACTGTACCCAGCCAGCTTGAACATGTTGGCGACGTGGACGAGGTATTTCGCTCGCGCCTGTTGAAAGCGCTCTTCCGTCTTCAAATAGTAGTCACGGTCGGGAAGCCCCAGCCCGCCGGCAGATATATCGGCAATCACTTGCGATGGGTTGTGATTGTCGGAAGCCGCGTTCAAGCCGAACGGGACTGAAATGCCGATGTCTCCCAAGCGTCCAATCATCTTCGGTACGTCCGCCTGGTCCTTCATGGAAGTGATAGCGTCTAGCATCGGCTGAACCGGCTTAATGCCAGATTGGTTGACCTTTGGTTGATCCATGCAGGATCCGTAAAAGTCGCCAACCAACTGATTCACGCTCCCCTTTGGGTGCTTGGTTTGTGCAGAAACTTCATCCAGAATTGTGCGCAGCTGCTCCTTGTTCGATTCGCCCGCCGCCCAGCGACGGCTCCAGCGATCCATGGAGGCCGGAATTGGATTATTGGCACGCCATGCGCCGTTCGAAAATTCGAAAAAGTCGGTACAGGGATTGACCTTTGGATCTAGGTCGCCGACTTGAATTCCTTGCAGCGACTGACCCAGCGCCGAGCCGACACACAAAACTGCACCTAACACGATGCTAAACACCCGCATGATTTCCCTCATGAAAGCGAGATCACAGACCAGCGCAATTGTACTTAGTTGCAGCGGAAACGAGGAGATAAGTTGACCGGCAGATCCAAGTTCGTGACCAAGCGCCGGTTTCGGGCTGCAATGTGGAAGAAATTCCCCCCGGATTGCGGGAAAGCGCGGCCACACGTTTGAGGCGGGTTGCGCCTTAGGCTGCTCGCCGGGAGCGCGCACGTATGCGAATGACTGCGCGGTCGATGACTTGCACTACTTCACTGGCCAATTCTGGTTTGCGGTTCTCGCGCAATCGCCGCCGTGCCTTGTCGGCATTAAACCAGGTTGGGTCGCGATGGCCTTCCTGGGGCGACACTAATCGCTCAACTTCACACAAATGCGCATGCACTGGCACCACTGACCGGCGAGCCCGAAAGCGGTCACGCTTGGAGTGAAAGTACCAGTGAAACGGGTGGTGCTCGGTACGTCCCTCTACGCCCGCCTCTTCGTACGCTTCGCGCGCGGCAGCAGCGGCGTTGGTTGCATCTCCGTCAACCCCACCTTTGGGAAAAGTCCAGCGGCCGCTTCGAGTGCGGACCAGCAAGAACTCCGGTTCATCTCCCTTGATCCGATAGCAAACTGCCGCCACGTGAATGCGTTCGCCTGTGGATTTCTTGCGCGCATGCATCGGCCACCGCAGTTCGCGGAAGCTTTGGCGACCGGTCTCTTTGGTGACTGCGGGCATCGGGGCCTCCAGAAAGCTACCCTACTTCCAGTGTCGCTTACTGACTAAGTAGTATCCCCTAAGTCGGGGCACTCATCTGTTAAAAATCAGTTAACGTTCTTGAGGCGCACCTAGCTAGTGAATGCCCTATGCCAAGGGCGCGGAACATGAACGTGTTCAGGATCGTCGCTGGAATCGAGGTTTTGACGGGAGCAGCGCCCACACACTCGTGCTGCCCCCGCAGTGGTTCTAGCGAGCCGAGAAGCGGTAGATCGTTACTGAGTGAAACTTTTCGCCGGGCTTCAACTCGGTGGTAGGAAACTTGGGCTGATTGGGTGAATCCGGGAAATGCTGGGTCTCCAAGCAAAAGGCATCACGACGGTTGTAGACTTTCCCGCCTTTGCCGGTCACGGTTCCATCCAGAAAATTGCCCGTATAAAACTGGATTCCGGGCTGATCGGTGAGCACTTCAAGGACGCGGCCGGTCCTCGGCTCGTATGCTTCCGCGGCAAGTTCAATCTTCTTTCCGCCACTATCGAGGACCCAGTTCTGGTCGTAGCCATGCGCCAGTTTGAGTTGCTCGTTGTCGGCGTCGATTCGCGAACCGATGACCGTTGACTTGAGGAAGTCAAACGGAGTCCCAGCAACCGGCGCTAACTGCCCTAGAGGAATCAGATTTGCATTGACTGGCGTGTATCGGCCGGCATTGATCTTCATCTCGTGGTCCAGGATATTGCCGCTGCCCTGACCCTTCAGATTGAAGTAGGAGTGGTTGGTGAGGTTGAGGACAGTGAGCTGGTCGGTAGTCGCTGCGTACTCAATATGCAGTTCATTCGCGCTCAGCGTGTAACGAACCGTCGTGGTCAGTGTTCCAGGGAATCCCTGTTCACCATCCTTGCTGACGTAGGTCAGTTCGACGCCGTCTTTGATCTCCTTCGCCGCCCAAACCTTCTTGTTGAAGCCAATGATGCCGCCGTGCAGCGCATTGTCGCCGTCATTCCTGGGGACCTGGTACGTCTTGCCATTGAGTTTGAAGGTGCCGCCTGCGATGCGGTTTGCATACCGGCCAATGATCGCCCCCATGTACGGCTTGTTACCCGTCGTGACGTAACCATCGAGCGAATCGAAGCCCAGCACGACGTCCGCTGTCTTACCTGTGCGGTCGGGGGCCTCCAGCGATACGATAATTCCGCCGTAGGTCATGATGCGAACAGTGATCTTGCCGTCCTGGAGGGTGTATAACTCGACCGGAGTACCGTCAGCGACTTTACCAAAAGGCTGCTTGGTTACCTTCGATTGCGATGGAACTGTCATGGTCATTAGCACCAAAAGTAAAAGAATAGGTTTCATGAGGTCTCTTTTCCTAGCGTTTGCCATCTCCTGCGTCCGCCCGTCACGGCGGGGGACAGAAAGCCGGCGCCTAACTCTCCTATCGTACTAAACGGCGCCTCAGCCAGTAACGCTAAGTCTGCCAAAGCGATGGGTATCGCGATCCGGGCGATGGCACTCTCGTTATGCCCGACCGTGCCAGTACATCTCCCACCCATAGTAACGCGTGGTGGCCTCGTAGACGGCCGCTGCAACGGTCGAAAAGTTTGCTGCTACGTGGTGCTCGAATCCCTGTTCACAGATGAAGCGCAACAACTTTTGCATTTGCGGAATCTCCACCACTCCGGCGCCACCAAAGGTCTCCAGCGGATCGTCGGTGAATTGTCCTTCGCCAACGTAGCCCCGCATACGCCCGGTGGTGTCGTCGGTCGAGAAGCGCGCAAAGCTCATGGAACCCGACTTCACCTGTCCCACACAGGTCCCAAAGGTATTCTCCTTACCCACCGTTCCAGCAATGATCTCCTGAAAGTCCATCTTCACGCTGCGGAAAAAGTGTTTCGGCAGGTTCGAGCAATGGAAGCAGACCGCCTTGTCGGGATTCGATCCGTAATTGTTGTTCCAGTCCAACAGTGCCGACGGAGTTTCCGACGCCAGGCGCAAAGCATGCATGCTTAGCACGCCGCAGATATCCACCTCGCAGGCGCTCGAAAGCAAATCGTTGCTCATCATGCTCATGACCGTACAAGGCACGATGCCGAGGTTCTCTTCGATCGACGTCCAACACTGCACCGCACTGATGGCGACTTCGGTCTCGACCATCCACGCCTCGACTACCGCAGCGAGTTTCGCCATCTTTAGCAGCGCCTCCTTGGGCACGCCGCCGGTTTGCACATACTGCTGGATCGCAGCCAGCTTGCCCTGCGCGGCATCGTCGCCGTCTTTCATGCGTGCGATTCGCCCCAACACTTCAGACAGGTCGAGCGTCTCTACCGAAATGCCATGTGACTCCAACAGCTTCTCGCTGTAACGAACGGTGTTGAACGCGGTAGGGCGCGCGCCTATCGAGCCGACCCGCAGGTTTTTCAACCCATTGACCACGCGACAAACGGCCGCGAACCACTCCAGGTCCCTCGCAAACTCGGACGAACCTGGCGCCTCGGTGTGGAGCGACGTAATAGAGTACGGAATGCCATACTGCTTAAGGTTGTTGCAGGCTGACATCTTGCCGCAGAAGCTGTCGCGGCGGAACGCGATGGTCATCTTCTTAGATTCGTCAGGCGTCGCCTGCACCAGAACCGGCACCTGCAGATTAGCCAGCCTCAGGGTGTCAGCAAGGGCGCGCTCTTCTCCGAAGTTCGGCAGCGTAACGATGATTCCGTCGATGCGATCGCGATTCGTCTTGAACAGTTCGACACAACGCCGAACATCCTCGCGGGTGGTCACCGCTCCGCATTTGGAGTCTTGCGGTGTCAGCACCACGGTATCCATGCCCGCCTTTTGCAGCACGGCAGCCATCTCTTCCCGGCCCGAGCTCGCCAAATGATCAGGAAAGAATCCACGATTGCCTACAATCAGGCCCATGGTCATCTTCTTTTTCGACATAAGAGTCCCTCCGCTAAGAGTCACACCCGACGGCTACGATGCGCGTCGGGGCAAGAAGCGCAAACTATAAAAGATTCCGAGCATCAGTAAAACAGCGCCCCACCACACATTGGCGTGATAGTGGAACAGCACTACCGGATTCGCCGGCGGATACACCAATTCCCACAGCCCGGCCCCGAGAATCAGCGCACCATTGACCAGGAGCGAGACGCCGACGAAGAACCAGATAGAAATTCCGCCACCCTTTCTCATATGCGCTCCCTTACCAGACCAGGATATTGAAAATCACAAATACGACCGCCACAATGACGGCCCAGAAGATTGGCCGTTGCCACAAAGCCATGTCCCCTTCGTGCGGTATCTCGGTCACGCCATACACTAGTCCCACCAGTTCACTGTCCGGCTTAGGCTCAGTCAAGAGACTGACCACCACCGTGACGCTGACGCACACCACCCATGACCACAGCGCTCGATACATGTTTTCTGCCATGTCCCGCGCATTAGGAGAAAGCGCCACGTAGCGCAGCGCTGTAGGATCGACCTTCACCCACGCCCACATTCCAATCGACGACAACGTGCCAGCAAGCAGGCCCCAGAATCCGCCCTTGGGCGTTGCACGTTTCCACAACATGCCGAGAACCACAGTTCCAAACAACGGCGCAATGAAGAAGCTGAACAACGCCTGCACGTAATCCATGATGCTCAGGAACGACATCACCAGATAGGCCGTGCCCACCGAGATCAGCACCCCGACAATCGTGCACCAGCGTCCCATCTTGACGTAGTGCTCGTCGCTGGCGTCCTTGTTGATCAGCGCGCGGTAGATGTCGTAAGTCCACACCGTTGTGAACGCGCTCACGTTGCCTGCCATACCTGACATGAATCCGGCAATCAGCGCGGTGATGCCCAGCCCCAGCAGACCAGGCCCGGCATAGCGAGCCAGCATCAATGGCAGCACTTCGTTATAGCTGTGTCCGCCCGACGCCACCGCAGCGCCTTCACCCAGCAGTTTCGTGGGTAGAACCGCCAATGCCAGCAGTCCGGGAAGAACCACGATGAAGGGCACGAACATTTTGAAGGCTGCGCCAATGATGGGCGCCATCTTGGCGGCGCGCAGGTCCTTGGCCGATAGCACGCGCTGCACTACCAGAAAGTCCGTCGTCCAGTAACCGAAGGAAATTACGAAGCCCAGGCCCAGTACAATTCCGGTCCAGTGAATTCCCATCGGATTGCCATTGAACGTACCGAGCGTAGACCACAAGTGCGTGTACTCTGACGAAGCGCGCACTGCGATCTGCGCCTTTAGGTTCGACCAGCCGCCGGCTTCGATCAGTCCCATGACCGGAATCACCAGCGCGCCCGCCCAAATCAAAATGAACTGCAGCACCTCATTGAAGATGGCCGAACGCAATCCGCCGAGCGCAACGTAAATTGCGACGGTAATCGACGACACCCAGATACTGAAGTTGATGTCCCAGCCCAGAACGACTTTCATGACTAGCGCCATGGAGTACATGTTGATGCCGCTCATCAGCACGGTCATGAAAGCGAACGAGACCGATGACAGCGTCCGCGCGTTCTCTCCAAACCGCAGCTTCAGATATCCGGGCACGGAGTGGGTCTTGGAGATGTAGTAGAACGGCATCATCACCAATGCCAGAAACAGCATTGCGGGAATCGCGCCGATCCAGTACCAATGCGTGGCGAGTATGCCGTACTGATATGCCGCCGCCGCCCATCCCATGAGTTCCAGCGAACCGAGGTTAGCGGAGAGGAAGCTGAGTCCGGCGATCCAAGCCGTCATCTCACGGCCCGCCATGAAAAAGTCTTCGCCTGTATTCGACTGCCCCTGCAGGTACCAGCCAATCGCCAGCACCAATGCGAAGTAAAAAGCGATAATCACTACATCGACCGCAGACAAATGAACAAGCCTGGTCGCTGCGACCATTGCCATCAGTGGAATCATTCTTGGTTCCTTACCTGGCCGTAATAGGCGTTCGTTCCGTGATTTCTGAGGTAGTGCTTATCCCGCAATGTCCGCGAGATCACTCCCGCGCCCATCCCTTATCGTGTACGTACACGAACACGCTATTCGTCTCTTGCACGTTTGTCAACGACCATCGCTCCAAACGATCCACAGGCCCATCCGTTATCATCTCAACATGACTGTCATAGTCGCCAGCGCCATGCTGTTCGACCTGGATGGCGTTCTCATTGACTCCACGCCTGCCATAGCGCGGGTCTGGACGCAATGGGCCATCGAATATGGCTTCGAGCCCGAAAAAACCGTCCGCGAGGCCCACGGACGCCCCAGTATCGAATCGATCCGAGAGCTTTTGCCTGACGCCGACCACGAAGCCGAGAACCGCCAGGTCGAACGCCAAGAGATCGAGGACACCGAAGGAGTTGTGCCCCTGCCGGGAGCGATCGAGTTGCTGACTTCCCTGCCGCACAATCGCTGGGCGATTGTCACTTCTTGTACCCGGCCGTTGGCGGAGGTTCGCATTCGGGCCGCCGGACTTCCAGTTCCTCCAATCATGATCACCTCCAGCGAGATTGACAATGGCAAACCTCATCCTGAGCCTTACACGACGGGGGCACGCGCCCTCGGTTTCGCTCCCGTCGACTGCATCGTTGTTGAGGATGCCCCCGCTGGAATTTGTTCTGGCAAGGCCGCTGGCGCCAGGGTCATCGCCCTGCGCACTACCTTGCCCGATTCCGATCTGGTCGCGGCGGGCGCCGATTGGCTGCTCGACAATTGCAGCGGCATCTCTGCGGAGGAAGATGTCGAGTTGGGGGCGCTTCGCATCGCGCTTCGCTGATTGCCGCGGCCATTCTGACTTACGGAGCCGACATTGAGCTTGCTGGACCGTTCTGCTAGCTTGGACAGTCTCTAACTTCGTCAGGAGTCTTCATGTTCCGTCTTCGTTTAGTAATCATCTTGTTGACCAGTCTGATTCTTTTTCTCTGCAGCGTTTCTATCGTCGCCCAACCTGCATCGCCGTCACAGCCATCCAGAATGTTTGCTCCTTACGTGGACATCAGCAAACTCGCTGACAGCCTTCAGCAGATTCAAGCTGCCTCGGGAATCAAGACATTTACCCTGGCGTTCGTAGTCTCTGGTGCAGGTTGTATACCAGCCTGGGGAGGCACACTCGTCGTTGCAACAGACACCACCATCGCCGCCGGGATCGCCAAGCTCAGAGACGCGGGCGGCGACGTCATCATCGCCTTCGGCGGCTATGACGGGACTGACCTCGGCCAGTCCTGCCCCGATGTCCCCAGCCTGCAAGCCGCCTATCAATCCGTGATTGAAAAGTACAAGGTGCGAATCCTCGACTTTGATGTGGAGCACGCTGCCATCGAAGATCCCGTCTCGATCGATCGCCGCAGCCAGACATTAAAGGCGCTAGCAACCGCCAATCCCGGACTCCAGATCAACTACACGCTCCCCG
>Ga0208077_1000014_pt1 | contig 13671 bp, 9 predicted proteins | sample NGESurshal072012_FD_184463 | JGI IMG/M metagenome (GOLD analysis project Ga0208077, IMG submission 184463) | Arctic peat soil microbial communities from Barrow, Alaska - NGEE Surface sample 415-2 shallow-072012 (SPAdes) | ecosystem: Environmental > Terrestrial > Soil > Wetlands > Peat ... | reverse complement strand
GATGTCCACGTCAGCTACGCCCGATCAAGACCGGGATCGGCCGCGCGTCGACGAGCGACAAGCTCGCGAGCGCCCCCGCTTCCGGGCCCGGCGGGCAGCCGAGCTGCGCCACGAGCACACGGGTCCGCCGGAACGTCGCCGCGTTCCCCGCGATCACGGTCGGCGTCGTGTTGACGATCTCATCGTTCGAGCCCGACGCCCAAAGCACTGTCGGCCCTCCCGCGGCAATCGCATGCACCCACGCGGGACCGGCTGCCGTCGCGGTCGCAGCGCCTTCGCCTTCGGGCGCGAACTCAAGCCGTGCCGTTTCGCCGCCATCGTCATAGGACTCGAGGCGTGGCCCCCACCATCCGCGCTGCAGGATGGCGCGCATGCCATACCGGCCAGCGCGCCACTCGATCACGGCGCGCTCGGGCGTCAGTTCGACGATGCGCTGCTCGCGCACGTTCAGCGCGTGCAGTACCCGGCCGGCGCGCACGAAATGCCCGGCCGTGTCGTCCCAATACTCGACGGCGAGGCCCTGGTTCGCCGCCGCACCGAGCCAGATCAGGCGGGTAGCGCCGTTCTCGACCGCGAGCGGAGCATTCGGGGTTAGCACATCCCCGAGGACGCGCTCCCAGCCCCAGAACAGGTCGGGCGATGTGTCCCGTTCGGCGGTGTACGCGGCCGGGTTCGGCGGGTAGGGCGTCGCGTTGGAGAGATCCCATACGCGCACCGAGCCGAGGTCGTCCAGGTCGAGGTAGCTCGTGCGCCCGGGCAGCAGTATTTCGTCGGGCCGGTAGCTGACGATCTCCGCGTCCTGCCCGCTCGCGGTACGCCACAGATGCCTGGCACCGCGTTCGGGCCCGAACGTCGTCGACGCGACCGGCCGGTTCCCGGACGACACCAGGTCAACACAGTCACCGGGAAGCACAAGCGGCTCGCTCGGCAACGCCTGCGCCGCGAAGTCCATCGAGTAGAGGAGACGTCGCGTGTCGCGCGGGACCATGCCGGTGCGACGGTCGGAGATCGCGGCTCGCCGGCCAGGCCGGTGCGTGCCAGGGCGCCCCACCATGAACACGTCCGAGAGTTCCATCTCGAACTCGCCGAACGAGATCCCCGGATCCGTCTCAGACAGTTCAGCGCCACCGATCAGCAGCCACCCATCGAGATCGGGGTCCGCGTCCCACACGAAGTAGAAGCCCTGCAGCCGCCACCGCGCGTTGTTGATCGCCTGCCGCGTCTGACGCCGCAGCCGCTTGCCGGCCGCCGTCGTGTCGAGCTCGAGGTGATACGCACGCACCGGGAGCTTCAGCTTCAACGGGCGCGGTTTGCGTTCCGCGGGCGTCAACGCCGCACCAACAACATCCAGGCCGTCGCCGATCGTCTCCCCAACCAAGTCCGCTGGTGTCACGAACGACAGCGGCCCGAGCCGAACGTCATAGCCGGTGTCTTCCGCTTCGCTCGAGCGGCTCAGGACAACTAGGTGCGTCATCTTGACCGACAGTCGCTCGGTGTCATGGATGCCCTCCTGCCGACTCGCCTATGGCCAGTTCCCGGCGTTCTCAGCGTGACCGTCACGCCAGTTCGTAGACCTGGGCACCGGGCCAGATGGTGTGTCTCCTACTGCCCAATTGACGGCACCCATCCAATACGTCTAGGGTTCCGCGCCATGAAACGACCCCACTGGCGCAAGATGACATGGGTAGTCATCCTCTGGAGCACACTCATCCTCGTCTGGGCGATCGCTGGCGGGTCCAGCGCCGCCACCCACACAAAGGCCGAATGCGCACACGAAACCCTCGTCAGCGTCAAAGCCTGCGAAGAAGCCGCCAACGTCGGTACAGGGCTCGGCGTAGCCGTCATCCTGGCCATCGGGTTCGTGGGCTTCGTGTTCTTCTCACTGATCTGGTTCATGACGCGCCCAAAGGGTCGCGAGTGTCCAGTCTGCGGAGAGAACGTCAAGCGCGGACGCACGGCATGCAGCGACTGCGGCCACGACTTCGCAGCAGCACTCGCAGTTATTTAAGTCATGGAACTGCCATATCGGCCCGGCGCATGGCTATTCGCGTTCATCGCGTTTGCGCTACCCCTCACAAACGCATACGCAGATACCGACGTAACGGGCACATTGACGGCCCAGCATCTCCTTGCGGACGCGCAGGCTTACTGGCATCGCACCCCCGACTGTGTCAACTATCGCGTTCTAGAGGGTCCGATCACGGATCAGCCTCCTGGTGTTGAGGCAGAGGGCGAGGCGCCAATACCAGGATGCTTCATGCGGATCACCGAACGCTCTTGGAACGCCGCCGTCTATCCCGGCGAAAGCCACCTATGCGCCATTGTCATCCATGAGTACGGCCATAGCCTTGGCGAACCGCACAACACTAATCCGTTGAGTGTGATGAATCCCGAAGTGGCGTTCTCAACGGGCAAACCGCCGGCCTGCACGCAGATCGAAGTTGAAGAAGCGGCCGCCGCAAACGCCCATATCATGGTTGAACTTGAACGCGAAGAAGCTCATTATGCAGCCCTCTATCGCGAGCGCAAGCATCACAGCAATCGGCGCCATAGGCATGCGCGGCTACGCCACCACCCACACCCATAGCTTGCGATTCTTCGCCGTTACTTTGCCCGACGAAGCCTTGAACTGCACACTCACTTTGTAGGTACCGGCCGCGGCGAACACGTAGGCCACTCCGGCTGCCACGAACGCCGTTGTGATCACGCCACCCCCCGCTCCCGTGCTGGCACCGGCGCCGATGCCGGCCGGAGTCCCACCACCGCCCAATTCCATGATCAACGATTTTTCGGCCTGCGACACGAGACCGATCAATTGCCCTGTCGTGACATCTTCACCTACGCCCGTTCCCGGCCCTGACACGAGTCCCCCCGCTGTCATCGCGAGGGAGCGAAGAACGTTGGCAGCGGACGTTCCCGTAGCGGCTGATTGGGTAAATGGCCCGCCGCCCCCAGCGCTGGCGATCTTAAGCTGATTCGCCCCAATGAAAAGGGCCGCTCGGGCCGCTTCTGCAACAGACTCCTTCCACACCGCCTGATAGGCCACAGCGATCAGACTGCTTCCTGGCAACGTAACGGTCACTTCATCCGGCGTTGCGAGCGTCCCGAAGGTAGTGGCTTCTCGGGATTGTTCGGTTGCAATTATCGACTTGGCGGATCTAGTGGTCTCATTGGCTGCAAGCACCCTTATGTCCGTCTGACCCACGATTGAGTACACGCCGCCCGTGTTCTTGATGACGACCTGGAGAACCTGGAGCCTTCCGGCCGTGGTTGCCGGCGGTGCGGCTTCTGCTTCGGCCTGGCTTGCCTTGGATGCGCCGGAGTGAAGCGCGACGCTGTTGACGCCTTCGCCCCACGTGGACGGGATCAGCTCGAAGCACACCGCCATGTATTTGCCTGACGCGGGCAGCGACGGCGGTTTCAGTTCTTTCAGTTTGATCGGGCTCTGAACGCACCGCAGGAGCGCCCCCGAGACGGCAGGGTCAGGCAGCCATGCGATGCCCCCAGTGTTCGCTTCCGACCCGAGTTCGCCCGTGCCCGCGTTGATCGTCGCCGTCAACGACCAGTCCGTCGAGGCGACTACTCCTGCCTGGAGAATGTCCGCGAATCCCTGCAGCGCACAGCCAGGTGCCGCTTCGTCTGAACCCGGCCCGAGCTTGCGAGTGGTAGACACGCCGGCCGCTCCGTCCTCAAGTTCGCCAGAGAGCCAGCCTGGATCGACCGCCCCGTCAGCCGCGGGCGCGCTGTCCCACGGCTCCGCGTACGGTTCCATGCCTTCCGCCGTGATCGTCGACGTGTACGCGCCACGGTCGAGCCATTGCACGACACGACCCTGCGCGTCAGTCGTCGCGGGATTGGTGCCTGCGGTGCCCCCGGTCTCGTTGGCGTAGACGCTCGCGTCTGAGCCGGAAGACCGGATCGTCGTGTGCACTTTCGCTCCCGCGAGCGGGCGGCCATCGCTTCCGAGCACGATCAGGGGGTTGCGACATCTCACAGTTCTATCCTCCTACGGACTAAAAGTCCGTCTGTTGTGCTAGGTGTATCCCTATGGCGCCACCGCGCATACCTATGCTGGGCCGTCGGTTTGGTGCCTTACGCGTAACCGTGAGCAATGGTCCTGCCAGTAGCAGCGACACGTTCTATGAGTGCCTTTGCGACTGCGGCCAAGTAGTGGTCAAGCGCGGCAAGCATCTCCGCTCTGGTAGCGCGCTTTCCTGCGGCTGTCACCGTCGGCTTCCTGCCGGTGAACGCTTCGAGCGGCTGGTCGTATTTGGCGATGCGCCCGCGGATCATGGTAAGAATCGCTGCTACACCTGCCGCTGCGACTGTGGGGCAATTACGACCGTGAGGGGAACTTCGCTGACGTCTGGCGCCACCCGTTCCTGTGGCTGCCTGTTACGCGATGTCAACGGCGAGCGGCTCCGCCGAGAGCGCCTCGCCCTCAAGCACGGTCATGCGCAGGGCGATAGACCTACTCGGACATGGAGTAGCTGGCGGTCCATGATCAAGCGATGCACGGATCCCCGACACGGAAGCTGGCAACGCTACGGCGGGAGGGGTATCTCCGTGTGCGTCCGATGGCGCGAGTCGTTCTCTAACTTCCTCGCCGATATGGGCGAGCGTCCGGAGGGGATGACGCTCGACAGAATCGACCCCGACGGGAACTATGAACCGGGCGGGTGCCGGTGGGCGACTCCGGTGGAACAACGTCATAACCGCAGCACCAATGGGCGCACGCCTTCTCGCGGCACCACTGGGCGTTATGAGCGTTCGCGCCCCTAGCATCAGGCCCCGGAGCCCACAGCGATGATCGTGTCCGAGAGATTTTCGCCTGAGTAACCGAACCCGAGCGTGCCGCCGACCTTGTGTTCGCTCGTGTTCTTCGCGACCGCTTCGGTCGCGTCGAGCGTGGCCTGCAGCAAATCGTTTTGCTTCCCGGCGATTGCCTCGGCGATCTGTTCCGCGAGCTTCTGGTCACCCTCCTGGCCGGCCGTGTTGAGCTGCGCCTGCAGGGCGACGAGTTCGTTGTTCAACGCGGGGATGAGAGTCTTGTCGACGTATTCGGCGCGCTGCTGGCCGCCCGCTTCGAAGGTGCCTGCGATCCGCTGCTGGAGTTCGAGGTGCGCCTCGCCGAGCTGCGCGAGCGACGTCACGTGACCGGCGCGTTCTACGGTTTCAGCGGCGGACTGCTCGGCGGCCTGGCGGATCAGATCGGCTGATTCGCCCATCGCGTTCGCGATTTCGTTCCCTGCGGTCTGGATCCCCAGCAGCGCCGCGCGGGCGTCGGCCGTGTCACCGATCGACTGGTATGCGCCGAGCTGCGTGTTGAGTGCCGCGAGCTGCCCCTGCAGGGCGGGCAGGATCTGCGCCTGGATGGCCTGCGCCTTCTGCACGAGGCCGGCGGGGGTTTCCGCCGTACGATTCACTCGCTGCGAGATATCGAGACCAGAGAGCGCGTTGTTCGCGGAGTCAACCCCGAACTGTGCGGTGTCGACGGTGTCTTGCGCCCGCTGCACGATGAGAGTGCGAGCGTCTTCGCTGCGCTTCGCGATGGCCTCTTCGAGGTCTTCCTGCGCCTGGTTGAGCTGTTCGGCGGCGTCAGCGATCTGCTGCCGGTTGCCGGTGCGCTTCGCGATCTTCAGCGCCGCCTTCGCCGCTTCGACGTTCTGCTGGCGAACCCGTTCGGCCTGCTGGTCCTGTGCGCCTTGGATGGTGAGGCCGGCGACGCTGCTCGCGTCGATGCCCTGCAGTCTCAGGGACCGTTCGAGGCCGCTCTGACCGTGTTCGAGGTCAGCGGACCGCTTCGTGATCGCGTACTTATACGCGCCAATCCGACGGCCGAGCTCAAAGTCGACGACGCTAATGAGCGCCTGGAACGATTTCACGGCCGCTTCGGAGCCGCCCTTACGGGCGTTCACGACGAACCGCTGCCGTAGCGCTTCGAGCCGATCCGTTGTCGCGGTTGAGAGCAGCGCATCGACGCCGCGGAGCGCAGATTCGTATGCCCCTTTGGAGCCCGCGCCGGCGACGAGGCGTGAGACGGCGCCCGCGATGCCACCACCGCGCAAACCGATGATCCCGCCGCGCCGGTACTTGCCGTTCACGGGGTGCGAGAAGTGGACAGGGTCAGCCGCGCCAGCCCACCGCAACAGGTGAGCTCCCTTGCGCTTCGCGAGGACCCCCGAGAGTATCGAGGCTAGCGTCACATCGACCGCACCAGAGGGGTAGGCGGTCCCTTCGTGTTTCGATGTTCCGGGGCGCGCTGCGGGCCGCACGCCGCTCGCGTAGATCCGAGCCTGTTCCTGCCTCGACCGGTAGCCAGAGGTCACGACGCCGCTCCAGCCATGCGACGCCCCATAGGAGAGGTACGGAACGATCCAGCTCGCGATCATCTTCCGGCTCGGGTTGTATGTCGCGTTCGGCGTGGACAAGCCCGACTGCTTACTGGCCGCCTTCCCCCATTTCTTCGCTTTGACGGTGCCGAACGCTTCCGCGATCGCCGTGATGACCGGGTTTGGTTCCGCGCCACGCGCGCCACGCGTATTCCGGGCGATCTCAGCGCGCGTGAGGCCCGCGGCGCCCGCTTCGACACCTTGGTTGAGCGCGTCAGCGACAAGGCCGCCCCGTGTGCTTGACCGTCCGATGCCGCGGCTCGCCGAGCTCCCTGACTTGCTCCCAGACTTACCGAGCAGTGCCGCCCTGCCGGTTGAGTCGGTCGGGAAGCGTGCGGGGTCGATCCCCATGTACCGGGCGCCCGCGCCTGTGACATCAATGCGCCGGCCGGTGGACTGGTTAGGCCCGAGATCGGTCTGCTTCAAGACGGCGGTGTGCCCGCCGATCGTGATCTGCCAATACTGGCCAAGGGTCGCTTTCCCCGACTGCCATGTTGCCCCCGGGCGGATCGCGACGCCGCGTGCGCTCGAGCTGACACCCGACGCCGTCGTCCCCGCCGCCTCGCTCGGCGGCCCGAACGTCGAGACACGACCCTGGACAACGCCGCCCGCGCCAAAGTGCGGAGCCTGCATCGCGAGTGCTTCACCGAGCGAATAGCCCGCCGACATGCGAGCCTGGCCATCCCCGGTGAGCACAGCAGCACCAATCGGGAGCGGCATATAGACGCTATCGGCCGCAACGGGCGCACCAGGCACCATCATGCTCTGGCCGCCATAGATGATCTGCTCGCCCGGGGAGACGAGCGCGTCGACCATGCCGCCCGCCTGGTAGCGCCGGAAGCCACCGCGCCCAATGCGGCCACCGCGACGACCGCCGAAAATGGATTCGAGTCCGTGCGTGATTTTGTTGAGCGCCTGCTTCGCGGGGCCGCCCTGTTCGACGCCCTGCGCCGTGGACGGGTGACCGCCTCCGAAGATCTGCTTGAGTTCCGCGAGCAACTGCTGGCGGTGCTGGATGAGGTAGATGCCGATCGCCGCGATGATCCCAGCGCCGATGAGCGATCCCGCCGAGACGCCGATGGCACTCAGCGCCGCCTTTGTCCCGCCCGCAGCGAATGAGCCACGGATCGACGCCGCGGCCCTCTCCCCGACCCCCGCGAAACCCTGCACAAGCGAATCCTTGGCAGCCCGACCCGCCGAGTAAGCGTTGACAGCCAGTTTCGCCGGCAGGTTCTTGAGACCACGCCCAGCAGCGGTCGCGAGCCTTCCGGATGCTGTGAACATGCCGCCAGCGGCCGAGCCGATTCGCCCTGGAAGTTTGCCGAATAGGCCCCCGGTTTTCGTCAGCAAGCTGCCGATGCCCCCGAGCGCTGCAGGGAGCCTGTTTAGTCCTTTCCCGAATAGACCGAACGCGATGGAGGCGAGCCGCACCGGGACCGCCATGAGGCGAAATAGCAATCCGACCTTTGGCAGGCGTCCCGCGAGTAGGAGCAACGGACCCGCGACCTCTACGCCGAGACCAACGCCCAATATTTTGAACACAGGCGCCAGCGGCTTGAGCGCTTCGCCAAGAAACCCGAGCACACTAGCGATCGTTTTGATGACAGGGATCGCAATCTTGAACGCAACGACAACGCCCCCGATGACCCCCTTCCCGACACCTTCCAGCAGCGGCAGCAAGATGTTCTGAAAGAACGGGAGAGCTGGCCTGAATGCTTCGAGGAGTTCTTTACCGGCCGTGGCCGCCGCGGTGCCGATCGTGCGTGCGACGTTCCCGATGGTCTGGCCGAGCTTTGCGAGGGTGGACAGTTCCGTCTCAGTCTTGGCGGCGGCTTTCCCGAGATCCACGACCTTCGCGACAGACGGGAGCCCGTGTTGCACTGCGAGGATCGGGGGCGCTCCTGCCGGGAGCGGCACTGCGCTCTTGACCGGGACTGGCAGGATGGGGGGAGCGCCCTGTGCTCCTGTCGGCAAGGAGTGCGTGGGCAGGTTCGGTGGCGCCCCATATGCAGTTGGCACCGCAAGGATCGGGGCGATGTTGCGTGCGGGCGCGGGCTTCACCTTCGGCCGCGACGGGCCGCTGATACCGGCGCTGAACCCAGCCACGATGTCCCTCACAGCATGGCCGCCACCACTCTTGGGGTTGAGCAGCGATGTGAGTGCTTTCAGCGCTTCGTTGGCGGCCGGCACGAATTTGTTGCCGAGTTCGATCGCGGTCGCGGAGAATGTCGCCTTCAGCTTGTTCCACTGGTAGCTGACGGACTGTGCCTGCTGGCTGAGCGCGAGCCCGGTCGCGCCGCTGTCATGCTGGAAGCCGTGGAGGTCTTTCGCGGCCGATGCGGCGTTCTTGCCGGTCAAGCCAAGCGCGGCGGTCAGCGACCGGATGTTCGGGAACAGCTTCGCGATCGACGACTTCGACTTGTCTGTCGTCCCGATCACGGTGTTCAGGCCGCCCTCGAACCCCTTGGCCTTGATCAGCGCCTCACCCGACGCGTAGCCCGTCTTTTTGATGGCGTCGGCCATCCCCTTCGAGGGCTTGAGGAACGCGACCATCGCGTTCTTCAGGAACGTGATGGAGAGTTCACCGCTGATCCCCTGCTTTGTGAGGGTCGAGATCGCCGCGCCGTCTTCCTTCAAGCTCACGCCGAGAGAGGCTGAGAACGGGAGGAGCGTCCCGATGTGTTCGGCGAGCTCGCCGAACGTGATCACGCCGTAGTTGACGGTCGTGAACAGCGTGTCCGAGATTTCGTTGGCCTTGCTCGCCGAGTAGTGGTAGGCGTTGAGGACCGCGGCGAGCGCCTTCGTGCTGACATCGGTCGTGGACAGGCCCGCCGTGGCGGCGCGTGCGGCTGACCCGACGATCGTGAGGGAGTCCTTCACGTTGAACCCCGACGAGACGAGGTCGTACATCCCTTCCGCGAGCGTCTTAGGTGCCTGCGCGGTCTTCCCCGCCAGGCTCAGGATCGCTTTGCCTACGCCCTGTAGCCGCTTCTCGGAGACCTGCGCGATCGAGTTGACATTGCGTAGGGCCCGGTCGAACCCGATCGTTTCTTTGACCGCGACACCGATACCCGCAGCACCCGCGAGGCCAACGCCGACCCCTGCGGTCGAGAGGACGTTGCGGACAGCTCCATAGGCAGCCGCACCAGCCCCAACCACAGCGCTGCCGGCGCGCCCTACAGCGCTCCGTACGCGGGAGGCTCGCGATGTTTCAGCCGCGGCCGCCCGGGCGGCTCGCCCTTGGCGCTTGTAGGCCCCCTCGACGGCCGCGGACTCCTCGACGATCCTTGTCGCGAGGGTGAGCATCTCGCGCTGCACAGCCGCGTACCGCTGAACCTCCTCCGATGCCACGACGGTCGCGCGCCCCTGCTGCTGCGTCGCGGTCGCGGAGCGGGCGGCAGCCTGCGCCTGGCGCTCCGACACCGACGTGGCCGCTAGCCCCGTCTTGCGGTACTGGGCATCGGTCGCTACGAGGCTCGACCGGAGCGCACGATCCTGCTTGAGCACCCGCGCCCCGGCTCCCCGGTCCTGGACATCAAGAAGCCAGCGGATGCGGATATCTGCCATTTACGCCAGGCTCCTTTCGCGCTTCGTTGAGCTGATCTTCTGCCTCACCTCAAGCGAGCGCGGGACGCCACGGCGTGCTGCTGCCGCGGCCTTTGATCGCTGCGATGCGCGGTGCCCGCGCGAGATCGCTTCTCTTACCGACTGCGGGCGTGGCACGCCCGCCTTGTGCAGGTCGATGTGCTCCGCTGGCGTGAGCGGTTCGAGGTGTGCGGGGTTGACGCAGTTGGGGTTTTCACAGATGTGATGCACATGCACCCCGTCTTCAAGCGGACCGACCGCGAATTCATATGCCAGCCGGTACGCATATTCGTGAGCCGTAAAACGGCCACGAGTCGACGGCTCGCCTTTGGTTTCGCCCTGTGTTCTTCCTATCCACGGCCAGCACTCGTCCGGGCCTCGCTGATCCACACGAGCCCAGAATCGCGCCTCTTTACCCGCACGCCTGGCGGCGAATGCACAAGGCCGACCGCAATACCGTCGCGCCTCCCAGCCGGCATCGGTATGCCGTCCGGCAGCGCGCTCGAACGGAGACCCGCACTCCTCGCAGACCTTCGCCTCGGACAGCGACCTCATTGACGCCCAGGAGCAAGCCCGAGCGCAGAAACGCCGGGCTGCCCACTCAGCGCCACTGTCACCACGACGCCTGCGGAATGCTTTCCGCAATGCTCGCAATCCTTGATGTCAGCCACTTGAGCCTCCTATTGATCAGCGCAAACGCACACCGGACATGGCGATGGCCTTCGTGTGTGCCCATCGCTCGTCGCCCTCTGCTTTGAGCACCTCGCGGCCCGCCTTGAACATGGCGGTCGTTTGCTCAGGCGGCAGCTCGTCGAGCTTCTCGAGCGTGAGACCCAGACCCGGGAAGTACCGGGCGAACCACAGTGCTAGCTGGACGAACTCTGGGTCTCCGGCGTAGGATCCTGCTCGCCGCCGTTCGCGAGGAAGTTCGCGATCTCGCCGGCCTCCTCGACGTCGAGCTTCTCTTTCAGGTGCTCGACGTCGGGGGCGTTCCCGTCGTCGCCCTGGATGAGGAGCGCGATGATTTCGTATGCGCCGGTGTCGGCTTCGAGGTCGGCCGCGTCGACCTGTGTCTCGAGCTCCTCGACCTGCGCGTCGATCGCGTCGATGCGGGCCTCGTCGTCGAGCGGCGGCCGTGTCCACTCGCCCGTCTGCTGGTCCTGTACGCCACGGATTTCGATCGTGAGCGCCGAGATGCGTGCGCGGAGACGCTGCGCCTTGTTCCCCGCGCGCTCCTGGACCCGTAGGAGCTTCCGGAGTGCTCGTGTCACCTCCCAGTTCTTCCGGCGGCGGTGAAAGACGACCTCGCCGATCGTTATGGGTGCGGCCTCGCGTGCTTCCGCGCGCTCGTCCGCGTTGAATGCGTGCTTGTCTGCGGGACCGTGCACGGCGTCTCCGGGCTTCGCGCCGTCAGGCTGCCCCTGCTGCTTCATCGCTCTTGATGCCATGTGTGTTCTCCTTCGCCGCGTCTGCGGCCGTGGTGGATGTGTTTCGTGCCCGGCTGCGTGGCCGGGCGATTACGACGACGTCAACTGCGCCGTGGCGGGCGACGCCGAGCGAGATGAGGTCTCTGGCGGCGTTGATGCTCTCCAGGTCATGCGCGTGCTGGGTACCGAGAGACTCGAGCCCCTCGGTGAGTGCTGCGAGATCGCGGGCTGCCTCTCTCAGGAGCCCGCTTGCGCGTCGGACTCGGCGGCGTGCTGACTCGGCGCCGGCCGCGTGTGCATCCACCGGCTCACGTGAGCGCGGCGGCGCCGACGAACGTCGCTTCGACGTCCTTGTTCGTTCCCTCGTCCAGGTAGGCGGAGAATTCGTAGGCGGACGTCTGGTCGCCTTCGCGGACGAGCGGTTCCGCGCCGCCGCCCGTCGGGGCGTGCTTGAACAGCGCGATGCGCATCATCTCCTCCGCCGCGGGCGTTGTCCCGAGTGGCCCGGCCGCGATGTCGAACACGAGCTTCTCCGCGTGGGTGAAGCTCTGCTTCTGTTCCGAGGTGGGGTCGACGTCGCTGAGCTCGACAGTCCCGGTGGCCTGCTGGGCACCGAGTTTGTGCCGGGCCGGGTACCAGAGCTTGTGCTGCACCCCGCTGATCGTGACGACCTCGATGTTGTGGTTGGGACGGAAGCGGCTCTTGAAGTCCTCGATCATCCCGTTGTTGAATGTGAAGTTGAACCCTGCGAGGTTCGCGATTTCTGTGCCTTCTCCAGGGCCGCGGTATGCCGTAGCGTCCCGCAGCATAAACGTGTCTTCGTAGCCGGAGTAGCTGGCTGTCGGGAATGCTTTCGCGGGTTCCCCGTTCGGGTCGTGGGGCGTTGTCGAGTCGTCCGAGTCGTGGTAGAGCCCCTCGCACGTCACGTCGACCGTGCCCTCCCCGTCGATGGGGAACTTGAACGCGAGCTCGCTCACGACGACGCCTGTCATCCGGTCGAGCTGCCCCTCACGCAACAGCCACATGATGAACATCGGCAGGTTGCCGCTCTGCAGCGGCCCCACAGATGACGAGATCGCTTCGGGTGACGTCCCGGTGCTGCTGATGCTCGACCCGAAGCACGCACGCACGAGTTCCCGCACGATCTTCGGGTACGCCCGCACGGTGAACGTCATCTTCGGTGCCGCGGCGAAGCTGATCGGCGCCGTGTCGGCGCGCCGGCCGCGTACCTCGTCCTTGCGGTCCTGCCTGGTCTCTCCACCGTCCACAGTGGCGGTGCTCACCGGCACGAACAGCGTCGGTGATGGGATCGCGAGCCCTTCGAGAACGTCGAGCGTCGACCCGCCTGTCGTGGGATCTTTTGTGAGTGCAAGCCAGCGTGACATGTCGCCTATGCCTCCTTCTGCGCGCCATTGACGCGCGGTTTGCGGCCGGCAGCTCGCTGCACGGCGATGGTGATGAGATCCGGGCGCCCCGATGGGTTCTTCTTCGCTGGAGACCTCTGCGCCCGCGGCTTACCGGTCTCTTTTGTTGCGGTCCGACGTCGCTTCGGTGGTGACGCCTCCGAGTGCTCCGTCTTGCCTGAAGGGTCGGCGTCAGTTGGCTGCTGTACTGCTGTCATGTGATTTCCCTCCAGGGGTTAGCTTACCCTCGCGCCCGTCAGCGAGGCATCGGGTGCAGATTCATCGCGCTCGGCACAACGGTCTCCAGGATTTCCCACGGCTGGTTAGTGACACAGTTAGTTCCGTTGGTGACGCAGTGCTCTTCGATCGCCTTAAAGCCACTGCCTTTCGCTGGCGTGAGTGATGCGGGCAGGTATCCGATGCCGAGGTCCGTGAGCAGCTGTGAACCTAGGCCGTTCATCGCGGCCAGCGACGCGCTCAGCACCACCTCGTTGCGATCGCCCGGCACGATGACCAGGCGGCCCTCCTGCAGCAGCGGCAGGATCCCCGGCACGGCCTGGGCGCCGATGATCACGTCCTTCACGCGACGGTCGGAGTCGCCTTCGTTGAGGATCGTGACGTCCAGTCCGGCGACGAGGTCGCGGACCCGTGGCCAGGTGAGCTCGGCCCGGTACGGCACCGCCCCGACGAGCACGATGTCCTGCTGGCCGAGGGCAGCCCGCAGGCGATCGCGGGCCGGCGCGCTGGTGTCCAGAAGACGGTTGACGACGGCGCCGATCACTCGGTCGCGCTCGCCCGCGTGGTAGGTCCGCGCGGCGATCGCCATCATCTCGGCGAGGTGTTCGGCATCGTCGTGCTCCGACG
>Ga0208077_1000013_pt1 | contig 13756 bp, 6 predicted proteins | sample NGESurshal072012_FD_184463 | JGI IMG/M metagenome (GOLD analysis project Ga0208077, IMG submission 184463) | Arctic peat soil microbial communities from Barrow, Alaska - NGEE Surface sample 415-2 shallow-072012 (SPAdes) | ecosystem: Environmental > Terrestrial > Soil > Wetlands > Peat ... | reverse complement strand
ACAAACAATAGGCACGAGGAGACTCGAACTCCTGACCTCTACCGTGTCAAAGCAGCCAGAACAGGACGTTCAACAACTTACACGGGGTACGGGAACTGCCAAGCACCCGTTAGTACGTGCAAATACGTGCAAAACCCAGGAAAATTGGGTTGGAGTTTGGGTTGAAAGAGCAAACAGAAACGTATTTTCAAGGAGTTAGCGAATGCGGATGACCCTGTAAAACCTCGAAAAGAACTGTAAGGAATCTTATCGGGAGTAATCTCCCACATGCCGGTTTCTGTACTGCATGCATATCTCCGAACCACAGCGCGAGATAGATCATCTTCCAAGAAGACGGGTTCCACGATTCGTTCCCGATTGTCGACGACCTTGGACAATCGCTTGCGATTCGATAACACTGCCGAGGTCCTCGGCCCGAAGTCGAATCAAGTTCTACGATCTTGCGATTGCTCACGTATCTCGCGCTCCCTCATCCAGGTGAAGATCACCGGCGTAACGATGAGAACGTGTAGAAGCGAACTAACCATGCCGCCCAAAACCGGAGTGGCGAGTGGCTTCATAAATTCCGCTCCGGTCCGCATCGTCCACATCAGAGGCAATAGCCCGGCCACAACGGTCGCGACGGTCATAACCTTCGGCCTTAAGCGCAACAGCGCACCTTCGATGACCGCCTGGTGTAACCCTTCGCGGGTCAAGGCTCCCTCCACCCTTTTTCGAGCGACGGCTTCTTCCAGGTAGATGACCATTACGACGCCGGTCTGGACTGCGGTCCCAAACAGTGCAATAAAGCCAACCCACACTGCAACAGAAAAGTTGTATCCCAACAGCTTGAGGAGAAACACCCCGCCGGTTAAAGCGAAGGGGACAGCGAGAATAACGTGAAGCGCCTCGCGTACTGAGTTGTAAGTCCTGTAAAGCAGGAGAAAGATGATGAGGAACACGACGGGAATGACGACTTCCAGCCGATGCTTGGCGCGGATCTGATTTTCGTACTGGCCGCTCCACTCGATGTAGTAGCCGGCAGGCAGCTTGACGTTCCGGGCTACTGTGCTCTTCGCCTCATCAACAAATCCGCCGACGTCACGTCCCCTGACATTCATGAGCACGGTGCCGCGCAACAAGCCATTTTCGCTGGAGATCATGGACGGTCCCATCACCATGCGAATGTCGGCCAGCATGCCGAGAGGAATCTGTGAGTTGTTTGGCGCCGCAACCAAAACTTCTTTCAAGTCTTCTACATTGTCGCGGAAGTCGCGTGCGTATCGCACTCGAACAGGAAAACGCTGTCTTCCCTCGATCGTCGTCGTCAGGTTCTTTCCACCGATTGCCGTCTCGATTACGTCTTCGATCTCCTGAATATTCACTCCATAGCGAGCTGCCGCAGGACGGTTGATGTCGATCACCAGGTACGGCGCACCGGTGATGCGCTCGGCGTAGAGGTCAACTGCTCCTGGAACCGTCCGCACTACATGTTCTATCTGTTCCGAGAGCTGCTCGATTCGCGACAAATCCGGACCGAAGACTTTCACACCTACCTGGGTGCGAATTCCGGTCGACAGCATGTCGATGCGGTTCCGAATCGGCTGCGTCCAGATGTTGGTCACTCCAGGGATGTGCAGCTTCTCGTCGAGGCGCAGGAGAATGTCGTCCTTGGTCACTCCCGTGGGCCAAGAGTCCTTCGGCTTCAGGATGACCATGGTCTCAGCCATGTTGATGGGCGCAGGGTCGGTCGCGGTCTCTGCGCGTCCGATCTTCCCGACCACCTTCTCGACCGCTGGATCGGCTGCAATGATGCGGTCCTGCTGGCGCATGATCTCTGTGGCTTTGGTCAGCGAAATGCGCGGATCGGTGATGGGCATGAAGAGGGCTATCTCTTCATCGAGCGGCGGCATGAACTCCGATCCGATAGTCGTAGCGGTGTAAAGCGCAGCCACAAACAACAAGCCCGCGGCGGCCAGGGTCAGAACGCGATGGCGAAGCGCCCAACCCAGCACTGGACGGTAGATAGCGCGCAAGATACGCATCACCGGGTTCTCGTCTTCCTTGTGCAGCTTGCCACGAATCAGAAAGGTGCAAAGCACCGGAACCAGGGTCACAGAGATGATGGTGGAGGCGATCATGGCAAATGTCTTAGTGAACGCCAGAGGGTGGAACATCTTGCCTTCCATGCCGGTGAGGGCAAACACTGGGATGAAGGCGAGGATGATGATCATCATGGAGAAGAAGATCGGCCGTCCGACGACCTTTGCAGCGTCGAACGTGATCTGCCAGATGTGCTCGCGGTAATCGCCATGCTTCTCCGAGAATATTTCGGCCTGGCGGATGACGTTCTCCGTCATGACGATTCCGGCGTCGACCAGTACACCGATAGCGATTGCGATTCCTCCGAGCGACATGATGTTGGAGGAGATTCCCGCACCTTTCATGAAGAGGAACGCGCTCAATACCGCCAGCGGCAAAGGTAAAGTGACGATCAGGATGCTGCGGAAGTGCCAGAGGAAGATCACGTGGGCCAGCGTGACGAGGATGACTTCCTCGATGAGTGCGTGGCGCAGCGTGTCAACGGCGTGATCGATCAATGTGCTGCGGTCATAAAATGGAACGACCCGCACGCCGTTCGGCAGGCCGGTTTGCATATCGGCCAGCTTCTGCTTGACCGCCTCGATGACTTCAAGCGGATTGGCGCCGTAACGAATCACCACGACACCACCGACGGCCTCCTTTCCGCCGTTATCGAGCACCCCTCTGCGGAACTCCGGGCCTAGTTGCACCGATGCGATATTGCGTACGTAGACAGGTGTGCCATTCGCGGCCGACAACACTATGTTCTCGATGTCGTCCACTCCGCGGATCAAGCCGATACCGCGCACCATGTACTCGGCGTCGTTGACCTCCATTACCTTCGCGCCAACGTTGTTGTTGCTGCGTTGGACAGCGTTGAAGACTTCCCGCATGGGAATGTTGTAGGCGCGCAGCTTCACCGGATCGATGTCAATCTGATACTGGCGGACGAAGCCTCCAATGCTGGCGACTTCAGCCACACCGGGCACGGAGTTGAGCTGATACTTGATGAACCAGTCCTGTACGGAGTGGAGAGTGCCGCCATCGTACGGGCCTTCGACCGTGTACCAGAACACCTGCCCGACGCCGGTTGCGTCCGGCCCCAGCATGGGACTGATGCCTGCGGGGAGAAAGCTGCTCGCCAGACTCAAGCGCTCGAGCACGCGGGTGCGGGCAAAGTAGATGTCAACGCTGTCTTCGAAAATGACGTTAATCATTGAGAAGCCGAAGGCGGAGGCCGACCGAACCGTCTTCACGCCGGGCAGTCCCTGCAGATTGACGGTGAGCGGGTAGGTGATCTGGTCCTCCACCTCCTGCGGACTGCGGCCTGGCCAATCGCTGAACACGATGACCTGGTTTTCACTGAGGTCCGGGATTGCATCGATGGGCGTGTGCATCATCGCCCAATAGCCGGTGACGGCCAAGGCGATGTAAGCGGCCACGATGAGGAAGCGATTACGAAGCGAGAATTCAATGACTCGGTTGATCATGTCGGTTCCTCAACGCGCCGTCAGACGAACATGTTCCGAAGCCAGGACGTGACCGTTGCGAGCGGCTTCGATGGTTGTGTTCCACGGGCCCGCCATCGGTACGTCGACGGTTCCGCTATACTCCTTGCCGTTCCAGGAGAGCGCGCCGGATGCCCGCATTTCGGGCATGCTCATCGATGGCATTGCCGGCATCACCAGGGTGATCTTCACCTGCGCGTCGGTGACCGGGTTGCCACCGTCCATCAATTGCACAGCAAACTTCGCGGGAGCCGCGCCCTTCAGCGGTTCAGGATCGACGCGATAGGTGAGCTTGGCCGTCTTGGCACTTGGCTGCTGGGATTCTGGAGGGCCTCCACCGTTCGCCTGGCGATCGCCGAATTCCTTTGAACCTCCAAACAACCCCGTCATGCCTCCACTCAGACGGGTTTGGGAGTCGATGAGAAAGTTGCCGTTTGTGACGACGCGTTCGCCGGGCTTGAGGCCTGAGATCACAGGGAACAGATCGTTGCTGGGTGTGCCGGTCTGGATTTCCCGAGCTTCAAAAACGCCGTCTGCCTTTGCTATGTAGACGAGCTTGCGCGTTCCCGTGTCCAGAACAGCCGAACGGGGAACCACCAGCGCGTTCTCCTGGTGCAGGGAGAACACGGCCCGCACGAACATTCCAGGACGAAGCCGCATACCGGGATTCGCGACGTGGACGTGCACCGGGACGGTGCGGGTTTCGGTTGCCGCTTTCGGCTCGATGAATTCAACACTGCCGTGAATCGTCTTGCCTGAGAGTGCGTCGGAGGTAATCTCAACTGACTGCCCCGGGCGGATCTGCGCCAAGTCCGACTCATAAACGTCGGCCTTGACCCACACCGTGCTAAGGTCTGCGACGGAATAAAGCGGGTCGCCGGCGTTGACGTACTGTCCTTGCGTTACCTTGCGCTCGACCACGGTCCCGGAGGTTGTGGAGTAGATCGTTACGGCAGGATGGCTCTGCCCTGCGGCAATGTGCTCGATCTGGGTTGGCGTCATGCCCCAAAGCTCTAGTCGGCGACGGCTGGCCGATATCAGGTCATCGGCCGCTCGAATCGCGTCTGGTTCCGCTGCGGCATGGAGTTGGTTGCGGCTATCCAGCGCTAGCTTGTATTCCTCGCTGGCAGACAAGAGCTCGGGACTGTAAATCTCGGCGATTGCCTGTCCGCGCTCAACATTCTGCCCGGTGTATTGGAGGTAAAGCTTTTCGATACGCCCGGCGACACGAGCGCTAATGGTCGAGAGGCGTGACTCCGGATCTTCGACGCGTCCGAAGGCGCTGATCTCGGTCATTAATGGCTTACGGCTTACTTCGATGATCTGGACGCCCGCCATCTTCTGTTCTTCTTCACTCAACTCGACGGTCGCGCCGGGCTCGGTACCGGAATTCATCGCGGGCTGGGAATCCGAGGGCTTGCTAACACTCGCCGGCGAGTCTGCCACGGCAGCGCTTGCCGCTTGTGAATGCCAACGTCGATCGATGACCTTGGCTGTGACTCCGATTAGAGCCGCCACGACGAGGCCGATCAACAGACCTAGGAAGAGGAATTTCCGATTGTTGGTATTCATTGCTGCACCTTCGGCGTGGAATCTTGCGCCGCATCGTCGCGAGAAATCGGAGCGCCCACGGCATGTTCTAAATCGGCCAGGCGCGACTCGAACTCTGCCGCGTTCTTGAAATAGGAGGACTCAACATCCAACGTCGTGTTCTGCGAATCGAGTACGTTGAGGAAGTCGGTGCGATCGTTCTTGTAGGCGGACGCCGTAGCCTTCAACGTGGCTTCGGCCTGGGGTTTCAGGGTGTCGCGGTAGAGCGCAAGATTCCGGGATGTGGTTCTAACTTTGATTAGCGCCGCTTGAATCTGCAAGAAGACCATGGCTCGCTGGTTGTCGTACTCGGCCTGTTGCTCAAGCGTGAGCGCCTTCGCCTCGTCGATTTCAGCGTCGTGCTTGCGCTTGTTCAACCACGGTAGGTTCACGCTGAATTCCGCCATGTAGGTATTGCGGAACGTCGAGCCCGTGGGCATGAGCATGTACCCGGCACCGACCGTGTAGTCAGGCGTGTACCCCTTTTGCGCCAGCCGGGTCTTAGCTTCCGACTGCTCGATTAGTTTGGAATATGCGGTCAGCTCAGGTCGATTACTAAGCGCAATCTTTTCGAGTTCCGTGAGTGAAGGAAGGCTCGCAGGCAAGCTGTATTCCCCCACCACTTCGAGTGGCTCCGCGGGATCGCGTCCCACCAGCGAGTTCAACGTGGCACGCGCCGTGTCGGCATCCTCGGCCAGCATATTGACGTGCTCCACCAGTCGCGTGAGCGCAACCTGCGCTTTCAGCACGTCCTGCTGAGGCACCTTCCCGGTCGTGTATTTGATACGAGCGGTCTCCAGCGCCTCTTTCGCGATCGAAGCCTGGGCATCGTGGATGCGGAGCTGGTCCTTATTAAGTAGCAGTTCATAAAAGGCGCGGCTGACTCTGAGCTGTACGTCGCGACGGACTGCCTCAAGTTGCGCTTGCTCCGCTTCGACATCTTTGCCTGCGATTTCACTACGCAGCCCGCGCTTGCCTCGCCCCGGCAGCGCCTGCGTGACCATGAACATGTTTTGGGCTTGGTTCAAATTCCAGGGCTGTTGCAGTGGTGTGCCCCAGTCGCGGTACATGAACATGGGATCGTCCAGCGATCCGGCTCCGGGCGTGCGGGCCTGAGCCACCGACATCCGTCGCACGGCGATGCGGATTTCCAGGTTGCTGTGCATCGCCATCTCCTGCAGCTCGGCAAGAGTTTTAGGTGCGACTGAAGATGCTTCGTGATGCTGAACTGCTGCAGTGAGCAGCGAATTGCTCTGACCAAAAGGGTCATCGGCCCACGCGAAATGAACCGCAAATAGCAGGAGCGCAAACACGCGTAGAACTCTCATCATTCCTCCGAAACGCAGTTAGTCGGAGACGCAGCTATGCGTCGAGTGGAGGCAAGGAGAGAGGTCTAGACTCTTAAAACAGACGAGGCGCTACATGGTGGGGAAACAGCGCCATCGACTGGACTTGGCGAGAAGGGCTGTGCATCGGGTACGACAGACAGGCTGTTGTGCGCGACTGCGAGTGCTGCTTGCGGCGCGCGTTCAAAGACCGCAACCGGGGCTGCCGGGCTTTCATGAGCCACCGTCACGCAGCACGAGTTCTGCGACTGCGCCGGTCGACTGCCTTGCATATTGGTAGCAGGTTCGCAACAAGAATGTGCCTGAGGCCCGGATCTTCCAAACAGCACACACGCTACCGCAGGCGTTGCGACCGAAATGAGCGCGATCGCGACAAGACCCGCGGCCAAACCGCGCCGAAAACGTGTTGGGACGACAGAACTCACACGGCTAGAATACAGCACAAACTCAGGTCGAAGAGGACGACGATCACCCCTTGTAGTGATCGAACTCACATGAGAGGTAACCCGAATTAGATCGGCCCGATTGGGTTCAGGGCGTGGCTCAACGGCCCCACCAGAAGAAACTCACAACGACGGTTAGCCTGGAGGTTGTACCGAATTCCTCTTCTGGTCCACGAGGTTACCGGTGAGATCCTGGTGCGGCACATGTCCTCGAAGCCGATACAGCACTAGGGTTTCTGGCCAACGTCCTGCTTGCCGACCACCAGCGATGCACCTCAGGCTATGTACTCTGTGAGCTCAGATTATTCAAATTCCAGTCTTTGCGGCGCTACTTCAGGAACGTGCTAATCTCTGGTTCGACCGGGCTCATCTGAAATGACATAGTGATGCGGTTCGCGTCGGAAAGACATCGCGTACGCGCGCCGGATGCCGAATCGCGTGGCACCCGTCCTTCCCTCCGGCGTTGAGCTTATCTGGGAGAGCATGAGGAGGCTAATGTCGGACACAGTAAAACACCCTATCTCTCGCCGCGACTTGCTTCGCGGCGCCGCCACGGGAATGATTGCACTGGCGTTGGGAGACCTCAAGGCTGCAGAGCGGGTGTCCAAACCTCCCAACATTGTCTTCCTGCTTGCGGACGATCTGGGCTTCGCCGATGTTTCCTGTTATGGACGGCCTGATCTCAGCACGCCCAATATCGACCACATTGCTGCAACAGGAGTACGTTTTCTGCAGGCCTACGCGAACTCCGCGGTGTGTACCGCGACCCGCACGGCCTTGATCACGGGCCGATACCAGTATCGTTTGCGCGTAGGTCTGGAAGAGCCGCTGGCAGGAAATCCCGACGTCGGTCTGCCATCGGAACAGCCGACCCTGCCGTCGATGTTAAAGAAGGCTGGCTACAGCACGACCTTGATCGGCAAGTGGCACCTGGGCGCGCTGCCGAAGTTTGGTCCTCTCCAGAGCGGCTACGATCATTTTTACGGATTTCGCGGCGGTGCTGTCGACTATTTTTCGCATGCCGCAGGAAGTCATAAAAGTGATCTGTGGGATGATGATGTCTCGATCCAGCAGACAGGCTATCTGACCGAGTTGCTGGGAAGCCGGGCGGTGAAAGTCATTGACGCGTATGCAAAATCCAAGCAGCCATTCCTGTTAAGTCTGCACTTCAACGCACCACACTGGCCGTGGGAGGGTCCTGGCGACGAAGCTGAGTCCATCAGGCTGTCACAACCGGGAAGCGGAGGAATCTTCGATCTCGACGGTGGATCGCAGAAGACCTATCAGCAAATGATCGAAGCAATGGATCGCCAAGTCGGTCGCGTGCTGCATGCCCTGGACGCGAACGGACTGACAGAGAACACCATCGTAATTTTCACCAGCGATAACGGAGGAGAGCGCTTTGCCGACACGTGGCCCTTCACCGGCAAGAAAACGGAGTTGCTGGAAGGCGGACTGCGTATTCCCTCGGTAATCTCCTGGCCCGCGCGCATTCCTAAGAACCGGACAACGGAACAGGTATCGATCAGCATGGATTGGGTTGCAACCCTGCTAGCTGCTGCGGGCGTCGAACCCGATCCTGCTTATCCGCTCGATGGGATCAATCTTGTGCCGGTGCTAACGCAAAATGCCCCTCCCTTCCCGCGTAAGCTGTTCTGGCGTTACAAGGCCAACGCGCAGCGTGCCGCCCGCGACGGCGATTACAAGTACCTGAAGATCCTCGACAACACGTTCCTTTTTAACGTCGTTGACGATCCGTTGGAGCGTGCTAACTTGAAGGAGCGCCAAAAAGATGTCTATCGGCGGCTGGTTCGAGAGTGGTACGACTGGAACGCGACAATGTTGCCGGAGATCAAAGAAAGCTTTACCGCCAGCTTCGACGGGAATCAGCTTGCGGATCACTTTGGAGCGAAGCCGCCCGACCAGACGCCGGACATTCCGACTCCGCCGGAGGACCAGTAAGAGAAGCTTGTGTTAGCGAAATACATACCACACGATGGAGTCGTCGCGGTGCGTCCTCCCTATGCAATAGCTAACGCAGCAAATCGGCCGGGTTAGCGAGCCAACCTTTCCTCGATTGCGGAATGAATTATCTCCGGCAATATGACTGTTCCCCAGAAGTCTCGTTAAGGTCCATCTCGTTATTGTGAGATCCTGCTGCGGCACATGTCCCCGAAGCCGGTTTCGAGCTAACTTCGGTTGACCGACCCATCGGGAACGCCCCGATTCGTAGGGACAAGCGCGTTTATGGGATCAATCTGGAGGCATTACATCGAGATCGTGCAGTTCGCTTGCAGACAACAGATGTGTCCGGCGGCCGCACCAGCCAGTGAATTGACTCATTGGGAGTTCGCTCTTACCATCACCATGCTACTTCCATCGTACGGGCAGGATGATCGAAACAACCATCTCGCACTACCGCATCCTCGAAAAGCTGGGTGGCGGCGGAATGGGCGTGGTGTACAAGGCCGAAGACATGCGGCTGCACCGCTTTGTCGCGCTCAAGTTTCTGCCCGACGGCGTCGCCCAGGATCCCCAAACTCTCGCCCGTTTTGCGCGGGAGGCCCAAGCCGCCTCGGCGCTCAATCATCCCAACATCTGCACGATTTACGACATCGGTGAAGAGGACGCGCGTGCCTTCATCGCCATGGAGTTTCTGGAGGGGCAGACCTTAAAGCACCGCATCGCGAGGCGGCCGCTCGAATCGGAACAACTGCTTCCCATCGCGATAGACATCGCCGATGCGCTTGATGCGGCGCACGCCAAAGGCATCGTCCACCGCGACATCAAGCCAGCCAACATCTTCGTAACAGAACGCGGCCATGGCAAGATTCTCGACTTTGGACTAGCCAAAGTGACATTCAAAGACGCCGCAGGCAGCGCCGAATCCGAAACCGTCATCTCGGGCCCGGATGCCGAATACCTCACGAGTCCGGGAGCGATGCTCGGTACGGTGGCCTACATGTCGCCGGAACAGGTGCGCGCGAAGGAACTGGATGCGCGTACCGACCTGTTCTCGTTCGGCGCGGTGCTCTACGAGATGGCAACAGGCAAGCTGCCATTCGACGGCTCGAGCTCGGGAGAGATCTGCGGCGCGATTCTGCACAAGGACCCACCGCCGCCGTCACAAGTCAACCCGCAGGTTTCCGCGGGGCTGGAAGCGGTGATCGGCAAGGCGCTGGAGAAGGACCGCAACCTGCGTTACCAACACGCCGCAGACCTTCGCGCCGACCTGCAGCGGCTGAAACGCGACACTGACTCATCGCAACGTTCGGCTGCTGTTGCCCCGGAAATAGAAATGGAAGCGCCGCACGCCGGGATCACAAGCAGGGGTTCCAGCTCAAAGCAGCGGGTTGCACCGTCGAGTGTGACCGGAGCCGAATCTTCGCCTGCCGTTCAACAAAGGCGCGGGATTCGCTGGAAGATCGTGGCACCCATATTTTTGCTGCTAGCGGCCATTGTCGCGGGCGGATTGTACTGGCGCTCGCACCACGCTCCGATACTTACCGAGCAGGACACGGTGGTGCTGGCAGACTTCAACAATACGACCGGCGACGCCGTCTTCGACGACACCTTGAAGCAGGCGATCTCGGCGCAACTGGGGCAGTCGCCGTTCCTGAACATCCTCTCGGACGCAAGAACTCGCGCCACGTTGCGGCTGATGGCCAAGCCACCGAATACCAAACTGACACCGGAGGTGGCACGCGATCTGTGCCAGCGCGCCGACGGCAAGGCTTACATTGCCGGTTCGATTACGAGCCTGGGGAGCCAGTATGTGATCGGCCTGGATGCCATCAATTGCAAGACGGGAGACTTCCTGGCGCAGGAACAGGTGACTGCGGGAAGCAAGGAGCAAGTCCTGTGGGCCCTGGACCAAGCGGCGACAAAGCTGCGGAAAAAACTCGGCGAATCGCTGAGCAGCGTGGATAAGTTCGACGCTCCTCTCGATCAAGTCACTACGCCTTCTCTTGAAGCCTTGAAGGCGTTGTCGGTGGGAAGGAGGAACCTGCAGGAGAAAGGCCCAGAGGCGGCGATTCCCTTCTTCAAGCGAGCGGTCGAACTGGACCCGAATTTTGCGGCCGCGTATTCGGCGCTGGGAATCTCGTATACCAACCTGCGAGAGCCGGGATTGGCCAGTGAAAACTTGCAGAAGGCCTATGATCTCCGCGACAAGGTAAGCGAGCGGGAGAAATTCCGCATCTCGGCGAACTACTATCTCCTGGTCACCGGCGAACTGGAAAAAGCGGTCCAGACCTATGAGACCTGGGCGCAGACCTATCCTCGAAACAATGAACCGTACGGCAACCTGGGAGTCGATTACACCTACCTGGGCCAATATGAGTCAGCGGTCAACGCTAGCCTGGAAGATCTCCGTCTATTTCCGGGCAGCGCCCCTGCCTATACCAACCTCGTTGGTCTTTATACTGCATTGAACCGTCCAGACGAAGCGAAGGCCAAGTATCAGGAGGCTGTCGCGCACAAAGTGAACAACCCCCTCGTGCGCGGCAATCGCTACGGGGTGGCGTTTTACGAAGGCGACACAGTTGAAATGCAGCGGCAGGTCGACGCGACGAAAGATAAACCGGGAGAGGACGTGCTTCTCTCCTTCGCATCCGATACCGATGCCTTCTACGGGCGTCTCGCCAGCGCCCGGGAAAAATCCCAGCGTGCCATCGAATCCGCTCGTGACAGCGACGCGAAAGAGACCGCTGCCGAATGGCAGATGAACGCCGCGCTGCGGGACGCCGAGTTTGGAAACACCGCGCGCGCCCGCCAGGAGACTGCCTCCGCGCTGGACACCTCCGCAACCCGTGATGTGCAGATTCTTGCGGCCCTGGCGTTGGCACGAACCGGCGATACCGGGCAAGCAAGGAAAATCGCTGACGATCTGGCCCACCGCTTTCCGCTCGACACCATGATCAACCGCTACTGGCTGCCGGCTATCGACGCCTCGATCGAGATTGGCCGCAACAATCCGGCGAAAGCCCTCGAACGATTACGAACCGCGGCGCAGTACGAATTGGGAACACCTACTCCGCAGTTCGAAGTTGGCGGCTCGCTTTATCCGGCGTATGTTCGCGGCCAGGCGTATTTGTCGCTACATCAGGGCGCGGAAGCAGCGGCGGAGTTCCAGAAATTCCTGGACCACCGCGGCATCACGGTCAATTCCCCTTTGGGTGCCTTGGCCTGGCTGCAACTTGGCCGCGCCTACGTGCTGGCAGGAGACAAGACCAAGGCCCGCCACGCCTACCTGGAGTTTGTTCAGCTCTGGAAAGAGGCTGACCCCGACATCCCCGTCCTTAAACAAGCCATGTTGGAGTATGCGAAATTGCAGTAAGGCCTACCGATGCCGCCTCGCAAAGCGGGACGACGCCGATTGCCTGTGCCCGACCGTGCCGGGAAGAAGGCGCCCACACCGGATCTTATCTGCCGATGGTTGTCCAGAAGTCTGGTTGGAGGACATGTGATGTCACAGAGCGCTTCTTGTGCTCTGATCTCCGCGAAGCCGGTTTCCTGCCAACTGCGGGTTGGACCACACTTCAAGTTAATCGGTGGAAAGCCTGTTCGTGAACCGCCGCTGCTCCTGGTCGACCTAACCGCCGCCGGAAAGCGCTCACACGTAGTTCTGGGCCAGCATTTGGGCGGCGCTTTCGTCCAGTTGTTCCGCGCGCCGCACCTCCTCGAAACGCGCCAGTAAGTCGTCAGGCCGCAGCCGCCGTTTTTCGGCCCCACGAAAATCATGGATGATCTGTCCGCGGTGCATCATGATGAGGCGGTCTCCCAGGCTCGCCGCCTGGTGCATGGAGTGCGTCACCATCAGGGTAGTCAGCTCGCCGCGTGCGATCACGTGCTCGGTGAGCTCGATGACCAGGTCGGCGCTCTTGGGATCGAGCGCCGCGGTGTGTTCGTCGAGCAGCAGCAGTTCCGGACGCAGCCAGGTGGCCATGAGCAGCGTCAGCGCTTGCCGTTGCCCGCCCGACAGGCTTCCGATGGCGTTCCCGAGCCGGTCCTCGAGGCCCATGTTGAGCCGGGCGACCTCGTCGCGCATTCTTGCCACCAGCGAACTTTGCAGCCCCCAGCCGAGGCCGCGCGGACGGCCGCGGTGGGCCGCGAGACTGAGGTTTTCCTCGATGGTGAGACTTGGCGACGTGCCGCTGAACGGGTTCTGAAACACGCGCCCGATCAACTCCGCACGCGCATGCTCGGGCCACGGAGGCGGTGAGGCGACTAACGCCCACACGGAAACTGGCTTGTTCCTGCTAATCCCCGGCGAGCTGTTCAAATATCCCCATTTAGTACCTAATCCAGACCACGGCTCGCAATCGTCAGGCGCCCTAGTGTTTACTGATTTCCGGTGGGTAACTTTCCACTTGGACGAATAGTCGGCGTTCCGTCCTTGTGGCCGCGACCTGGTGGAGTTCATCAACAGCACGGGTTGGGCGTTCATCGTCCAAGTGAAGCGAACACGTTCGTAGACACTTGCCGACTTATCGTTACTAACCGGCTCTTTGATGAGCGACTCGGCGTTTAGCGTTGGTTGGGCAACCAGCGGCAGCCAGCCAGCCGACCACGCACTACCGCGAATAATTGTTTCGAATTCTCCGACGAGATAGCAGACTCCAGTGAATGAAAAATGGGCCAAGCACCGAGTAAACGCGGGCTTCAAAAGCTACGAACCGGCCGAACGGCCCCCAAAAAGAAGTCCGCAGCTCCCAGGACATTGTCGCCAGCTTGAATGTAGAATTCGGATGTCGCGAAGCGTCAAGCGCCTCGGGAGATAGGGGATGCACGATCTATGGCGAATGCT
>Ga0208077_1000006_pt1 | contig 20607 bp, 24 predicted proteins | sample NGESurshal072012_FD_184463 | JGI IMG/M metagenome (GOLD analysis project Ga0208077, IMG submission 184463) | Arctic peat soil microbial communities from Barrow, Alaska - NGEE Surface sample 415-2 shallow-072012 (SPAdes) | ecosystem: Environmental > Terrestrial > Soil > Wetlands > Peat ... | reverse complement strand
CCATTCCATCCGGTATGGTGGACAAAAAGTGATCAACCATCGCAAAACCCCGCCCACGCGAATCTATCTTGTGCACTCAATAAATGCGCGCAGATGTAGCCTACGGTCGCAGCTATCGTATATACTTCCCCACACTTAGAACTTAGCGATAACTTCCAATGTCCACCGCCCGCAAAATTGACGCTAACGGTTTCCTTCTTGTTCAGGGCTGCCCTTTGTCGTCTGTCGGTATCTTCGAATACTCGGCGGGCCAACTTGAACTCCCTGGCGATCCTAATCGTATCGTCAAAGTTTTTCGCCCAGAATCCTCGGTTAATGATCCGCAAGCGATCGAGTCGTTTCGAAACGTCCCGCTGATCAATGACCACGAAATGCTTTCCGGCTTCAAAAACGATAAGGAGTCCACTGCGCCTGAAGATTATGGTGTATCGGGCATCCTTACTTCGAATATCTACTATGAAGCGCCATGGCTTCGCGGCGATATCAAAGTTTTTGCTCGGGATATGCAGGACGACTTAGCCAAGGGCAAGAAAGATTTGTCCCTTGGCTACTCTTGCGATTTCGAGGAAAAGCCAGGGGTTTGGCAAGGTCAGGCTTACGAGCTTGTCCAGATCAACATCCGGGGTAATCACATCGCCCTAGTTGGCGAAGGTCGCGTACCCGGCGCGAGGATTTTGGATGGTCTTTGTTTCGACCACATGAGTCTTGAATTCAAACAAACTGAGGAACCCACAATGTCGAAGGCACTGAAACAAGTGATTCGCAATAAGGCGGTGCGTGACAGTGCCGTCGCTAAACTGCAACAACTCGTGCCAGCGCTCAGTTCCGCGCTGCAAGAGTTTCTGCAAGAAGAAGGCAGCGAACCTGAACACCAGGGCGCGGCCCCAGCTTCTGGCGCCGACGAAGGCACCGAAGACCCAAATGCAGCCCCCGCTGCCGCTGCTGACCCGGCTGTAGGTGCCACTGACCCATCCGTACCCGCCGATCCGGCGAACGTCGATCCTGACGCACCACAGGGCGCCGCTGAATCCGCCCCCGATGTCGGCGCGCTGATTGCCCAGGCTCAGCAACTGCTGGCGAACCTTCAAGCTGCGTGTGGCGGCGGGGCAACTACCGATGCCGAGAACGGCCAGATGGAAGACCAAACCGAAGGGCTCCAGGAAAGTACCGGCGTCAACGGCGCGCAAGTCAGCACCGACGAAGGCGTTACCGAGTCTGAAAAGGGCGCCACCCCTTCGGTTAAGCCGAGCGTTAAAGCTGAAGATGCTGCGCTGGCTCGTTTCTACGCTGATTCTGCTGCTAAGGATCGCCTCTACAACCGGCTGTCTGCAACTGTTGGAACCTTCGATTGCAAGGCTATGGATGCACGTCAAGTTGCTGTTTACGGCGTGAAGAAGTTGGGCATCAAATGTGCTGATGGCCTGGAAGCTGTCACTATCGAAGCGTATCTGAACGGCATTGAAGCCGCCGCCAAAAAAACCAAGCAAGCCGTTCAAACTCGCGTTGCGGATTCCGCAGTGTCGAACGTTGATATGGATGCTTACCTGAACGGGAGCAAATGAACATGCCTTTCCAAACCGTAGTTCGTCGTAACTTCACCACCGGCTTTCCTGGCGACATCGTTCGCGACGGCCCTACCCGTGCCGTGACCGCCCGCATCAGTGCGCTGACTCCAACCAAGGACAGTGACCCGCGCAACCAAGGCAACCGCGTTTCCCGCGTTTTCGGCTACACCGGTGAAATCCCCGTTTCTGGCACCACCCTGGCTGCGATGGTTCCGACCGTCGAAATTGGCGGCGCGGCTTTCGCTGGCCTGCTGATGCATCCGAAACACCACGTTCTGAGCGGCTCGCCGACCGGCGGCACCCTGGCACCGTCTCTGAACCTGCCGTACGGCGTTGAAGCCGAGTTCTTCAACATGCTGACCGGCGGTGTGGTCGAGATTCTGAACAACACCGCCGCGACCGTCACGATCAACCCTGGCGATTCGTTGGCGTACGTTGCCAACACCATTGTCAGCGCGAGCGAACCCCTCGGCCTGCCGTACGGCGCCATTGTTCCGTTCCCGGCTGGATCGACCCTCCCTGCGGGTTTCCTGCCGATCCCGTCGGCCATCGTCCTCAATTCCATCACTCTGGCTGCGTCGGCAGTCGGTGCGATTGTCGCCGGTCTGACAATCGTTCAACTGACTCAGTAAGGAGTTAAAAATGAGCAACAAGATCAGCCCAACCCGGTCCCGCATTTCGGGCCGTAACGTCCGCCAGTTCGACATGAAGTCTGTCACCGACTCCGCCGTAACTGCCCTGGCGCGCATCGGTATCGTTTTCGATCATGGTGTCGTCGCTTCGCAAGTTGAAGCCCTGAACCGCGCTGGCGCCTTCAAGCCGTCGACCAATGGCGTAATGGACAGCGCTTTCGCGGCGCCGGTTACCACCGCCAGTTTGCCGACCCCGATTCAGTTCCTGCAAACTTGGCTGCCCGGCTTCGTTAAAGTTCTGACCGCCGCTCGCAAGATCGACGACATCATCGGTATCAAGACTGTCGGCTCGTGGGAAGACGAAGAAATCGTCCAAGGTATCGTGGAGCCTGCTGGCGTGGCGACCGAGTACGGCGATCACACCAACATCCCGCTGTCGAGCTGGAACACCAACTTCGAACGCCGGACCATCGTCCGCGCCGAACTCGGTATGGCCGTGGGTCTGCTGGAAGAAGGTCGTGCCGCTGCAATGCGTCTGAACTCGGCAGACACCAAACGTCAACAGTCCGCCGTCGGCCTGGAGATCTTCCGAAACGCGGTCGGCTTCTACGGCTGGAACAGCGCCGCTGGAAACCGTACTTTCGGTTTCCTGAACGACCCGATGCTGCCACCTTTCCAGTCCGCACCATCTGGCGGCTGGTTGAGTGCGGACTTCAAAGGCATCATCGGCGACATCCGTTTCGCTATCATCACCCTGCGCGTTCAATCGCAAGATCAGATCGACCCTGAAAAAGTCGACTTGACCCTGGCACTGCCAACTTCGAAGGTTGACTTCCTGTCGGTAACCACCGACTTCGGTATCAGCGTTCGTGACTGGATCACGCAGACTTATCCGAAAATGCGCATCGTTTCGGCGCCGGAACTGTCCGGTGCTAACGGTACTTCGGACGTGCTGTATCTGTTCGCCGATGACATCGACGCTTCGGTCGACGGCTCTTCCGACGGCGGCGAAACCTTCGCCCAGTTGGTTCAGACCAAGTTCATGACCCTCGGCGTGGAAAAGCGCGCCAAGTCGTACGTCGAAGACTACGCGAACGCCACCGCCGGTACTCTGTGCAAGCGCCCGTACGCTGTCGTCCGCTTCACCGGTATCTAACCGGAGCTGTAAAGATGCGGGGCGGAAACGTCCCGCTTTTCATAACGATGTGATTAGGCTGTAGGGGCTTAATTGCACTAATAACTAGGACTACATACCATGCAATACATTCTCTCCACCATGACTTCTAGCGTTTCGTACAACTTCTATCAGACTGTTGGCGACCTGCCAGTGGTCACTCACAAAATTCTCATCCAGGGCGGCGCAAGTATTCCTTCGTTGCGTAGTGGTTACGGCGATCAGTCGACCAACGCCGAAGGGCAACCGATCTGGACTGCCGACGGTGTTCTGACAGTCATTTCTGATGACGATTGGGCCAAGCTGAAAGATAACATCGTTTTCAAGAAGCATGAAGCGAAAAGTCTGGTCAAACACATCAGCAAAGACATTCGCGGCAATTACCGTGAAGTCAAAAAACACTCTGCTGATATGGAAGCGGACGGCTTCCGTCAACTCAACAAAGATACCATTTCGAAGACTCTGAAGGTGACTACGCAGTTCATGCCACCTGAAGGCGGTCTTCGAATCTAAGGAGTAATGAAGATGGCCGCTTATGATGATGCTTCATTTCGGTTGATGTTTCCGGCGTACGCTGATCCGGTGAAGTATCCAACCGCGACTATTGCTGCGTATTGGAACATGGCGACCCTCTTCATTTCGGCAACGGATTGCCCTTACAACACACTGTCAGGGGAGACTCTTCAGGCCGCACTCAACATGCTTTGCGCGCACCTGCTGTTCCTGGCAGGTCAAGCCGCGACTGCTACCGGCGCGTCCAGTGCGGCGACTACAAAGATGGGCGGCTTCACTACTTCGGCCTCGGTTGGGGAAGTGTCGGTTGCCAAGCTTGCGCCGCCAGCAACTAACGCTTGGCAGTGGTGGTTGGCCGGTTCCCCTGGCGGTCAGATGTTGTGGGCTCTTCTGAGCTTGCTGGCTGTCGGCGGGTTCACTGTTGGTGGCCTTCCAGAACGTGAAGGCTTCCGCAAAGCTGGTGGGGTGTTCTGGTGATTCCGGGAAGCAATCTTTTAGGCGAGGCATTTGACGTACTTGGTACGCAAATCATTAGCTACCGGAATTTCCAGTCCCGCATCCAGAACTCACAATTCCAATTTATTTCACAATTCTCTGCACCTGCCGATCTTGAAAGTATGGTGCAACGAGTTCCGCGAGAACAATACGTAGCATTCGGCCTTGAGTGGCAACGCAACTACGTCAAAGTTTTCGCACCTTATGACATGATCGACCTCGACCGCGACCATGCTGGCGACCAGTTTATTTATCGTCGTCGACTGTTTCAACTCGAATCGCAAGGGACGTGGTTCGAACAAGACGGATGGGCGGTATGTTTGGCAGTAGACATCGGTCCAGGCATTTTACCAATCGACAACAATGGGAATTACGCCTTCCCGAATTAATGAGAATAACATGCTCGATTCAGTTTTGATTAACATTTTGGGGACTGAGCTGTTATCCGCAATTCAACTCGGTTTCCCGAGTGTTGGTCCTGTCATTGTCATTCAGAAGAATTCCCCAACCCAGCAGGGCACGGTCACCGGAAAATCGGTGTATCTGGAGAAGCTGTTTGATCTGCCTCGCGGCTGGCCTATGACTACCTACACCCCTGTCGACGCCTTCAACGTGACAGAGTCGGTCGAACAGCTATACGAAACCAACTTTCGAATCAGCTCCCTGTCCTGGCAAGACCCGGCACTTCCAGACGCCCAGGTGGTGACCGCGTCTGACATCGTCAACCAGATCAACCTATTTTTTATGCTGCCATCGCGTCAACTTATGCTGACCGCTCTTGGCGTGCGTATCCTGCGAATTTCTGAGGTTCGCAACCCATACTTCGAAAACGACGACCACCAGTTTGAAGCGCATCCTAATTTCGATATCGTGACAACGCACAGCCGCACGATATCTATGGTCACTAAAGGGACTGGTGTTGTTACTGGCGACATCAAGGTCGTGTTGCCGTGATTCCTAAAGAGTCGGCCATGATTGAAAGCCATATCAAGGCGATGCAGGCCCTTAAGGGAAAGAGCGTAGAGGCGGGCTGGTTTGAGTCAGCGATATACAGCCCGCCGAATGGTGGCACGGGCGCCGGAATGCCCGTCGCGGCTATCGCTCGCATACTTGAAAACGGCGCAACTATCGACCATCCGGGCGGAACAAAGTATATTAGTGACGCCATCGTTAAGAAGAACTTTGTCGGAACTCGGTTTGTTCACAAGAACTTTCAGGGGGAACACAAAGTTACTCAAGCTCACAAAATCGTAATCCCAGCGCGTCCTTTTATGGCTTTAGCTTGGTCGATGTTCAGTCAACAACGAGCGGCCTTACAGAAGACGATTGCGAAAAAACTTATAACCGGCGAAACAACTCCAGCTAAAGCGCTAGGCCTGATCGGTCTGGCACTTGAGGGATGTATCGCCAAAAGTATTAAAAACGGAAACTGGACACCGAACGCTGATTCAACGGCACGGAAGAAGGGCTTCAACAAACCTCTGATCAACTCGGGGCATATGCTTCAGTTGGTAAGCAGTAAAGTTATCTAAAAGGAGTCGCGCAAGTGATTAGTCAAAGTCGTTACGTAAAAATTATCACGGGTGTAGGTGCAGCCCAAACCGTACCAGAACGGAAACTGATCTTGCGTGTCGTCACGCAGAACCCAGTTATCCCGCCAGGGATCATTATCGAGTTCTCGGCAGAAAGTGCTGTAGGTTCGTTCTTCGGCCAAAATTCCGAAGAATATGCACGCGCACTCGCTTACTTCACTTTCATCAGCAAGTCTATCAAGTCTCCGGCCTTGATCAGCTATGCGCGCTGGGTTAACCAGTCTATCGCCCCGACCGTTGTCGGCGACAGCTTCCCGAAGAGTCTGACCGCCCTGGCCGCTTTCACAGCAGGCACCCTGACGATCATGTCGGGGGCGAACGCCATCAGCATTGGCCCTATCAACCTGAGCGGCGCCGCGAACCTCACAGCCGTGGCAGCACTCATCCAGACGGCTGTCCGGGTCAGCACCGACTCCCAGTTGACCGCCGCGACCGTCACCTACAACACCAACACCAACCAATTCGTACTGACCGGCTCGGTCGTCGGCGCTGGCGTCATTTCCGTGGCCCCTTCCACCCTAGCGACTGATATCTCCACTTTGACCGGCCTCGCGACCGGTAGCACTGTGTTGGTAAAAGGACAAACGGCAGATACCGCCGATGTTGCGATTTCGAAAAGTGCGTCGTTGTCGAACAACTTCGGTTCGTTCGTATACGTCACACCGACGACCCCTTTTGTGAACGCGGATCTTGTCGCTATTGCGGCCTGGAACGCTTCGCAAAACAACATGTACATGTACAGCCTCGCAACTACCCTAACCAACATGGGTACACTGTTTCCGCTGATTCAAGGTTACTCTGGTACTGCAATCAACGTTCTTTCGACGACCGCGCCGAATGACTTCATTGAACAGTCGCCTTGTGAGATTCTGGCCTCGACTGACTACAGCCAGCCGAACTCCGCGCAGAACTACATGTTCTATCAGTTCCCGAATCGTAACACCACTGTAAGCGACGATCCGACTGCGAACATCGCTGACTCGTTCCGCGCCAACTACATCGGGGTCACCCAATCGGCGGGCGCTCCCCTCGCGTTCTATCAGCGGGGCCTGTTGTGTGGCGGTCCGTTGGATGCTGTCGATATGAACATCTATGCCAATGAAATGTGGCTCAAGTCGACCATGGCTACCACTTCGTTGGGTCTGTTGATGGCGGTCCCGACCCTGCCTGCCAACCCAACCGGCGGCGGCATGCTGTTGGGCGTGTATCAGGATGTTATGACGCAAGCCCAAGCTAACGGCGTTTTCTCTGAAGGCGCGACCCTCACCGCCGTTCAACAGCAATTTATCTCGCAAGTTACCGGGGATAAAAACGCATGGCGCCAGATTCAAACTATCGGCTACTGGATTAACATCACTTTCTCCAGTTACACCAACCCGAACACCGGCCTTGTCGAGAAACAGGCGGTATACCGTTTGGTTTACGCGAAAGGTGATGCGGTTCGTTTGATCACCGGTTCCGACACCCTGATTTAACTCATAGGCCGCGTAATTTAAGGATTGCGCGGCCATATGTGGTTATAATCGACAACTTAGGAGATAGACTCAATGATCAACATTTCTGGCTTCGGCCTTGTGGCACAAATTACCGCGAGTAACACTTTCGCGAACGGCTTCACTTTGTCCGACTTCGCTGATGATGCGGACCCTCTGGATAGTCCTGACTTCACCGCCGCCGACACCGGCTACGGCCTCAACGGCGATATGGTAGTTTGGAGCCGCGCCAACGGTATCGAGATTTCGATGAACGTCATTCCGACCAGCGCGGGCGACGTTAACCTGGATATCCTGCTGGACGCCAACCGCGTCGGCAAGAACAAGACCAGCGCCCGCGACACTGTCGGCATCGTCTTCTCTTACCCGAACGGCCAGACTGTTACTTGCAGCAGCGGTGTAATCGTGTCCGGCGCGATCCTGCCGCAGGTTGCTGGCTCCGGTCGTCTGAAAACGCGGATGTATCGTTTCCGCTTCGAAAAGATCACTAAAGCGAACGCGTCCTAACATGAACCCGATCCCGCTCGCGGCAACTCCCAATCAATCGCTAACGTTTAACGTCGACGGGGCTTTCTGGCAATTGCATGTTTATCAGGCAATTAATCAGATGTATATGGACATCACCCGTAACAACGTTCCAGTGATCAGCGGGATTCGTTGTCTTGGCGGGGTCGGTTTAATGCCGTATAAATATATGTACGCTCCAACGTACGGCAATTTTATTTTCGATTCCGACGCAGACTTTAACCTTTTCGGTAGTGCGTGCAATCTTTATTATCTGAACGCAGCAGAGTACCAGTCGTACAAGCAAATGCTTAAAGCGGGGTATCAGGCTTAATCATGGCAACTTCGACGATCCAAGTTGATAGCAACAACGACTTCTTTGTCGACTCATCGGGGAACCTTGTTCTGCTGAATGACGTTGACGCGGTTACCCAGGACACGAAAGCGGAAACGCTGTTACGTCTTGGCGAGGACATCTACAACCAAGCAAAAGGAATTGATTACCTTGGAGCGTTTTTTGCTCCACAAGAGAATTACGACGATGCGCGGCGAGGTATTATCACCGCGATCACGTCGTCGCCCGATGTCGTTAGTGTTGACTCACTTACACTCAAAATAGACGGCAACGAACTAGACTTCGTTGCTCAATCTCACACGATTTATGGCCCACTTACGGTGACTAACAAATGATGCTTACTCAATTCGCTCATGGCATTCTGGTACTGACTGAAGATGTCAGCAAAGTGTTTTCCGAAGCGCTCCCGAGCTTCCACCCGAAGCCCGAGGATATGCCCCGGAACCCCTTCGAAGCGCCTATCATCCCTATCGACATTCCACCGGCCCCAGGAGCGCTGGATACCCCACCGGAAGACCACGTAAATGGCGTTCCGGTGTTCACACCAGAAGCTCCAGGCGCAGCCCTGCCGGTCGATCCTGTTGTACCGGCAGTTCCGGTTATCCCGGTCGCCGAAGTTGAAGAGCCAGCCGTGCCGGTCGCCGAAGCTGAAGAGCCTGCCGCGCCTGCGGAAGTTGCCGAACCAGTTACACCAGCCGAACCAGCCCAGGAATAAGCACAAATGATTGACGTTAGCGGATTTGGGACAGGGATCACAATTGTAGCCTTACAGTCGTTTCCGATGGGCTTCAACTTGTCCCAGTTCGCGGACGATCAAGACCCGTTGACGGCCAAGGATATTTCGCCGACTGGTTATGAAATGCTTTACGACGGTTCTCTGTTTGCTTTTGATAAGGCTGCACCGGTTGAAGTCGCTGTTTCGGTTATCCCAGGCAGCGACGACGACTTGAATCTGAAGATCCTTTTGCAGAGCAAGAAAAGCACCCCCAAAATTCTGCCATTACCCGACATTACGTCGATGGTAATCACTTACCCGGATAATGGCCGGGTAATCCTGTCCAGCGGCTCTATCTTGAGCGGCCCTGTCGTCGATAGCATCACTTCAGCAGGCCGCAAGAAGAGCAACACCTACACTTTCGTTTTCGGCACTGTTACCGGCGCTCAATCCGCCAAGGAGCTGTTGGTCGGGCTCGCTCAAAGTGCATTGAGTATTTTCTGATGGCTGACGGAATCCTCTCTACCCTATTCGGAAAGCCGTCTGTTTCGATTCAGGACCAACTCAGTGGCGCCAAGACCGCGCTGAACCTTAAAGTCCTTAAGGTATCCATCAACCTGTCAGCCGAGCCGCAACGGCATATGTTGGAAGACGGCACCACGCTGGTCGATACTCGAACCATCAAGCCGATTAGAGTATCGATGGACGCCATTTGCCCGGACATCGATACTCTAATCCAGATGAACAACATCATTCAGAACCGAGACACTCGTTACAAAGTGTCAACGCGCGGCATTGTACTCCCGGATATGCGGGCTGAAGGCGCCACACTTCGCCAGTCTGCCGAAATGCTGACCGCGACCCCGATCCGAATTTCGTTCAAACAGTTACTAATCCAGAACAACAACCCGCAGACATTCAAAAACCCTGCCGACTCATCCCTAATAAACCGAGGCATCGCTGCTATCTCATCAGCAGCGGGTGCGGTATCAGACTTATACGGAAAGGCAGTCACTTCCGTTAGCAACTTGGTAGGATAAATAATGGCCGGTTCGATTCTGGATACTTTGTTCAAAAAGTCTCCACTCACCATCGTGAACGACGTAACAGGCCTTAAATCCTTCACGGATTTGGCTATAGTCAGCGTCGACCTTATGCCTGAAACCACAACAAGCGAAAGCCCTCTGTACAACCAAGACGGAACGGCGACGTCTGTGTATGACAGTGGCATTCAGATTGACACTAAGAACACGAAGATCATTCGCCCAGTAAAGTTGAAGATTCACGCCTTATCGAATAACCCGTCTACTGTAGAAAACTTGATGGTCGCATTTCAAGACGCGCGATTGTCGTTTTCGATCACGTCGAAAGCCATCATTTCTGATGCTATGGTTATGACTGACATGGTAATTACTCAATCCGCTGAAATGACAGCGGCTGTCGATATCACTATCGAGCTAGAACAGGCGTTCATTCCTAAGTCTAACGCGTTCGCCCCTAAAGGCTCTGCAAACGCTAGTTCATTCGGCCTTCGAATTCAACAGCCGCAAAGTTTGGCCACTAACGCTATCAACAAAGTTACATCGACTGTCAGCGGCCTGTATGATAAAGTTAGCTCACTATTTTAAGGTGACATATGATCGAAATCGTAAGCTCTCAAGGCAAAGTAAAGAATATCACCATTCAGAACTTCTCGGCATTGGACGGTTGGGAGTTCCAGCGGCGTTTCATTGAGTTCGCCAGTACCACCGATCCGAAGATTCGCCGCGCCTATATCATGGATGTGCTGTCGTATGCCAAGGTCGAGTTTGACGACTTGGTTTATCCTCTCAGTACCGACGCCATGATCGATAACCATCTTGAGCACTGGAAGAATATCGTCATTGTGTTCGAGGGCATTCTGATGCAGAACGGCATTGACCCGAAGACCCACGCGGAATCCCCGTCGTTCTGGTCTAACGCCGGGGCCGAGCTTGCCGTTGGTTTCCTGGCTGAAACTACCAAGCTGATGGGGCCAGCAATGGAAATGATGCAGCAACGCAAAGCGGAATAAAAGCCATGGCTTCTGAAACAGATAAGTTCGTCCTTCAATACCAAGTCGAAATGAAGGACGCGATTAGCCGTCTCGAACAGCTCAGCGCGTCGGTTAAGAAGGTCAACAAGGAAACCAACAATTCGACGAACGAGTTTAAGGACTTCTCTAAGGGCGCGTCTGATGAGGTTGGCAAGCTCATCCCAGGCATTGAGAAGGTGTCCAGCGCCATCGGTGTGATGGGTGCTGGGTTCTCTGCCGCTGCCGTGGCCGTGGGGGCCTTGGCGGTCGGCGTTAAGGCCGTGATCGACCTTCGGGCTCAGTACGGTGAGCAACGCCTCACAGGGATGCAATCGGGCTTCAGCAGCCTGCGCATGGAAGAGTACCAACGCAAGTTTGTACGCAACTCTGGCGGTATGGTCACGCGTGACGCAGCTAAGGACCAGATTCAGAACTTGTCTGAGAAACTTCAGGCTGCGTACGCGGACCCCACCCGACAAGGCACTGAAGCCCGCGTGTTCCGTCTTGCTGGCGTTGAGGTTGGTGCGCCAGGGAAAGGACAGACCGGCTTCAACGACGCATTCTCTCAACTTGCCAAATCATTTAGTCAAATGCGCCCTGATCAGGTCCAGGGTGTCGCTAAAGCTATTGGCATGAACCAAGACTTTGCACTGACCTTGCAAAAGCTTGGGCCTGCTGTTGGCCGCGTGACTGAGCTTACCGCTGCTGATATCCAAAAACGTCAAGACTCTGAAAGCTCTCTTGCAAAGTTCAACACTGAACTTGGCCTGTTGAATGAAAAGACCAACAACCTCGAAATAAGTCTTGGGCAGCGGCTCATCCCGACATTTACCAAGCTCATCGACCTGATTAATCAGATCGTTGACGCGGTTCCAGACTACGTTAAGAAGGCCGAGCATATCGGCGGGACGGATGGGAAGGGAGGGTTCAACGCCGTCGAAGGCGCACAAAGTCTTTACGAGAAAATCAGCCCTGTCGGTATGGTTTCTAAAGCCATTGATCGAATGAAGGCCGGGGCCAGCTTCGGGGACATCGCAAAAGAGTCGGCTGGCAGTATCGCGTCCAACGTAACGCCGCTTGGAGTTATCCACAAAGGGTATACGTCACTAAAAGACTATATTACTGGCGGCAATAAAGATCAGGTCAAAAAGAATGATGAGTCTTCTGCCGAGCAAGGTAAAAAGCCGACCGCCGTAACTGTCCCAATCGATCCGAAGTCCAAGAAAACCTTGGATGAATGGGTTACCGGGGCTGACCGCCAGAACGAAGCAGGCACCCGAGCTGCATCCGACATGGCACGCGCCATCAGTATGTTCTCTGGCGCCGTGTCGTCCTTCTCCAGCGCTATCGATGAGAAGCAAGCGTGGGCAGCATGGGCCGGTGAAGCGGGGCGCGCTGCTGGTCTGTCCGGGCCTACCAACATCGGCGGCAACGGCCTCCCTGGCGTTACTCGCGGCTTGGGTGCTACCCCTTATGAAAAGGAGTTCCAGGCCGCTTCCGACGCGACAGGACTGCCGGTGGACATCCTTAAGCGGATCGGCAAGCGAGAAAGTAGCTTCCGGGCCGACGCGAAGAGCAAGGCACGCGCTGAAGGTATTATGCAGCTCATGCCTGCTATTCAAAAACACTACGGTGTTACGAACGCAAAAGACCCACAGCAAAACATCATGGCCGGTGCCAAGTTGTTCGCCGAGAACTTGAAAATGGCTGGCGGTGATATCCGTCTTGCACTTCGCTATTATCAGGGCGGACCTGATAAATCGAAATGGGGTAAGGAAAACGCTGCCTATCCTGATCAAGTCCTCGGCACGTCCGATCTTGGTCGCGGTGATGGCGATTATGCCGCTGGCATGGGCGAATCGCGGAACTCAACCAACCTCATGAGAGTTCAGCGGAATCTGGCTAGTCGTTTGAACGTCCCGGTGGAACAGCTTCAGCAAGGCCGCATTAACCGTGGCGACGTTGTTTGGGGCGAGTCTCAACTTGAGGCTGGATACCATAACAACATCTTCAGTCTGAACAAGGAACTTACGAATCCTTTGCTGCCTGCGCAGTCTCGCGCTAAAATCATGAACGATTTGCGTGAACAACAAAACGGCCTGCAACTTATGCAGCAATACGCACCGACAGTAGAAGAAAAAGCACAACAAGGGGCTCGCTCGTTGACTGTTGGGGAAAACGCTATCGTGATCAACATCAACGGTATCAACGATCCCGCCAAACTCGGCGAAATCCTTGATAACCACTTGCAGAATCACTTAGGTGATATTGTGAACCATGCATCCGACGCGATTAAATACTGATGAAAACGCGAGTTCTCCGGGTTACATTCGAAATTCCAGGGCAGTTGATCGTTCTGGATCAATCTTTGCGGCTCAGTGTTCGAATCCACAAGATGGCCCTGGCTATTCAGAACAAGGCGACTATTGAAGTTACCGGACTGGATACACAGGCCCGCGAATCTTTGCTTTCTCAGTTCACCGCCTGGAACAAACGGAAAACGGACATCGGACAGTTAGTGGCGAACCATGTCCCGGTGACTATTGAAGCTGGTTACTCTGAAAACGGGATAGAAAACTCGGCTGTCGTTTATAAGGGCGAAGTGGTACTTGTCGAACCTGGATCAGCGCCGCCAGATATTGGTGTACGCATCACGGCCTACACCAACCAGATCAACCAGACCACGTTTATTTCGCAACCTGCGCCGGTCAATCCGACGCTTATCGAATACGTGCAATGGGCGAATCGTCAAATGGGGCTTACAACGCAACCCGTTTGTGACACTTCATATAACAATACAACAACGAAGAACCCATCAGCGTCTACCTATGTAGCCGGGGCACTCGTTATCGACATCCAGAACAATTACCGCGTCAATATCGTTGCGTATATCGATGATGGTGTGTTGATTGTGAAGGATGCTAACAAGGCCATCAACACGCAACTGACCTCGAACATTACCACATTCATCGGTATCCCAATGTGGAATGAATGGGGTGCTGAATTCACCACAATGTTTGATCCAAGTGTTAAGGTCGGTCAGTCGGTGTTCCTCGACTCTGTTATGAACCCAAGCCTTAAAGGGAACTATGTTCTGACAGAGCTTGAGTACGACCTGACTTCGCGGGATAAACCATTCTACGTAAAAGGAACCGGGTCACCACCCGCGTAATCATATGTCCTGTAAAACACGCAATTTCGACATGTTCGGCGTTAAGTATCGCACGACTCAATTTGACGCAGTCAGCGGCCTTGACCTTATGGAGCTGTTACGCACTGTTCACCCTTGCGAAGTCCTTAAGAAAACCGAAGTAGAGGTTATGGGCAATTGGGTTCCGCTCAATGACCCAGACAACGTGAACTTCTATGTTAAAGACGTGCTCGGGATCGTTCCGCCGCTGAAGGTGCTGATAGCCTTATCGGATACGGTCAGCGCCTTCAGCTTCGAATTCCTGTCTGGATGGAAAGGGGTCAAGGTCCCTTCCCGTTTCATCAGCGATGCGGTTAGCGTTAGCACTGCGTACTCCAAGCCACTGATAACCCAGCTGGTTCAGTCAGGGTCGGCCAGTCTTAAGGAGCTTGAAGAGTATTACTCCTTAGAGGATGCCTTTAAGATGTTCGAAATCAACGTAGCGAAAGGGGTCAATGACGCCCTATCTAGCGAGGCTGCTGCAAAGGCATCTAAGCGATAATAGTTCCTCGCAGGGCCTCTAACGGCTATAATTGCGCGACCTTCTGGAGCTTTCCATGTCGACCAAATTAAAGCCGTTAGTTTCAACGAACGCCCCAGCGCGGAAACGCCTCATAAGTGCGCTTGAACAACTCCTATATTCAAACTCGCTCAAAATTGAGGACATGCTACCAGCAGTCGTCCTTAATTACGACCGGAACGCGAATATAGCGACCGTCCGCCCACTGATCAAACTTCTTGACGTTCAAGACATCGGTCATAGCCGCAACGTAATTGCGGGTATCCCGGTTTTGTCGATGGGCGCTGGCAACTTCCACATCAGCTTCCCGATGAATACCGGCGACCTTGGGTGGATTCACGCGTCCGACCGGGATATCTCCCAGTTTGTTCAATCACTCAAAGAGTCGATTCCGAACAGCGGACGACTGCACTCTTTCAGTGATGCAATGTTCATCCCGGACGTGTTTCGTCAATACACCATCGCTGCCGAGGACTCTGCCGCTATGGTGATTCAGTCAACGAACGGGGCGACCAAAATCTCTATTCGCGGCGATAACATCAAGATTACTGCGCCGACCAAAATCCTGCTCCAGACGCCTACCGTCGAAACTTCGGCGAATCTTCAGGTTGACGGGAACTTACTCGTGAACGGAACCGCTAAAATCGTCGGTGATACGAATATCGATGGTGTTAGTTTCATCGGTCACGGACATATCAGCTCTTCCCCAGGCAACCGGACATCCGGTGGAGCAATTTCGTAATGACTCAATACAACTATTCTGTGGATACTGGCATTGCCTCGGTAGACACTTCGGATTTGCTCTCTAATGTGCAAGGCGAGTTCAAAAGCTCTATCCAGCAGAACCTGAATGTCAGCTCGGCCACCCTGCAAGGTACTATGATTGCAGCAGAAACCATCGCCCGCAGTGGTGTAATGAAGAACAATGTGGAGCAAGCCAATCTGCTTAATCCTAACTTCACTTATGGCACGCATCTGGACGCTGTCTGCTCATTCCTTGGCGTAGATCGCGGCGAGGACGACTTTACAGCAGGCTCTAACATTGATGTTATCGGTAACTCCGGCACAACCATCAGTGCAGGTTCTCGGGCAATGACTGTTAACGGGGATGTGTTTGTATTGTCCGTTAACGTGACCATTCCAGCCGGTGGGATTGTTGAAGGTATTTTTGTTGCTCAATCGGCAGGCCCTGTACCACTGCCTATCGGTCCCCTCACCATCATCGACGGCACTATCGGTTGGGGTGGTGCGAACGTAACCGCTAGCACCGTTATCACCCTCGGTACTCTGGCACTTACCGATCCTCAGTTGAAGAACGCCCGTAACGTGCAACTTGCATCCCTTGGTCGCGGCTCTGCTGCATCGATCATTGCCCAGGTGTCGAAAGTCCCTAATGTCACTTCCGTTAAAGTTGTGGAAAACAATACTGGCGCTGTTGGTCTGGTAGGCGGCGTCACTTTCACCCTGCCGAACGCCTTTTGGGTGTGCGTTGCAGGCACCGGCAACCGAGCCGCAATCGCCGCCGCCATCCTTAAGGGACATGGCGGCGGCTGCCCATGGGACTACGGCTCTGCGGGCAATGGCGTGCCTGTACCGGCAGTCTCAGTGCAAGACCCGGTGAGCGGTCAGAATTTCTTGGTCAAGTCGACCACCCCGATCCTGTTCGACACTTACGTAAATATCATCGTGTCGCAAGGGACGTCGTCCGCGTCGACAGCCGCGATCCAACAGGCCGTGGTCGACTATGCGAACGGGCTTAACGCTGGTGAGGCAGGTTTTGTGGTCGGCGCTTCGGTATCGGCATTTGAACTTTCAGGCTCTATCGCAGAAAGCCTGCCGGGCCTTTATATCAAGTCCGTTCAAGTCGCTTGTGTTCCGGCTGGAGCCGCTGCACCGACCACATTCACAACCGAATTCGTTATGACGCCATTTCAACAGGCTCAAATCGCAATCGGCAACGTCAAGGTGGCCTTCGTATGATCCCTTTCAATGGAGACATCACACAAGCCCTTAAATGGATGCAGAACAACGCCCCAGGCATCCAGGGAGTCATCAGCAAAAAGAAAGATTGGTATACGCAGTTCCACACGCAGTTTTGGACGGATTGGGAAGCGAACGTTTTCAACATAAATACCGCTAACCCTTTCGGTTTGATGGTCTGGTGCATCATCTTGGGGGTTCCTTCGGGAAACCTCGGGCTTCGTGGTGGCTCTGCTTCTTGGGCTTATGGCGCGAACCGCCAGAACTATGTTTATAGCCATACCAACCCGACACTTCCAAACCCGAACACTGTCGGCGGCAACTTCTACGGCGGCGGTGTTGCAGAGCTTTTGAACTTCTCTGAAATCACCAAAATTCTGAAGTTGCGCTATGTTGCGTTGGTGAGTAACGGAAACTTGCAGTACATCAACTACATGCTTCGTTATATCTTCAATGACGGGAAGCCCTGGAACTTCGCCGCAGGGAATTACTTCATTGTGGTAGACTGCACAAGTGATCCGGCCACGACCTCTAACGTTCCAGGGCCATTTCGAATCGAATATCGTATCGGCCCTGGCATGGGTTTATCCCCGCAGTTTTTGAACTTTATCAACCTATCGACTAACGGCATTCTCCCGTGCATGGTCGGTAGTCTGTCTATCGCAATTCAGGAATAAAAGACAATGGCACTCGTTCTTCCCGATATCATTCTGAAACCGTTTGCTTCGACCGGTGACATCCTCATTCCGCCGCAAACTGATCCGAACGGGTTCGTGAACTATACCGATGGTTACACCACCTTTTACGAAATCAGCCTGAGCGCGAACAACCCTCAAGCTAAAGCCGTTGAGCGTCCGATTCAGAACTACTTGTTCAAATCGTTGACCACGAACGCCCAGGCTTGGCAGCGGATGAGTATCGCGCCGTGGTATTCGACAATGCCCGGTGGTTACGACCAAACAGCGCTTGTTCTGCGCGTTGATGGTAACGGTATTGCGCAGATTTTCCGCTCTCTTGTCCCGAACAACATTTCTGACCCGATCAATACCCCGCTCAACTGGGAACTTCAGCCTACTGCGGGTAGTGTTCTGAATAACATACCTATGCCATCTGGTGGCGCTGCCGGTTCGAGCGCGCGCGTTATCATCCATGCCGTTGACTTCAACACCCTCGGTACTGGCACTTATCAGGTCGCAAACGACACTATCGCTGCCGCCTGCACCAACCTTCCGATCTTCCCAAGTAGCGCTGCGATGGCTGGTGTTCTGGAAGTCCTGAACTGGAACGATTCGGCAGCAGGCGGTTCGAATGTTTACACCATGCAGCGTTACACCAACCGAAACGACGAACACGCCATCCGTTTTTTCGTTAACGGTGTTGCTGGTAACTGGGATTTCAAGGTCGGGTTGAACCGCGTTCAGCAGGCGGCCTATTCGTTCGCAAACTTGATTAGTTCTGACGGCCTTACTTACACCGCTACATTGGTTCCGGCACCAACTTCAATCCCTTTCGGTTTTGAATTCCGTTCTGTAACCCCAAACCTCGCGAACCAAGCTAACGCCACTTTGAACGTGAACGGTGCAGGGGCGTATCCTATCAACGGCTGCACGAGCGCTGCTGTTACTGCCGGTGAAATGCTGGCTGGTCGTTATATCACATTGCGCTGGTCCGCTTCAGGCTGGTTCATTATCAACTCCAGTGCGGGCGCACTTAGCGTTAACCAGGCGACCGACCAGACGCATGCGCCACGCGCACGGCAAGTCCAAAACGGGACTATGGTTGTAACGCAAGATACACTGTCCACAACCACACCGAATGCTTATGGCGCTCCATATGCCCCAGGGCTTACGCTTCTTTCGTCAGGCATGCAGCTTCGTTGTTTGGCAGCTTCGACGAACACTGGCCCGGCCACTTTCAACCCAGCTCCCGGGATTCTTCCTACGCTTCCTATTGTGAGTGCAGGCGGTTTCCCTTTGGCTGGCGGGGCCATCATCCTGAATGGGGTTATTGAACTGACCCTGAGTCGTGACACAACCCAATGGTATTTGACGGAATCAACAGGGGTTTCGACCGTCGCTGGTCTTCCAGTAGGCTCTATCATTGACTTCCCAGTTTCCACACCCCCAGCAGGATTCCTTGAGTGTGATGGTAGTGCACAGAGCCGTACCACTCTGCCTACTCTTTTCGGTGTTATTGGTGTCAACTACGGCTCTGGAAACGGAACTACCACTTTCAACCTTCCTGACGCGCGCGGCCTGTTCACTCGGGCTTGGTCGCATACAGGCACTAGCTATGACGCTGGCCGCGTATTGGGTTCTACTCAGGCGGATTCTGTTCGTACCCAAGGGAACATTTCTTCTTCCACAACCAACACTCTGCAAACAGGCTCTAACGCTGGTACTGGGTTTCTGATTACGGGGGCGACAATCCCAGGAACGACGTTCATTCCGGTCGGAACAGAAACCCGGCCTGTAAACATCGCTTTCATGCGTTGTATCAAGGCGTTCGACGTTCCAGCGAACCAAGGCTTGATCGATATTTCATCCTTGCTGGCTCAAGTGAACGCCCTTGCCCGTATGGCTTCCGGGCAACAGGTGTTCTTCAACGCCGGTAACTTCACTTTCACCACTCCACCGGATACCCTTCCGAACTCTGTCTTCGAAATTGAAGCTTGGGCTGGCGGTGGTGGTGGGGCTGGCGGCGCAATCTCCACGGGTGGTGCAGCGGGCGCAGGCGGCTCTGCTGGTGGTTATTCGATGCTTCGTTTCACCAACCAAGTTCCGGGTACTGTTTATAACGTCGTTATTGGTGCTGGCGGTGCGGGCGCTCCAGCAGCAACAAGCGGCACAGGTGCAGCAGCAGGCGGTAACGGCGGCACCACAACTTTCGGAAACGCCACAGTAGGCAATCTGATTGTCTGCAACGGTGGTACTTCACAAGTTAACGGCGGCGCAACATCTGGCGCGTCCACTGGCCCGGTCGGCGGTCTGGCGTCTGGCGGTGATTTGTCCATCCAAGGTGGGTCGGCAGGGATGACCACAAACGGGATCGGTGGTGTGGGTGGCGCAGCTCCACGTGGCGGTCCTGGCGGTCGAGCCTCCGCTACCGGGACCGGAGTCAACGGCGTTCAACCGGGCGGCGGCGGCGGCGGCGGCGCAGGTACTGCTGCTGGTGGTGCCGCTGCTGCTGGCGGTACAGGCGCAGTCGGCGGCTTGATCATAAAGTATCGCTAAGAACACGCTAAAGTAGTATGATAAAGGGCCTTGATTGGCTCTTTATCGTTTATAGAGGATATGAAATTGACGATTACACTCGCTGTTGTTATGGCCGGTACTGGCGCAAGCTCAAATGTGGCAAGTATGTGGCTCGACCCTTTGAACAGTGCGTTTGATGCCTACAGCATCAGCACGCCAAATCCGATTGCTGCCGCGCTCGCCAACTACGGCGTTGAGTCTGGCGGACTGGTCAACGTCGTCGAAAACCTGAACTACAGCGCCCAGGGTCTGGCGAATACGTGGCCGCGCCGTTATGCGGTCGACCCGAGTTCTAACCCGAAGGTTCCGAACGCCCTGGCTAACAAGATCGCCAGAAATCCCCAGGCAATCGCTAACGCCACTTATGGTGGGCGCGTTGATCTTGGCAATGGCTCGCCGGATTCTGGTGATGGCTGGTTGTTCCGTGGTCGTGGCCTGCTGCAAATCACTGGTCGTGCGAACTACCAGACCGCCGCGAACGCCTTGTGCCTGGACCTGATCAACAACCCTGATTTGCTGGCCCAACCTGCTGGAGCTGCCCTATCCGCAGCTGAATTCTTCGTTCGTAAAGG